>JABAHQ010004189.1_pt1 | contig 26412 bp, 27 predicted proteins | sample 7062091 | NCBI WGS metagenome assembly JABAHQ01 (sample SAMN14534359, study PRJNA622989) | marine sediment metagenome | biome: marine biome [ENVO:00000428]; feature: marine pelagic biome [ENVO:01000023]; material: deep marine sediment [ENVO:00002113] | place: India: Gulf of Kutch | collected...
CTCGGCAACGCGCTGCGCCGCGTGCTGCTGTCGTCCATGGTGGGGCATGCGCCCACCGAAGTGACCATTGCCGGCGTGGTGCACGAGTACTCCTCCATCGACGGTGTGCAGGAAGACGTGGTCAACCTGCTGCTCAACCTGAAGGGGGTGGTGTTCAAGCTCCACAACCGCGATGAGGTGACGCTGAGTCTGCGCAAGGATGGTGAAGGCGTCGTGACGGCTGCCGATATCCAGACGCCGCACGATGTCGAAATCGTCAACCCGGGTCACGTCATCGCCACACTGTCTGCGGGCGCCAAACTCGACATGCAGATCAAGGTCGAGAAGGGCCGCGGCTACGTGCCGGGCACCCTGCGCCGTGGTGATGAGGTGGCCCGCTCGATCGGCCGCATCGTGCTCGACGCCTCCTTCTCGCCGGTCAAACGCGTGAGCTACACCGTGGAAAGCGCGCGTGTCGAACAGCGCACCGACCTGGACAAGCTGGTGCTCGAAATCGAAACCAATGGTTCCATCGGCCCCGAAGAGGCTGTGCGTGCAGCGGCCAAGATCCTGGTCGAGCAGCTCGCCGTCTTCGCGCAGCTGGAGGGTGCCGACCTCTTCACCGAAGCACCGCAGCAACGCAGTTCGCAGCAGTTCGATCCGATCCTGCTGCGCCCGGTGGACGATCTCGAACTGACCGTGCGTTCGGCCAACTGCCTGAAGGCCGAAAACATCTATTACATCGGTGACCTGATCCAGCGCACCGAGGTCGAGCTGCTGAAGACGCCGAACTTCGGCCGCAAGTCGCTCAACGAGATCAAGGAAGTGCTGGCTTCGCGCGGGCTCACCCTGGGCATGAAGCTCGAGAACTGGCCGCCCGCCGGCCTCGACAAGCACTGATCGATTTTCAACCCCTGAGCCTTCGGGCCAGACCATGACGAACCGCCGGTACCTGATCCGGCCGGCGGCAAAAGACTGAAAGGAAACACCATGCGTCACGGACACGGACTTCGCAAACTCAACCGCACCAGCGAGCACCGCCTCGCCATGCTGCGCAACATGATGAATTCGCTGCTCACGCACGAAGCCATCAAAACCACGCTGCCCAAGGCCAAGGAACTTCGTCGCGTTGCCGAGCCGCTGATCACCCTGGCCAAGGAGCACAGCGTGGCCAACCGCCGCCTGGCCTTCAACCGCCTGCGCGACCGCGATGTGGTGGTCAAGCTGTTCGACGAACTCGGCCCGCGCTTCAAGGCCCGTCCGGGCGGCTACACCCGCATTCTCAAGATGGGCTTCCGCGTGGGCGACAACGCGCCGATGGCGCTGGTGGAACTGGTTGATCGCGCTGAGCCGGCCGCCGACGCCGGTGAAGCAGACAAAGCGTGATATAATTTTTGGCTTGACGCGGAGTGGAGCAGCCTGGTAGCTCGTTGGGCTCATAACCCAAAGGTCGCAAGTTCAAATCTTGCCTCCGCAACCAACAAAACCAAGCACTTGCTTGTCATCAAGGCCCTCGGAAACGAGGGCCTTTTTGTTTTTGCCGCCGCTTGCGGCGCCATCGTGCCTCCCTTGATTCGCGCCGCACCCGCGTCGCTCAAGCGCCCCTTACCGTCGTCTCCATCAGGCTGCGCGTGACCTTCGGCGGTTCCAGGCCGATGTGAAAGGCCAGGCGGCGATCACGCAACGCGACATCGGACGCCGTGGCGCGGTCGAAGCGGCGCAAGTGGTCCGTCCACGATTCGTCGACGATGACTTCAACGAAACGACCGGGCTCGTTGATGTCGTGCAGCAGCTCCCACGACAGAGCGCCCTGGCGCAAGCGGCTGCGCCGGCTCTCGTTGAACATCAGCTCGCGGAATTCGCGGGCGCGCGCCGGCTCGATCAGGTACTCGATGGTCAGCATGATGTGCCCCTGTTTCGGTGGCGACTCGATCACCGGCGCCGTGATCACACGCTTGGGCGTCAGGTCGTCCTCCTGTCCGCTGTCGGGCATCCAGCGGTTGGCCGCCGCCATGGCGAGCCAGCCGCTCACCGCCGCGATGCCCAGGCTGATGGGCAGGCTGGTCCAGGTGGCGATCTGCCCCCACAGGGCGGCACCGCTTGCGCTGGCGCCCATGATGGCCATCTGGTAGATCGACATGCCGCGCGCGCGCACNNGCCCATCTGGATGGACACGCTCAGCGTGTTGGCGGTGGTGATCCAGGCCGCGCCACCGAAGAACATGGCGGGCACCGCGACCCACACCCGATCGGTCATGGCCATCACCGCCATGGCCACCGCCTGCAGGATCGCGCCGCGCAGCACCAGCGCGTCGCGCGCGTAGTGGCGGCGCAGGCGCGGCAGGAAAGCCGTGGAGACGATGGCCCCCGCCCCCATGGAGGCGAGCAGCAGCGTGAAGGTGCCGGCGCCGCCGCCTTGCATGCCGCGCGCCAGCAGCGCGAGCAGGGCCAGCAAGGCGGTGGAGTGGAAAAAGAAGATCCAGATGCGCAGCAGCACGCCCTTGAGCAGGTAGGACTGCGACACGTACTGCCAGCCGACGCGCATGGCGGTGCTCAGTCGTTCACGGCCCAGGGGGTTGGGCTTGTGCTCGCGGTGCCAGCGCGCGATGAGCGCGGCCGCTGCCAGGGACAGCACGGCATTGAGCAGGAAGACCCACGCGCTGCCCGCGCCGGCGATCAGCGCGCCAGCCACCAGCGGTCCGATGATGCGCGAGGCGTTCATCGACACGCCGTTGAGCGCCAGCGCCGCGGGCAGTTGTTCGCGCGGCACCAGCTCGGGCACGATGGCGGAGAACACCGGCCAGCGCATCGCCAGGCCGATGCCATTGAGAAAGACGAGTGCCAGCAGCAGCGCGGGCGAGATGACGCCGAAGAAGACGAAGCCGCTGAGGATGGTGGCCACGACCGCCACCCACAGTTGCGTGACGAGGTAGTAACGCTTGCGGTCGAGGTTGTCGGCCAGCGCGCCGCTCGGCAGACCGAGGAGGAAGACCGGCAGCGTGGAGGCCGTCTGTACCAGCGCCACCCAGATCGGCGTGGTGGTCAGCGAGGTCATCATCCACGCCGCCGCCACGTCGTTCATCCACATGCACAGGTTGGCCACGAGCCAGGTGCTCCACAACATGCGGAACACGGGTAGCCGCAGCGGGGCGATGGGAGAGAGGCTGTTGTCGGTGGGGGGCATGCGTGAAGCGGCGGGCATGCTCGGCCAGTGGTCGAGAGGCTGAGCCTACCGCAGTTCAACCCCGCGCTCACGTGCGACATTGCGTGCACCGGTTTGACGCTCCTGCAGCCCCTGCCTAGACTCCCGCCCATGCCCACTTGCCAGATGCACGCCCACTCGCTGCGCGCCGCCGCGCGCGTGTTCGCGTGCGTGCGTCAGGATCAGGGCCAGTCCACGGCCCTGCGCGGCCACCGTCTGCTGGCCGCACATTCCTCCGCCCGGCGATAACCCTTCCCCCTCGAACGCACACCTTCATCGCCGGGCCCACCCAACCGGTGCGAGCCATGCCGTGAGCCCGTTCGGCACGCGGCGACCCGAAGGAGTGTTTTCATGTCTTCCATCGTATGGGGTGAGTGTCTGCTCACCGAACTGGACCACGCGCGCCTGAGCAAGCTGCAGGACGCCGCGCGTGGCACGGCCCTGGCGGCCCTGCTGGCCGAAGCCGACATCGTGCCCTCGCAGCGCGTACCGGCCGATGTGGTCACGATGTACTCGCAGGTGCTCGTGCGCGACCGGACCTCGGCGGAGGTGAGCAAGCTCACGCTGTGCTACCCGGCCGATGCTGAACCCGACACGGGCTTCATCTCCGTGCTGTCGCCCATGGGCGCCGCGCTCATCGGGCGACGCGTGGGCGAGCGCGTGCGCAGCGCGCTGCCTGCCGGGCAGGAACGTGAACTGGTGATCGAGTCCATCCTGTTCCAGCCCGAGGCCAGCGGCGACTACACGAGCTGACGGGAAGCACCCTCGCCGCGCTTGGCGCGGATGGAGCATCTGCCATGAAATTTTCTTCCCTCATCGCGGGGGGCGGCGTGCCCCTGCGCGAGTCAATGAACTCGCCCGCCCACGTGCGCGCGCACGATGTCCCCGCACCGCCCTGGCTGCTGGTGCTGACCACGCTGTCGGCGCTTACCGGCGGCCACCTCGCCAAGGTCGCGCGCACGGCGGCGGCCATGGGCGCCGGGTTGCGCCTGGCGTACTACGCTGGCAGCCGCCCCACGGGGCTGGTCGATCCACTGGCGCGGCTGGCGCAGCGCGCGCGCTTCGTTCGGCGCCTGCACGGCATCGCGGTCGAGGTGGTCGAACACGAGGTGCGCAGCAGCTACCAGTTGCTTCGCCTGACGCGCAAGGCCAGCCTCACCTGTCTGCTCGACGCCAACGAGCGGCCCCGCCGATCGCGCCTCGCCCCGGACCTGCAGTCGCTGCTGTTGCGCGAAGGGCAGGGGCCGTTGTGGGTGGTGAACGCCGCGGACGAGCCCGATGGCGCCCTGCTGTCGTGCTTCGCCCGCACCGCACCGCCGGAGCGCGAGCTGATGCACTGGGCGCGCGTGTTCGCCCAGGGGCGCACGGTGCAACTGGTGCATGTCCTGTCGACGTCGGCGCCACCGCCCGATGCGCGCGACGCGGTGGAGATGACCGTGTTCGACCACGTGTTCCGCCAGTTGCGCGTGCAGGCCTTCCAGGCGCTCGACACGCTGTCGGCCCCCTTGCGCGCGGCTGGTTGCGAGACGGCGATCGCCGTGCTGACGGGCGACATGAACGAGCGCCTGCGCCAGCACGTGCAGGCCGTGCGGCCGGGGCTGGTGCTCATCGGCCATCGCTGGCGGCCCTGGTCGGTGGGGGCCGCGCGCGAGCGTGTGCGCGCCATCGCCGAGCTGGGCGCCGACGCGCTGGTGGTGCCGCTGCCGCGCGGGTCCTGGTGGTCGTGGATCGCGCGGGCGATCGGCTGGCGGGGGTGATGGGCATGGAACTCTCCAAGGGCTTCGTGAAAGCCAAGAACCCCTGCGCGGACGGTTTCCGCTGGTTCCTGCGCCACCACCCGCAGGGCAACGACTACCAGCCCGTGCTCGACGCGTTGGTGGCTGACGGCCGCGTGGAGGACGCCTGCTGGCTGCTCGCGCAGTTCGGCCCCACGCACGCCGTGCTGCGGCTCGACTCGCTCTCGTGCGAGGCCATCGTGTTTGCGGGCGCGATCGAGGTGCGCGGTGACATCGACGCCGGCACCTTGGTGCGCGCCGGCCGCGGCATCCGCGCGAATGGTGCCATCCGGGCTGGCCGCGACGTGGTGGCGGGCGAAGCCATCGTGGCCGGTGGTGCCATCGAGGCCGTGTCCATCGACGCCGGTGGCGATCTGCAGGCCGCGTCGGTGCTCGCGGACGGCGCGGTGCGCGTGGGTGGCCAGTTGCGCTGCGCGCGCGAGTTGGTGTGCCGCCGCGATCTGGACGTCGTCGCGCAGGCCAGCGTGGGCGGCGTGCTGGTGGTGGATGGCGAGGTGCGCGTGGGCCGCAGCCTGCGTGTGCGCGATACCTTGCGCACCGGCGCCAGCGTGCGCGCCGTTGACGGCGTGCTGGTGGACGGCGCGATCGATTGCGGCGCGCACCTCGACGCGGGCTGGGGCATCAAGGCCGGCGGGCCCATCACCACGCGCGGCGCGATCCGCGCCGGCGAAAGCCTGAGCGCCGGGGGCGAAATCACCGCTGGCGCCGGCTACGGCGTGTACGCCGGCCTGTGCGTACAGCGTGAGGACTGGGCCAGCAGCGCGCGCGTGAGCGCGTCGGCACGGCCCGTCGATCTCCTGAGCGGTTGCTGGGTCGAACCGGTCGTGGAGGCCTGAGCGTGTCTGCGCTCGTCGCTCCAACGGGCTCCCTGTGGCCGCCCTGGAATCGCACCCCGATGGAACTGCGCATCGACGTGGAGTTGCCCGCCGAAGCCGTGGACGCCGACCTGCGCCGCCTGCAGCGGCGGCTGCGCACACCGGGTGACGCCTTGCACCGCTGCGCGACGCTGCCCTCGGGCCTGCCCGGCCTGGTGCTGCGCCACCGCGAGGCCGATGGCGAGCACTACGTCTACGTGCAGGACACCACGCTGGACCGGCTGGCCGGCGTCACCGTGTTCAACCGCCTGATCGAACTCGACCGGCGCGCCGACCGCGTGTTGCGCGGCCCGCACTCGCGTTATGCGCCGGCCTACCGGCGGCGCGGTGTGGCCAGCGCGGTCTACGGCTGGGCGCTGGACGCGGGCCTGTGCCTCATCAGCGGGCCGCGCCAGTCGCCCGGCGCGCACGCGCTGTGGCGCGCGCTGGCGCGGCGCCACCCGCTGGGCTTCGTCGCGCTGCGCGACAAGGCCCTGCACTGGCTCGGCAACGAGGTCGACACCGCGACCCTGGAGGACTTCCACACCCGCATGGTGCTGCTGGGCGCGGGCTGGGACCTGCCGCGCTTCCTGCGCGAATCGCGCTGCGCCGGCGATCAGCGGATCCTCTGCACCTCCAGCGGCAATACGCGCGAGGCCCGGTTGCTCCAGGCGCCGCGCACGTAGCTGGCCAGCGCCGCGATCTCCGCGTCCGACAGCTCCTGTCCGAACGGCGGCATGCCGTAGGGCGCGGGGTTGCCCGGCGTGGTGGGCGGGAAACCGCCGCCGATGATCACGCGCAGCAGGTTGGCGCTGGACGCCATGGTCACCGTGCGGTGACCGTCCAGCGAAGGGAACTCGGGCTCGGTGCTGAGGCCGTTCTCTCCATGGCACAGGGCGCACTTGGCGGCGTACAGGCGCTGGCCCAGCGCCAGCACCTGCGGCTCGGCGGATTCGGCGTCGGGCGCGGGTGGCTCCACCACGGGCAGCGATTGCAGGTACAGGCCCATCGATCGCAGGTCGGCTTCGCGCAGGTGACTCGTGCTGCCGGCCACCACCTCGGCCATCGGGCCCATCGCCGCGCCGCGCGCGCCGTGGCCGTCGCGCAGCAGGCGCACCACCTCGTCCAGCGGCCAGTCCTGCACGCCGGCTTCCTTCGGTGAGGCCAGAGAGGGCGCGTACCAGCCCTGCATGGGGATCTGCCCGCCGCTGAAGTCGGGCTTGTTCGCGGTGGCACCCAGCGCGTTGCGCGGCGCGTGGCAGGCCATGCAATGGCCCAGGCCCAGCGTCAGGTACGCGCCGCGGTTCCACTCGGCGGGCTGCGTGGTGTCCGGGCGGAAAGGCTCGGGCGAGAAGAACAGGCTGCGCCAGGCCACCAGCGCGGCCTGCGTGTCGTACGGAAAGCGCAGCGTGTGCGTGCGGTTGGGCTCGCGCACGGGCGGCAGACTCAGCAGGAACGCATGCAGCGCGTCGCTGTCCTCGCGTGTCACGCGGGCGTAGTCGGGGTAGGGGAAGGCGGGGTAGAGCAGGCGCCCGTCGCGCGACTGGCCGTGGTGCAGCGCGCGCCAGAAGTCGTCCGCGCTCCAGCGGCCGATGCCGGTTTCGGCGTCGGGCGTCAGGTTGGAGGCGTACACGGTGCCGAAGGGCGTGGCGATGCCTTTGCCTCCGGCGTAGGCCGCGCCGCCGCGTTCGGTGTGGCAGGCCGCGCAGTTGCCCGCGCGCGCCAGGTAGGCCCCGCGCTCCACGAGCCCGGCCGTGTGCGGCACGCTCGGGCCGGGCTCCACCGGGATCAACCGGGTGGCCTGCCACACCCACAGGGCCCCGGCGATCACCAGGACCAGCAGCAGGGCGGCGATGAGGCGAATGCCGGCGAGGCCGCGCGGGGGGTGTTTCATTTCAGCACCTCCGCGCTGCCGCAGCGCATCGGCCAGGGATCGGGCGCGGCGCTGGCGGGCGCGGCCCCACCCGTGACAGGTTGCGACGACAGCCACACCGCCATCGCGCTCACGTCGTCCGGGCTCAGGCGGCGTGCGATCTCGCCCATGCAGTCGGGCGCGCTGGCCTTGCGCAGGCCGTTGCGCCAGGCGCCGAACTGGCCCAGCAGGTAGTCGCGCGGCAGGCCCAGCAGGCCGGGCATGGCGGGCTGGATGCCCGTCATCGCGGCGCCATGGCACGAGGCGCAGGCCGGCACGCCCAGGGCCGCGTCGCCCACCCGCACGAGCTGTTCGCCTCGCGCCAGCACGGCGGGTGGCGCACCCGTGGTCTGCGGCGCGGGGTAGGGCAGGTCCAGCCCCGCGAAGTAGCCGGCGATGTCGCGCAGATAAGCGTCGGACATGTGCTCGACCAGATGGGCCATGGTCGCATTGATGCGCCGGCCCTCGCGGAAGTGCAGGAGCTGGTTGTAGAGGTAGCCCGCGGGCTTGCCCGCGATGCGCGGAAAGTAGCCCTGGTTGGTGGCGCGGCCGTCCTGGCCGTGGCAGGCCACGCAGGCCAGCATGCGGCGGGCCATCGGGTCCGCGGGCAGGGGGTCGGCCGCCTGGGCGGCCAGTGCGGGCAGCGCCAGCGCGGCGGCCAGCAGCAGGTGGGGAAGTCGGGGGAATCTCACACCCGACACTGTGCGCCAGGCCGGGCGCCGGCGGTAGAGGCAGATTGCGTTCAAATCGACCGGATCAGCCGAATCAGCGGCCGTTTCCCCCGACCCGTGACCATCAAATACGAAGCGCTCGCCAACGACATCGAGGCACTTATCGCCAGCGGCACGCTGGCCATTGGCGACCGCCTGCCCTCGGTGCGCGACACCGTGGCCAGCCGCGGCCTCAGCCCGGCCACCGTGTTCGAGGCCTACTACCGGCTGGAGGCGCGCGGCCTGGTCGAGGCGCGCCCGCGCGCGGGCTACTTCGTGAAGGCCGTGCCCGCCCCACGGGAAGAACCGCGCGGCGCGGACCCGGTCCCGGGCTCGCAGGACGTCGCCGTGAACGACGTGGTGCAGGCCGTGCTCGGTTCGGTGCGCGACCGCCAGGTCGCGCCCCTGGGCTCGGCCTTTCCCTCGCCCGAGCTGTTCCCGCTCGAGCGACTGGCGCGCGGCATGGGCGCGGCCATGCGCCGGCTCGACCCGCGCCAATTGCTGGAAGACCTCACGCCCGGCAACGCCGAACTGCGGCGCCAGATCGCCCTGCGCGGCGTGGCGCAGGGCCTGAGCATCGGCGTGGACGAGGTGGTCATCACCAGCGGCGCCATGGAGGCGCTCACGCTCGGCCTGCAGGCCGTCACCCAGCCCGGCGACGTGGTGGCCATCGAATCGCCCGCGTTCTACGGCTGCCTGCAGACGCTGGAGCGCTTGCGGCTCAAGGCGGTGGAAGTGGCCACGCACCCGCGCACCGGCGTGCAGGTCGATTCGCTGGCCGAGGTGCTGCGGCGCCACCCGGTGAAGGCCTGCTGGTTCATGCCCAGCTTTCAGAACCCGCTGGGCGCGCTCATGCCCGAGAACGCCAAGCGGGCCATGGTGGAGCTGCTGGCGCGCCACGAGGTGCCGCTGATCGAGGACGACGTGTACGCCGAGCTGTACTTCGGCGCGCAGCGTCCGCTGCCGGCCAAGGCCTGGGACCGGCACGGCGGCGTGATGCACTGCAGTTCGTTCTCCAAGTCGCTGGCGCCGGGGTATCGGGTGGGCTGGGTGTCGGCGGGGCGTTTCGCGCCGCAGGTGAACCGGCTCAAGTTCATGAGCACGCTGGGTGTGTCGGTGCCGGCGCAACTGGCGGTGCTGCATTTTCTGCAGCACGGCGCGTTCGACAAGCACCTGCGCCAACTGCGCACGGCGTTGGCGGCGCGGCAGCAGCGCGCCTTGCTGGGCATCGAGAAGTACTTTCCCGAAGGCACGCGCGTCACGCGGCCGGAGGGTGGGTACTTCCTGTGGGTGGAGCTGCCGGAGGCGGTGGACGCCATGGCTTTGCAGCAGGCGGCGCTGGCGCGGCACATCAGCCTGGCGCCGGGGCCCTTGTTTTCGGCCGACCGGCGCTTCCGTCACCACGTGCGATTGAACGTGGGACATCCGAGGGTTGAGCAACTCGACGCGGCGCTGAAGACGCTGGGGCGGTTGGTGGGGTGAGGTTTGCTGGGCTGCCTGGTTGGTGGTGGCCCGAGGCCACTGGGTGCCCGACTCCGCGAATGTCCCCCGCCAAGGGCTGCGCCCTTGGCTCCTCCTTTATTTCGCTGCGTCGGCCACCCAGTGTCCTCGGGCAGCCAGGTGCAGGCACACCAACACCTGTTGGCGTGCCACGGTGTGGGGGGATCGGGTGACAGGGCGCTCTGTGTAGCGAAATAAAGGAGGAGGGCGGCGCAGCCGCCCGGGGGACATTCGCGGAACAGAGCGCCCTGGCGCNNAAGGAGACAGGACAGCCTGAAGCGCCTCGGGTACCGCCCGTTCCGGCAGCCGATGCAACTGCCCCACCGCCGCCAGAAACCCCTCCCGGTCCGCCCGCACCGGCCCCAGGTAACGCAGCACCCCCGCCGGCCACAGGATCGCCACGCTCGGAAACGCGGTGATCTCCAGCTCGTCCGCGTCCAGCCCCTCGTCTTCGATGTCCACCCAGCGCAGCGCCTCGGCGGGCAGGCCGTCGGCCACCTCGCGGAAGGCGCGGCACTGCGTGCACCACTCGGCGCACAGCACCACGATCGACACGTCCGGGGGCAGGGAGGGTGTGTTGCTGAGGTTCATGGGCAGACCGCGAGTATCCGATCGACCCGATACCCGCACGGGCTTGGCCCTCATTCGACCTTGTTTGGGTCAAAGTTCGGACTTTTCGGGCCGAATTCGACCCACTAGCATGCACCGCAATGCCAGCCCGGGCTCCCTCGGGGACAGGCAGAGGAGACAAGACGTGAGCTGGAAAGGCCTCAAGAACGGCGAAAAGACGCTGCTCGACCACGTGTTCTGGGCAAGCGGCATCTCGCGCGACGCGCTCGCCGCGGCGTCCTCGTTTTCCAAGAGCCGCGCCAACGCCGCCGTGGCCGAGCTGCTGGAACAGGGCCTGCTGGAGCCCACCGGCGAACTCGCCAGCACCGGCGGGCGCCGAGCCGAGACCCTGCGCCTGAGCCGCAGCCTGGGCGTGCTCATCGGCGTGGCCGTCGGCGCCACCGGCCTGGAGGTCGGCGTCCTCAGCCCCGACCTCAGCGTGCTCGCCCACCACAGCGAACCCGCCGACGTGCGCGACGGCCCCGTGCCCGTGCTCGCGCGCATCCGCGCGCTCATGCGCGAGCTGCTCGCGCAGTGCGGCGTGCTGCCGCGCCAGGTCATCGCCATCGGCATCGGCCTGCCCGGCCCGGTGGACTTCGACACCGGCCAACTCGTCAACCCGCCGCTCATGCCGCAGTGGGACGCCTACTCCATCCGCGACGACATCGCCACCGACTTCGCCGCGCCCGTGTTCGTGGACAACGACGTCAACGTGATGGCGCTGGGCGAGCTCTGGCGCATGCAGCGCAGCCTGCAGAACTTCCTCGTGGTGAAGGTGGGCACCGGCATCGGCTGCGGCGTGGTCTGCCACGGCCAGGTCTACCGCGGCGCCAACGGCTCGGCCGGTGACGTGGGCCACATCTGCGTGGTGCCCGAGGGCCCGCGCTGCCACTGCGGCAACCTGGGCTGCGTGGAGGCCATGGCCGCCGGCCCCGCCATCGCGCGCATGGCCACCGAGGCGGCCGAGGCCGGGCAGAGCCCGCTGCTCGCGCGCCTCATCGCCGAGCGCGGCCCGCTGCGCCTGCAGGACGTGGCCGAGGCCAGCCGCGCGGGCGACATGGCGGCCAACCAGGTGATGCAGCGATCCGGCGCGCTGGTGGGGCAGATGCTCGCCTCGGTGGTGAACTTCTTCAACCCCTCGCACGTGTTCATCGGCGGCGGCATCACGCGCGTGGGCCCGCTGTTCCTGGCCGCCGTGCGCCAGAGCGTGTACCACCGCTCGCTCGCGCTCTCCACGCGGCACCTGGAGATCCAGTACACGCCGCTGGGCGAGCGCGCCGGGCTGATCGGCGCGGGCGTGCTGGCCATGCAGGAAAGCCTGCGGCGGATGGAGGTGGCATGAGCGGCGTGCGCGTCGAACTGCGCGGCATCGTCAAGCGCTTCGGCCCGGTGCAGGTGCTGCACGGCGTCGACCTGGCTTTCGAGCCCGGGCGCATCGTCGGCCTGCTGGGCGAGAACGGCGCGGGCAAGTCCACGCTGATGAAGATCCTCGCGGGCTACGAAGCACCGAGCGAGGGCGACGTGATGGTCAACGGCCGCCTGGTGCGCTTCGACGGCCCGCGCGCCGCCGAGGCCGAGGGCATCGTGCTCATCCACCAGGAGTTCAACCTGGCCGAAGACCTCACCGTGGCGCAGAACATCTTCCTGGGCCACGAGAAGCGGAGTGGCTGGTGGCTGGACGACGCGGCCATGCGCGCCAGTGCGCGCGCGGTGCTCGACGAGGTGGGCCTGCACAAGGTGAACCCCGACACGCGCGTGCGCGAGCTCATCGTGGCCGAGCGCCAACTGGTGGAAATCGCCAAGGCCCTGTCGCGCCGCGCGCGCGTGCTCATCATGGACGAGCCCACCGCCACGCTCACGCCCAGCGAGACCGGCCGCCTGTTCGAACTCATGGCGCGCCTCAAGGCCGAGGGCGTCTGCGTCGTCTTCATCTCGCACAAGCTCGACGAGGTGGAACGCATCACCGATGAGGTGGTGGTGATGCGCGATGGCCGCGTCGTCGCCCGCGAACCCACCGCCGCCCTCACGCGAGCACAGATGGCGAACCTGATGGTGGGCCGCGAGCTGGCCGACCTCTACCCGCCGCGCCACGCCGTGCCGGCCGAGGCGCCCGTGCTGCTCTCGGTGCAGGGTCTGTGCGTGCCGGGCTGGGCCGACGACGTGAGCTTCGAGGTGCGCGCGGGCGAGGTCTTCGGCTTCGCGGGCCTGGTGGGCGCGGGGCGCACCGAGCTGTTCGAAGGCCTGCTGGGCCTGCGCGAGCGCACGGCGCGCGCGGTGGAGATCGCCGGCCGCGCGGTGCGCCCGCGCTCGCCGCGCGAGGCGGCCGACGCCGGCCTCACCTACCTCAGCGAAGACCGCAAGGGCCGTGGCCTGCACGTGCGCTTCGGCCTGCGCGAGAACCTCACTCTCATGGCGCTGCAACGCCACGCGCAACCCTGGCTCAAGCCCGCGAGCGAGGCCGCCGCGCTGGAGCAGGCCGTGCGCGACTTCGGCATCCGCACCGGCTCGCTCACCGTGCCGGCGGGCTCGCTCTCGGGCGGCAACCAGCAGAAGCTGGCGCTGGCCAAGGTGCTGCACCCCGGCCCGCGCGTGGTGGTGCTCGACGAGCCCACGCGCGGCGTGGACATCGGCGCCAAGCGCGAGATCTACGCGCTCATCCGCCGCCTGGCCGATGAAGGCCGCGCGGTGGTCGTGGTCTCGTCCGAACTCATGGAACTCATCGGCCTGTGCCACCGCGTGGCGGTGATGCGCGCGGGCCGCCTGCAGGCCACGCTGTCGGCCGAGCACCTCAACGAACAGGAGCTGATCGCCCATGCCACCGGAACGCACTGACCCCACCGCCGCCGCGCCCGCGGCGCGGCGCTGGCGCCTGCCGTCTTTCGGCCCGCTGCTGGGGCTGGTGCTGCTCTGCGTGGTGGGCACCTGGCTCAACAGCGAATTCGCCACCCTGCCCAACGCCATGAACGTGCTCACGCGCACCGCCTTCATCGGCATCATCGCCGTGGGCATGTGCTTCGTCATCATCTCCGGCGGCATCGACCTGTCGGTGGGCTCCATGGCCGCGCTCATCGCGGGCGTCACCATCCTGCTGATGAACAAGCTGGTGCCCCTGGGCTGGCCGCCCGTGGCCCTGGTGGTGGTCGGCATGGCCACGGCGGTGTTGCTGGGCGCGCTGTTCGGCTTCGCGCACGGCCTGCTCATCACGCGCGGTCGCATCGAGCCCTTCATCGTCACGCTGGGCACGCTCGGCATCTTCCGCGCCTACCTCACCTACTTCGCCGATGGCGGTGCGCTCGCGCTCGACAACGACCTGGCCGACGCCTACGGCCCGGTCTACTACGGCAGCCTGCTGGGCGTGCCCATCCCCGTGTGGGTCTTCGCGCTGGTGGCCATCGGCGGCGCGCTGCTGCTCAACCGCACGGCCTATGGTCGCTACGTGCAGGCCATCGGCTCCAACGAACAGGTGGCGCGCTACGCGGCGGTGGATGTGGACCGCACCAAGGTGCTCACCTACACCCTGCTCGGCGTGTGCGTGGGCATCGCCACGCTGCTCTACGTGCCCCGCCTGGGCTCGGCCTCGCCCACCACCGGCCTGCTGTGGGAGCTGGAGGCCATCGCCGCCGTCATCGTGGGCGGCACCGCCTTGCGCGGCGGCGCCGGCAGCATCGGTGGCACCGTGGTCGGCGCCATCCTGCTCTCGGTCATCAGCAACATCCTCAACCTCACCAGCATCATCAGCGTGTACCTCAACGCGGCGGTGCAGGGCTTCGTGATCATCGCCGTCGCATTCATGCAGCGGCGGCGTCCCTAGGGCTTGAAACAAGGCCCTCCTTTTCTCTGTCAGCAACACCACCCTCAAGGAGACAAGCATGAAGAACCGCATCCGTCTGCACGCGCTGGCCGCCGTGGCCGCCATCGGCCTGGCCAGCCCGCTGCTGGCGCAGGCCCAGAACAAGGTGAACCTGGGCGTGGCCATCCCGGCCGCCACCCACAGCTTCGCCGCCGGCCTGGTGTACTGGGCCAACGAGGCGAAGAAGGAGCTCGAGAAGGACCCCGACATCAAGGTCACCATCAAGACCGCCAGCGGCGCGCCCGAACAGGCCAACCAGCTGCAGGACCTGGTGACGGCGACCAAGATCGACTCGCTGGTCATCCTGCCCTTCGAATCGGCGGCGCTCACGCGCCCGGTGCAGCAGGTCAAGGCCAAGGGCGTGTACGTCACGGTGGTCGACCGCGGCCTCACCGACACCAGCGCGCAGGACGCCTATGTCTCGGGCGACAACACCGCCTTCGGCAAGGTGCCGGCCGAGTACCTGGCCAAGTTCCTCAACGGCAAGGGCAACATCGTCGCGCTGCGCGGCATTCCCACCACCATCGACAACGAGCGCATGGACGCGTTCACGGCGGTGATGAAGAACCACCCCGGCATCAAGATCCTGGACGCCAAACACGGCAACTGGAACCGCGACGACGCCTTCAACGTGATGCAGGACTTCCTCACGCGCTTCAAGGACATCGACGCCGTCTGGGCGGCGGACGACGACATGGCCATCGGCGTGCTGCGCGCCATCGAGCAGGCCAAACGCAAGGACATCAAGATCGTCTTCGGCGGCGCCGGCGCCAAGTCCATGATCAAGACGCTCATGGACGGCAGCAACCCCCTGATCCAGGCCAACGTGTCCTACTCGCCCAAGTTCCTCTACGAGGCGATCAAGATGACCGCGCTGGCGCGCAAGAAGGGCGAGAAGCTGCCGGCCTCGACCATCGTGCCTTCGGTGCTCATCACGAAGCAGAACGCCAAGGACTTCTACTTCCCCGACTCGCCGTTCTGAACGCGCGCCAGGACGACCCGCATGAAAACGATTCAAGGCCCCGGGATCTTCCTGGCCCAGTTCATCGGCGCGGCCGCGCCCTTCAACACGCTGGAGGGACTGGCCGGCTGGGCCGCTTCGCTGGGCTACAAGGGGGTGCAGATCCCCACCAGCGACGCGCACATCTTCGACCTCAGGCGCGCCGCCGAGAGCGACACGTACTGCGACGAGGTGAAGGGCGTCCTCGCCGCGCACGGCCTGCAGGTCACGGAGCTGTCCACCCACCTGCAGGGCCAGCTGCTCTGCGTGCACCCGGCCTACGACCTGCAGTTCGACGCCTTTGCGGCGCCCGAGGTGCGCGGCAACCCCGCCGCGCGCACACAGTGGGCGCACGAGCAACTGCTGCTCGCGGCCCAGGCCTCCAAGCGGCTCGGCCTCAAGGCCCACGCCTCCTTCTCGGGCGCGCTGGCCTGGCCCTACCTGTATCCCTGGCCGCAACGCCCGCCTGGCCTGGTGGAGGCCGCCTTCACCGAACTCGCCAGACGCTGGCGCCCCGTGCTCGACGCCTTCGACGACGCGGGCGTGGACGTCTGCTACGAACTGCACCCCGGCGAGGACCTGCACGACGGCGTCACCTTCGAGCGCTTCCTTGATGCGGTGGGCCAGCACCCGCGCGCCAACATCCTCTACGACCCCAGCCACTTCGTGCTGCAGCAACTCGACTACCTCGCCTTCATCGACCACTACCACGAGCGCATCCGCGCCTTTCACGTGAAGGACGCCGAGTTCCGCCCCAACGGCAAACAGGGCGTTTACGGCGGTTTCTCGAACTGGATCGACCGCGCGGGGCGCTTTCGTTCGCTGGGTGACGGGCAGGTGGACTTCAAGGCCATCTTCTCGAAGATGGCGCAATACGACTACGCGGGCTGGGCGGTGCTCGAATGGGAGTGCTGCCTCAAGCACCCCGAGGACGGCGCGCGCGAAGGCGCCCGCTTCATCCGCGAGCACATCATCCGCGTGGCCGACCGCGCCTTCGACGACTTCGCCGCCAGCGCGGGCGATGCGAAGACGCTGTCCACCTTGCTGGGCCTGAACCGATGAGCGACGAGCGCAGCACACGGCGCATCCGCCTGGGCATGGTCGGCGGTGGCGAGGGCAGCTTCATTGGTGCCGCGCACCGCATCGCCGCGCGCCTCGACGACCAGTTCGAACTCGTGGCCGGGGCCTTGTCGTCGACACCCGTGCGCGCGCACGCCAGCGCCGCCGCGCTGCACATCGCGCCCGATCGCAGCTACGCCGACTACGCCGAGATGGCGCGTGCCGAGGCGCAGCGCCCCGACGGCATCGACGCGGTCGCCATCGTCACGCCCAACCACCTGCACGTGCCCGTGGCGCGCGCCTTCGCGGAGCAGGGCATTCACATCATTTGCGACAAGCCCCTGGCCACCTCGCTGGCCGAAGCCGAGGCGCTGGCGCAGCGCGTGCGCGAGCGCGGCCTGCTGTTCCTGCTCACGCACACCTACAGCGGCTACCCCATGGTGCGCCAGGCGCGCGAACTCGTGGCCGACGGCGCCATCGGCGACATCCGCATCGTGCAGGTGGAGTACGTGCAGGACTGGCTGGGCGAGCCCATCGAACAGCAGGGCAACAAGCAGGCCGCGTGGCGCAACGACCCGCTGCAAGCCGGCCCGGCCGGCGCCCTGGGCGACATCGGCACACACGCCTACCACCTGGCCGGCTACGTGAGCGGCCTGCGCCTGAGCGAACTCGCGGCGGAACTGAGCACCTTCGTGCCTGGACGCGCGCTGGATGACCACGTGCAGGTGATGCTGCGCTACGAAGGCGGCGCGCGCGGCATGTTGTGGGCCAGCCAGGTGGCCAGCGGCAGCCGTAACGGCCTGCGCCTGCGCGTGTACGGCAGCACTGGCTCGCTGCAGTTCGATCAGGAGAAGCCCGAGGAGCTCTGGCTCACGCGGCCGGGGCAACCCTCGCAGTGCCTCTACCGCGGCGTGCCCGCCGGGCCGGGCGGCCTCGCGGTGCCGCACCGCATTCCCTCGGGCCACCCCGAGGGCTACCTCGAGGCCTTCGCCCAGCTCTACCGCGACTTCGCGCGCGCCTGGCGCGGTGAGGCCGATGTGGCTTTGCCGGGACTGGACGATGGACTGGCGGGCATGGCCTTCATCGAGGCCGTGCTGCGCAGCCATCGGGAGGGCATGGGCTGGGTGCGGTTGTGAGGGCGGCTCAGCCCTTGAACCCGATCCGCGCCAGCGTCTGATCGATCCAGGCCGTCTCGAGCCGACCCTCGGCGATCTGTTTCAGCGTCACCTGCTCGGCCTGTGACTTCTTCTGCGCGGCCTCCAGCACGCTCGCCGCCTCGTCCCGCGGCACGCACAGCACGCCATCGGCGTCGCCGATGACCAGGTCGCCCGGGTGGATCACCATGCCGTCGATGGCGATGGGCACGTTGATCTCGCCCGGGCCGTCCTTGTAGGGGCCGCGGTGCGTCACGCCCGCGGCGAACACGGGCAGGGCGCCCGCGCCGATCACGTCGAGGTCGCGGATGGCGCCGTTGATGACGAAGCCGGCGATGCCACGCGCGATCGCGTAGGTGGTCATCAGCTCACCGATCAGGGCGTTGCTGAGGTCACCGCCACCGTCGACCACGATCACGTCGCCGGGCTGCGCGATCTCCAGCGCCTTGTGGATCATGAGGTTGTCGCCGGGCCGCGTTTTCACGGTGATGGCGGGCGCCGACAGGCGCGTCTCGCGGCTCAGCGGGCGCAGGCGCGCGCCGGCCGCGGTCATGCGGGTCATGCAGTCGCTCACGTTGGCGACGGGCACGCCGCGGAAAGCCTCGACGAGGTCGGGCGCGACGCGGTGGGTGAGGGGGAAGATGCGCAGTCCGAGCATGGTTCAGTGTCCTTGGGCGGGAATCAGGTGGCTGGGGTCCAGCTCGTCGGGCCGCAGCACGCCCATCAGGGCCATGTTGCGGGAGACCTCCGAACGCAGCAGGTCGATGGCGCGCAGCGCGCCGGCTTCGCCAGCCACGGCGGCGGCGAAGGCGAAGGGGCGGCCGACGAAGACGAAGCGCGCGCCCAGGGCCAGGGCCTNNCACCCCGTGGACGCCCTCGGCCCCGTTCACCGCCAGGCCCCAGTACAGGGGGCGGCCTATGGCCACCGCGCGGGCGCCCAGGGCCAGGGCCTTGAGCACGTCGCTGCCGCGGCGCACGCCGCTGTCCAGCATCACGGGGATGTCGGGGCAGGCCTCGACGATGCGCGGCAGCACCGCCAGCGGCGCGGCGGCGCCGTCGAGCTGGCGCCCGCCGTGGTTGCTCACGATCACGCCGTTGCAGCCCTCGTCGGCCGCGCGCCGCGCGTCGCGCGCATCGAGCACGCCCTTCACCACGATCTCGCCGCTCCACACGCGGCGGATCATCTGCAGGTGCCGCCAGTTGAGGTGGCCGCGGTCGGAGAGGTTGCGCTCCACGTTGGGCGAGAGGATGGGCGCGCCACGCGTCGCGTAGCTGTTCTCGAAGTGCGGCATGCCGTGCTGCACCAGCGTGCGCAGGAAGGTGCCGAACAGCCAGCGCGGGTGCGTGATGCCCTGCCAGGCCAGGCGCGGCCCGGGCCGCACGGGGATGGTGAAACCCGCGCGCAGGTTGCTTTCGCGGTTGGCGGCGGCGGGCGTGTCCAGCGTGATCACGAGCGTGCGAAAGCCCGCGGCCTTCACGCGGTCCAGCAGCGCGAGGATGCCCGCGTCGTCGCCCGGCAGGTAGGCCTGGAACCAGGCGTCGGGGTTCACCGCGATCACCTCTTCCATCCGGATCAGCGAGGAGCCGCTGAGCACGAAGGGAATGTTCTCGCGCCGCGCGGCCTGGGCGATGACGAGGTCGCCCCGGTAGGCCGAGAGCGCGGCCAGGCCCATGGGCGCCACGCCGAAGGGCGTGGCCCAACGGCGGCCACACAATTCGACGCCCATGTCGCGCGGCGTGATGTCCACCAGCACGCGCGGCACCATCTGCCAGGCCTGGAAGGCGTCGCGGTTGGCGCGGAAGGACTGGTTGGTCTCGGCCGCGCCGGCCACGTAGCCGAACACGGGGCGGGGCAAGTGGCGGCGCGCTTCGTTCTCGAAATCGTCGAGGCACAGCACGCGCTGCAGCCACCGGGGGGCGGCTGGCGCGTCGGGGAGTCGGCTCATGCTCTGGGCTCGCGGTGCTCAGGCAGCGGCTTGCCGGACAGCGCCTGCACCTGCAGCGCGAGCGCGGCCCAGTCCCAGTCGGCGCGGCCGCCTTCGCACAGGGTGTTCAACAGTTGTTCGGCCAGCGCGGCGGTGGGCAGCACGGTGCCGGTGCCTTGCGCGCCCTGCAGCGCCAGGCGCAGGTCCTTGCGCATCAGCACCGCGCGAAAGCCCGGCGTGAACTGCTTCGCCGCGATGCGCGGGGCGTGCTTCTCCAGCGAGAAGCTGCGCGCGGCGCCGCCCAGCAGGGCCTCGCGCATCTGCGCCAGGTCCACGCCCTCGGCCTGTGCCAGCGCGATGGCGTCGGCCACGCCCAGCAGCGCACCGGCCACGGCCACCTGGTTGCAGGCCTTCACCACCTGGCCCGCGCCCACGCCGCCCACGTGCAGCACGCTCTTGCAGAAGGCGCCCAGCGCTTCGCGGCAGGCCTCCACGGCGGCGGTCTCTCCGCCCACCATGCAGCTCAGCACGCCATCGGCCGCGCCCTGCTGGCCGCCGCTCACGGGTGCGTCGACGAAGGCGATGCCGCGCGCCGCGAGCGCGCCCGCGAACTCGCGCGCCGAGGCGGCGGCGATGGTGCTGGTGTCCACCACCACGCTGCCCGCCGCCAGGCCGTGCACCAGGCCGTCGTCGCCGAACAGCACCTCGCGCACCACCGCGTCGTCGGGCAGGCTGAGGAACACGATGGCGCTGCCCCGGCCCACGTCGGCCGAGGAGCTGCCCGCCGTGGCGCCCAGGTCCACCAGGGCCTGCACGGCGTGCGCCTCGCGCGCGAAGACCTTCAGCGGGTGGCCTTTGCGCAGCAGGCAGCCGGCCATGCCGGCGCCCATGGCACCCAGGCCGATGAAGCCGAGCGTTGAACCGGGCGCGCGACTCATTTGCCGATGGCCTTGCCGATGAGGTCCACGGCGGAGACGATTTCGGCCTGGAAGGCTGCGCCGTCGGCGTAGTCCTGCGTCAGACCCGACTTGGCCACGTAGTCCTTCCAGCCCGGCGTCTGCATGGCCTTGTGGAAAGCGTCGTGCAGGTAACGCTTGATGGGCTCGGGCAGATTCGCCGGCGCCATCAGGCCCTTCATGTTGTCCAGCGCCACGGGCACACCCAGTTCGGTCATGGTGGGCACCTCGGGCAGGGCCGGCAGGCGCGAGCGCGAGAACAGCGCCAGCGGGCGCACGCGGCCCGCGTCGATCATGGGCTTCATCTCCTCGTAGGCGCCGAAGGCACTGTCCACCTGGCCCGCGAGCAGAGCGGTCATCGAGTCGGCTGCGCCGCGGTAGGGCACGTGCAGCAGCTTCAGGCCGGCGGCCTTCTCGAACACGATGCCGGTGGCGTGGAAGATGCCGCCTTCGCCGGTGGAACCATAGGAGACCTTCTCGGGCGCCTTCTTCGCCTCGGCGATGAGCGCCTTCATGTCGGCGAAGGGCGAGTCGGCGCGCACGGCCAGGATGCTGGGCGCGCGCGAGACCTTGATGATGGGCGTGAAAGACTTGCGCGAGTCGTAGTTGAGCGGGCGGAAATGGCCGACCGAGGTGGTCTCGCTGCCGCCGCCCACGAACACGGTGGTGCCGTCGGGCTTGGCGTCGGCCGTGGCCTGCGCGGCGATGGCGCCGGCCGCGCCCACGCGGTTGTTCACCACCACCGGCACGGGGATGATGTCCTTGGCTGCGTAGGAGAGCTGGCGCGCGATCTGGTCGGCCGAGCCGCCGGGCGCGAAGCCCACGAGGATGGTGATGGGCTGCGTGGGCTGCCAGGCCTGGGCGCGCGCGGCCAATGGCAGGGCGGACAGGCCCAGCGCCGCGCCGGCGGCGCCCACGAGGTGGCGGCGTGTCAGGCCTTGGGGATCGGAACTCATGCGCTGTCTCCTTCTGTTGTGGGGCCGCGAGCGGCAAGCGCTCGGCTGGGTCAGGGGCGCATTCTGGGAAACTGACTTGTGGATGAAAAGCGATATATTTCGATGTCGCTCGTTCACCTTTTTTCAACGCCACATTGTGCGGCCGCGGCCATGACGCTCAAGCAGCTCGAAGCCTTCTACTGGGCCGCCACCGCCGCGAGCTTCCTTGTCGCCGCGCAGCGCCTGCACATCTCGCAGTCCACCCTGTCCAAACGCATCGGCGAACTCGAATCGCAACTGCGCACCGCGCTGTTCAACCGCAGCGGCCACCGCGCCGCCCTCACCGAGGCGGGCGAGCAGTTGCTCCCCCTGGCGCGGCGCATGCTCGAGCTGTCCGAGGACATGCGCGATCAAATCGCGCTGGGCGGCGGCCTGCGCGGGCACTGCCGCTTCGGTGTCGGCGAACTCGCGGCCCTGACCTGGCTGCCGGACCTGGTGGCGCACGCCGCCGCGAAGTACCCCGAGCTGCGACTGGAGCCCTGTGTGGACCTCGGCACGGCGCTGGAGCAGCGCCTGGAAAGCGGCGAACTCGATTTCGCCGTGGTGGCTGGCCACTCCACGCGCGGCGCCATCGCCAGCGAGGCCATTGCCCACGTGCGCTTTTGCTGGGCTGCCTCGCCCGCGCTGGTGGGGCGCCAGCGCGCGGTGAACGCGGCGCTGCTGGAGCGTCACGCGCTCATCACCCAGCCCGGCGCGGCGGGGCCCACGCGCATGCTGGAACAATGGCTCGCGCTCAATGGCCTGCAGGCGCCGCGCCGGCTGGTGTGCAACAACCTCTCGGCCATCGCCAGCCTCATCGCCTCGGGCGTGGGCATTGGCCTGTACCCTCGCGCCTGGCTGCGCCGCATGAAGACCCGGGGCGTGGTGGTGGAGCTGCGCGGCGATCGGCCCTTGCCTGAATTGCAGTACACCTTCCAGCACCGGCGCGACGACCACCGCGCGCTGCTCACGCGCCTGCGCGAGCTGGTGGGCGAGACGGTGAATTTCGACAAGTCCGGCCCTTTGTGGGGCGCCTGAAGGAGACCGGCCATGGCCGCTGAAGCAAGTTCCGATCTGATCCCCGTCGTCATGCTGCTGGGCGCGGCCGTGGTGGCCGTGCCGCTGTTCAAGCGCATCGGCCTGGGCTCGGTGCTCGGCTACCTGGCGGCGGGCCTGGCCATCGGCCCCTTCGGTCTGGGCTGGTTCAGCGACCCGCAGACCATCATCCACACCGCCGAACTCGGTGTGGTCATGTTTCTCTTCGTCATCGGCCTGGAGATGCAGCCCTCGCACCTGTGGGCGCTGCGCCGCGCCATCTTCGGCCTGGGCAGCCTGCAGGTGCTGGTGTGCGGGGCCCTGCTCACGCTGGTGGGCGTGGCCTTCGGCTTTTCCTGGACGGTGTCCTTCATCAGCGCCATGGGCTTCGTGCTCACGTCCACCGCCATCGTGATGCAACTGCTGGGCGAGCGCGGCGACATCGCCACGCCGCGCGGGCAGAAGATCGTCTCCATCCTGCTGTTCGAGGACCTGCTCATCGTGCCGCTGCTGGCCGTGGTGGCCTTCCTCTCGCCGGACGCGGCGGCCGAGGTGTCGGGCACCTCGCGCTGGGTGTCGGTGGGCATCGGCGCGGGCTCGATCGCGCTGCTGGTGGCGGTGGGGGTCTGGCTGCTCAACCCGCTGTTCCGCGTGCTGGCCAACGCCCACGCGCGCGAGGTGATGACCGCCGCCGCGCTGCTGGTGGTGCTGGGCGCGGCGCTGCTCATGCAATTGGGCGGCCTGTCCATGGCCATGGGCGCCTTCCTCGCGGGCGTGCTGTTGTCCGAGTCCACCTTCCGCCACCAGCTCGAGGCCGACATCGAGCCCTTTCGCGGCCTGCTGCTGGGCCTGTTCTTCCTTGGCGTGGGCATGTCGCTGGACCTGTCGGCCGTGGCGCAGCACTGGGCGCTCATCGTGGCCGGTGTGCTCTCGCTGATGGTGGTGAAGGCGCTGGGCATCTACGTCGTTGCGCGCCTTACCCACAGCGCGCACGAAGACGCGTTGGACCGCGCGGTGCTGATGGCGCAGGGCGGCGAGTTCGCTTTCGTGCTGTTCGCGGCCGCGCTCGCGGGCCGTGTGATCGATCCGGTGGTCAACGCCAACATGACGGCCATCGTGGTGCTGTCGATGGCGCTTACGCCGCTGGCCGTGCTCGCATTGCAGCGCTGGGCGCCGCGCGTGTCGCCGTCCACCGCCGGCGCGCCAGTGCCCGACCACGAGGCCGGTGCCGTGCTCATCATCGGCCTCGGCCGCGTGGGCCAGATCGCCAGCCAGAACCTGCTGCTGCTGGGCGCCGAGATCACCATCATCGACGCCGACCCGCAGCTCGCGCGCGAGGCCGAGCACTTCGGCTTCAAGGTGTATTACGGTGACGGCACGCGGCTGGACATCCTGCACGCGGCGGGCGCGGGAACCGCGAAGGTGATTCTCGTCTGCGTGGACGAGGCCAGCGCCGCCACGCAGATCGTGCAGCAATGCAAACACGCGTTCCCGCAGGCGCGGGTCATCGCACGCTCCTTCGACCGCGAGCACGCGGCCACGCTGGTGAAGGCCGGTGCCGACGTGCAGGTGCGCGAGACCTTCGAGTCCGCGATGGTGATGGGCCGCGAGGCCATGCTCGCGCTGGGCACCGAGCCAGCGGCGGTGGAGGCGATCGTGACCGACATCCGGCGACGCGACGCCGAGCGCTTCCAGATGGAGCTCGACGGCGGCGGCCTGGTGGCGGGGCGGCCGATGATCCTGGGGAACCTGCGCGGGTGGAAGGGGCGGTAAGGCGGGGACGCCCATGGCTTGAGGACGGGATCGATCCGGCGGGTTCGGTGACGAAGCGGCGGCGCCAACGGGCGATGGCCCGTTCGCTTCCCTCCAACTTACCTGCAGGTGATTCCAGCCATGGTTCCTCGTTCCCCCTTCAAGTCAGACAACGCCGCGGCCTCCCGCCAGAAGGAACTTCAGAAGTCGATGTGCGTTCCGGGCGAGAAACGCCTGAGTCTGCGCAAGTTGTACGAATTCGCTGCGCGCGAGGCCGCCAGCAAGAAGAAGGGCGTCGTCGTGTTGCATGTCCGCACGACCAAGGGGCCTTCTCCTGGCGAGGAGACGTTCAAGGCCAGCACGCGGCCGAAAAAGATCAGCACCGCCAAAGTGGCCGAAGGGGAAGCGGTCGAATGGTTCGACAACTCCATCAAGCCCATGCTGAACAAGAGCCCGATGTATTCGGCGGAGGTTCAGCAGGCANNGCACCAGCGCGTGGTGCTCAATGATCCGGAGTTCCTGCGCTTGCTCAAGGTGGTGGCGCAGGCCACCCCCGTCGCACCCGAAAGAAAATGCCCGGCCATTCCCGAGGCTGTCTTGCAGCCGAGCGCGGGCGTTGCGGACATCCCCCCGCCCATCGAGACGACGAAGCACCCGACGGGTGAGATGGGTTCGCGGTTTGTGAAGGCCGAGCTGACGGCCTCGCTGCGCCGGATTTGCGACGACATGCGATCGCGCGGCGAGACGACGAGACCCCTGTTGGACGCGCAAGGCAAGCTGGTGGCGCAACTGCACATCCGGTCAAGGCAAACCGGCACCTTGATTTGCCTGGATGAGGCCGGCGATGGTGGCTGTCCGCAGGGCGAAGGCTTGGTCATGAGCGCGACAGGCGAGCAGCTTCATGTGCACAAAGTCGAGTTCTCGTCCCTTGAAGAGGCGATGGCCCTCTCTCAAGCGAACCATTGGCTGGCGCTTGCCCAGCGGTTCGAATCCGCGATCGTGCCCATCACCATCGACCGCGTGGCGGTCTTGAAGGAGCAAGCGCTGGCGCTCAACCAGGCCATGGCCGATCTTTGCAAAGCCATGGTCGAGAAGAACTGCCCGCACCTGTGGACGGACGGCGCCCATCAGGTCTGGACCAATGAAGTGAACCGCAAGCGCTTTCACTTCTCGGCCACCATCAGCACGACGCCGGATGGCAAGCACCTGCTGACCGTTGAATCCCACGATGCCTATTGGAGCGAGGGAGTGAAGGACCTGTGGGGCAGTGCACTGATGTCGGAGAACGCAGCCGACGGTTCATGCGCGGTGATGTCGTTCCGATTGAACCGGAAGGACCTCAACACCGACAAGGACTTCCTGCAAATCGGTGATCTGGATGCCGCCTTGCACAACATGAAGCGCCTGTTGAGCCTGGTTCGGTCATTCGTGGAGGATGTCAACCGGCTCAAGGCCGCGTCGACCTGACGCCACCGCCTCCCTGCCCCGCCGGGCAGGGACCGCGATCAGAACGACTCCCACTCGCCGATGGCGTCGTCGCCGGAGGCTTTGGCGCTCAGCACCGGCGGCGCCGGCCGCCTTGGCAGGCGCAACGGCTTTTGCGGGCGCAGCCACGGGCGCGCTCACGGGCTTGGCCGTGGGCGCAGCCGGCCTGGTTGCCGCCGCGACAGGCTTGGCCACCGGCGCGGGCTTGGACGCCGCCAACAGCGCCGGCTCGCGCCGCTGCTGCAGATCGCCCGCCGTCAGCGCGGCGATGCCGCCCGCGGAAGCCGCCCCGCCATCCAGGCGGAAGATGCGCACCACCTCGGCCAGCCGCGCCGCCTGGTCGTTCATGCTCGATGCGGCGGCGGCGCTTTCTTCCACCAGCGCGGCGTTCTGCTGCGTCATCTGGTCCAGGTTGGACACGGCCGCGTTGATCTGGTTGACGCCTTCGGCCTGTTCGCCCGAGGCGCTGGCGATCTCGCCGATGATGTCGCGCACGCGGACCACGTTCTCCACGATCTCGCTCATGGTCTGGCCGGCCTGGTTCACCAGTTCGGTGCCCACCGTCACCTTGTCCACGCTGGCGCCGATCAGGCCCTTGATTTCCTTCGCGGCCTGCGCACTGCGCTGCGCGAGGTTGCGCACCTCGCCGGCCACCACGGCG
>JABAHQ010002747.1_pt1 | contig 26352 bp, 19 predicted proteins | sample 7062091 | NCBI WGS metagenome assembly JABAHQ01 (sample SAMN14534359, study PRJNA622989) | marine sediment metagenome | biome: marine biome [ENVO:00000428]; feature: marine pelagic biome [ENVO:01000023]; material: deep marine sediment [ENVO:00002113] | place: India: Gulf of Kutch | collected...
GGTATTAGCAAGGTCAAAGGGGGAACCAACAGCCAGTTCATCAGTATCCCAGGCGCTGAGACGTTCTTTGACATAAGCAAAGCTGTTATCGGTACGCATAGTAGCTGAAGTAAGGACAATAGAGTCCTTACTATCGAAAAGATGTTTTCGCACCAAATCCCCCACGTGCAAGGGAGCTGCGTGTAAGATAATGTCCTGGTTTTGAACTTTCTGCTCAATCCAGGTGATTGTATCTTTATTGTTGTCACCTAAAATCAACTTTACATGATCTTTAATCTCTTCCAAGCGCACCCGGTAATTGGTGAGCGAGGTCATAACATTTTCCCAATCTTCCACATCGTAAGAGTCCAAGCCGTCCCAGAGTTTACCCGCTTTGGTCACCAGGTTGATAACCTCTGTCAAGATTGTATTTGCATTATCCCAGGCTAATTCTACGTCGCTCCAGGCAGGTTGGATGCGCATATTGTTGGAAATACGCAGTTTGCGGTTATATTCGCTACGAGTAGGACGAGCGAACTGGTTCATAAACACTTCCAGCGTGTTGAACAAGGCGTACCAGGTTTGATTTGCTTTTTCGATCACTGCTTGGCTACTATCGATAATACTGGTTATATCACGCAAAGCTGTGGATAAGGCCGCCTGTCTAATCTGACGTTCCATTTCGGCAAACAAGCTGTTTCTGGGTTGTCCAAGCTCACTTAACAACTGTTCTATACTTTTTTTGTTAGCTGAGAAGCTGAGTTGATTGGTTACACTATCTTCTAAATGATGGGCCTCATCAATGATCAAATAGCGATATTCAGGGATGGCTCGACTGTTGACGGCAATATCGGCCAGTAGGAGGGCGTGGTTGACCACAATGAGATGGGCCGCTTCAGCAGCCTGACGTGCTTTAGCAAAAAAGCATCCTTCTCGAGCACAACGGTCGGGTGGGCATATATCGGCATTAGCATTCACTTGGCTCCAAAGTAGCTGCTCATTATAGTCAGGTATAAAGAGTTCCTGTTTGTCGCCGGTGGTGGTATTGGGCAGCCAAATAGCAATTTTTGCTAATAACCGTAATTCAGCCGGGCTTAAATTCCCTTTGCGACGTAACTGCTCAACACGCCAGGGACAAACGTAATTCCCCCGACCTTTGAGCGCTACAGCCCGAAAATCGAGGTTGAGGGCTTTCTTGAGGTCCGGCAGGTCTTTAGTCAGGATTTGATCCTGCAGATTGATCGTGTTGGTGGAAACCACAACGCGCATATTGTTTTGCGTCGCCCAATAAAGTGCCGGAATCAGGTAGGCTAGCGATTTTCCCGTACCGGTGCCAGCTTCGGCCATCAGGTGATAAGGTTCATTAAAAGCCTGGGCAATGTTACGAAGCATCGTCACTTGCTGGAGGCGATATTCAAAGTGGCCGAAAACTTGGTTAAAAGCACCACCAACCTCCAAGAGAGCGGCTAACTGATCCACGTCGAGCGGAGTGGGTGGGATGACGGGTTTAAGTGGCTGTGTATGCGTTTCTTCGTAAAAAATGTTCTCTTTAGCCGCCAGTTGTTGCCCTAACACACTGGTCATCACACCACTTCGCTCACGAGAGAGATCTTTAAAGACTGGGGCTAAACTCCATCGGCTACGAGCGGCCATATCGGCCACCTCTTTGATGACCTCGCTGTTTAAGCGACGCGCCTGGTCGAGTAAGGCTTCAAACAATTGGTGAGTGACTTTGGCATCGTCAAGAGCGCGATGGGTCGCCGAGTCTTCAATATCTAACAACTTAGCCAGAGCCTGCAAACTGTAACGATCAGCGTAGGGTAGTAAAATGCTAGCTATCTCAAAGGTATCAATGCCGGTATTACGATGAAAAAGACCGTATTTGTGTAAAAACTTCAAATCAAAGTTGACATTGTGTCCCACAATAGCATGGTCGCCAACAAAACGGTTCAGTTTAGCTTTAATCGATTCAAAACGGGGCGCATTGGTTAGCATATCATCGGTAATACCGGTTAATTGCTGTATCTGATAAGGAATCGCTCGCTCAGGGTTGACAAAGCTGTGAAACTCTTCCAAAATGCGATTCCCTCTGAATCGAACTGCTCCCACTTCGATGATACTGTCATTTTCGGGATCCAAACCAGTCGTTTCCAGGTCTAAGGTCACATATACTCTTGCCACAAGTCAGTCCAATCTAGGGTTAGGGGTATCGTTTGATGATAAACAAAAGGTAGTATAGTTCGGGGTGGATCAATTGGCAAGTGACTCTAATCATTGGCGCAAAATTGTCTTGTTAGTTATGTATGGTACAATTGCACCAGGTGAAAAGAAGAACAGCGCTTCACATAATTGATCTTTGTTTTTAGGGGTGCGTACACTTCTCGCCTCGCTGTATCGACCACCGCCTACCATTTTCAAAAAAGTGAGGTTTATCTCTTGACCGTTCAGTCCACTGCCTCAGCACTGACCCACAACATCCAAAAAGTCTTAGTTGGCAAAGAAAAAGTCGTCGAATTAGCTCTAATTGCCATTTTGTGTGAAGGGCATTTGCTGATAGAAGATGTACCCGGTATTGGCAAAACGACCTTAGCCAAAGCGATTGCTCGCTCATTGGACTGTTCATTTGCCCGGATTCAATTCACCCCCGACTTGTTGCCTTCTGATATTAATGGGATTTCCTACTTCAACCAGGGCTCACAAACGTTTGAGTTTAGACCTGGCCCTATTCTCAAGCAAATTGTCCTGGCCGATGAAATTAACCGAGCTACTCCCCGGACTCAAAGTGCCTTACTGGAGGCCATGCAAGAGCGCACCGTTACGGTTGATGGCACCACCCACGTGCTACCACGTCCTTTTTTAGTCTTAGCCACACAGAATCCTATCGAGCTGGAAGGGACTTTCCCCCTCCCAGAAGCGCAGATAGATCGATTTATGTTACGTATTAGCCTCGGGTATCCATCTGCCGAAGAAGAGCATGAGATCTTACTCAGGCACCGAGGGGTTGACCCTCTGGAGACGCTTGAAACTGTGGCTTCGCCCGATACTCTATTGGAAAACCAAAAAGCAGTTCGGGATATTACAGTTGAAGATAGCGTCCGAGATTATATCGTCAAGGTGATTCAAGCCACCCGGAATCATCCGGCCATCGAGTTGGGGATCAGCCCTCGAGGCAGCCTGGCTCTTTACCGGACGGCCCAGGCGTTGGCCGCCATCAGAGATCGAACCTTTGTGATACCTGATGATGTTAAATATCTGGCTCCTTTTGTTTTAACTCACCGGTTGATTATTAGTCCTCAAACGCGGCTTCGGGGACGAACGCCGGAGGCGGTGCTGGCCGAAATTATTGATACGGTGCCAGTTCCAGTTGAAAAATTTGCTTAATAATTCAAGCCCAACATTAAAAATCCAGGTAATGGAGAGCTACCTTATTGACGCATTATGGGCTTTGTGCTAAGATAGGCTCATCTGATTATGGTAGCTTGATATAGACTGGAGGCGTACATTGGCTCAAGATTACGTTCACCTGCTCAGGGATGTTGACATCTTAGCTGATTTATCCCCTGCTCATTTGAAAAAAATTGTTGATATTAGTACCATCAAAACCTATAATGCGTCGGAGATTATCTTTAGAGAAAATACTACCAGTCATGAGCTTTATATTATTTTACAGGGCATGGTCGAGATTTTGATTGACCCTTCTATCTTAGGTGTGCCTGACACAGAGACAACTGGCTTAAAAACGATAGCTACGCTACGAGCTGGAGAATCGTTTGGTGAAGTTGCCTTGGTAGATCAGGGGCTTCGATCCGCTTCGGCGATGTGCGTCCAAGATGATACCAAGTTACTATTCGTACCGCAAAAAGAATTTGACGAACTTTGCCGAAATGACTATGAAATGGGTTATATAGTCATGCGTAATATTGCAAGTGATCTTTCTTTCAAACTCAGACAAACCGATATAGGCCTGCGCGAGCAGATCATTTGGGGAAAATGACCTCTGTTTACAATTATAAGGTATTGTTTGGGACGTAATGTAAGGCGCAACCATCAAGGTTGTGCTTTTTTCATTCATGGCTCCCATGTCCTTTTTTTAGGGGGCATTAGTCAAACCAACGACCTTATGCTAGAATGGAAACAACTCTACTTGACTGAGCTAGAAATGTATGTCTAGAGGATCACGCCTAATTATAGACCTGTCACGGTTACTGCTACTAATCATCTTACTCCCGCTCATCCTATTAGTTGCCGGTCCTCTGCTCGTAGGGGCTGCTCTAGTAGGCCGCATTTCGTTGGGGGCCTTACAGCTCAGACCTGGCAAATATTATCGTGGTGGTCGGATATTGGCATTTAGCCTGGGAGTTATAATCTGGGGGTTAAGTTGGGGAAGTGCAGCTTGGATATGGCAGCAGCCCATCCCGATTGTATCGTCTGTATCAATTACCCCTCGGGCTGTTCAAGCTGTCTCCCCAACGGCCACGAATACCAGCCCTCCAGCTACCAGCACAGCCAGCCCAACCACAGCGGCGACAACTTCCCCCGCAACCGCCACGAGCACTCCTTTCCCATCTCCGACACGTGTGCCACCAAGCCCGTCCCCTACAAGTGTTACCCCAACGGCAACCCGAGTTGTCTCCTCCCCAACCACGACGCCGACAATAGCACCATCTCCCTCCGTCCCCCTCCGGGAAAATGATCTTACACACACCTTAATGGAGGCGAATAGATCGCTGATCCAATATTTACAAGTGCCCAACTCCGAAAACCAAACCTTACTTGAAGCTTTTTGGACGGGCGAAGCGTTGCTTGAGGTTCAAGCTTTTGCTCAGAAAATCAATGCTAAATATCAAAGGCCCTTGACGATCACCTATACCCTCATTGATGAACCTACAATAACGCCACTTGACGATGCTTCTGTGATCGTGCGAAGTAGAGAATTCTGGGAATATGAGGACGTAAATAGCACAAGAGAATCACTTAGTGACTACGAATACACGTTACAGGCCAGGGATGGCGACTGGGTTATCACGAGTTACCAGTTTAAGGTTCTTTCCTTACCGTCTACTACATTACCTGTCACCACAACTGAGGTGATTACCTCAGTGGAGACCGGCAATTGAACTATCCAAACCCAGGCCAAATTTAGCTTTGGATGCTCGCTTCCAGTTGATGGATTAACTGTAACTTCTGTCGAAGTGTACCCAGATTCTTCTTGAGGAGAGTTATTTGTCCCTGCTTAGTTTCCATCATTAGGTTAACCATCGAACTACCTTCTTCATTCGGTTTGTAATACACTCCAGCATCAGACACTAACTTAAAACCGGTAATTTGATCAAAAGGAATAGGTGATTCTTGATTTAATTGAAATGTCTTAGCTGCCAGGTCTAACTTTAGCTCAACATGTTCTCGACCGGCCTGAATTTGTTGTTCTAAAGCCCTTTGTACTATTTTATTAATAATACCTCCGCCAATCACCCAAAACAATACCGGTAACAAAACCATAGCACAAACAACTAACAGTTTGACAGCCGTTGACTGAGATCTCACCTCGAATCCCCAAGCTACCAACCCCATGATGGTAACGGCCACCATAGCCAGGGTGGGACCATAAATGACCCAAGTCAAACTTCTGAGGACCGGCTCTCCTTCAATCACGAATCGCTGCTGTTCAGCATGATGATCTTCTTTTAGGGTGGTATTTAAGGCTGGCATTTGAACGGCGAAGGCCCACCAGGGGCGTTGATATGATTTCAATGGCATCTTCTCCCATGTCAGATTAGCTCAATTTTAGTCGTTCGAGCCCAATGCGCCAAAATAATCACAGTATAAATTCACAGATCATGCTAAATAGCCCCTTATCACCGTCTTGTCTGGCTAATGAGATTGTGATACTATAAATGTCAACCGATCATCCACCGGCGTGGCAATCGTATCTCAAGAGGGATTTGTGAAGAAAAAACTCCGTGGTGTAAAGCGTCGCGATATTCAGCTTGATTTTGACCTCTATCGCGTGAATGTGCCGATTCGGGGGGTATCAGATGCGTTTTTGAGTGTGTTGGATCTGTGGCCGGAAAGAGCCAGACAAACGATTATGTTTGTCCACGGCTATGCCGGCGTGCTTGAGTCCTGGGAGTTTCAAATCAACTACTTTGCCCGAAATTATCGGGTCGTCGCGCCGGATTTGCGAGGACACGGCCAAAGTGATGCCCCCTTCACCGAGTATACAATGCCAGAAATGATCGCCGATCTACAAGCTATTGTTGAACACCTGGAACTGCCGGAGAAATTTATCTTAGTGGGACATTCATTTGGTGGCTCTATCTGTGTAGAATATGCAAATGCCTATCCAGAACGGCTGGAAAAATTAGTTTTAATCGCTACAGCCGGTGAATATCCCTTACCTAAAAGGGTTAAACTGGCCTTACAGCTACCTCTTGATATTTTACGTCCGCTATGGAAATATCGCCCTCGTTGGGATGCTGAATTACACGTGATGAAGCGTATGATGGCCAATAACATGCAAAAATGGCAAGGATGGCCACTCTTACGGAATATTACCACGCCAACCCTTATCGTCACTGCTGAACGAGATCGATATTTTCCACGTTATGTTTTTGACGAAGTGGGCCAAATGGTCCCTAACGCCGAAATTTATAATGTTGGCTCGGCCAAACATAAAGTTCAATTGGAACGACATCACGCCGTCAACCGGGCTATTGAAAGATTTATTGAAGGAGATCGATATAAATCATGGCGCGGTCAGGCCCAAGCTGATGACCCCCTTAAAGATCGGATTTGGGTAAAAAGCTACAGCAAGGAAACGCCGCCCACTATTCCTATTCCCCGCCGTCCCCTGACCAACTTTCTTGAAAGCGCCGCAGATTGGCTTCCCAAACGAATCGCAACCATTTTTTACGGCACACGGTTGACCTATCAGCAGCTCAACCAGCGGGTCAACCAGTTTGCGCATGTACTACATGGTATGGGGATCAAGCCAGGAGATCGGGTTATGGTCGTCTTACCCAATATGCCCCAACTAATCATCGCTTACTACGCAACACTAAAAATCGGCGGGGTGGTTGTCTTGCCTAACCCAGACGCTAATACCTCACGCATTGTCCAACAGGTGCAAAAAACTGGCACAAAAGTGTTGGTAACTTTAACCAGCTTTGGGGTGTTGGCTCAAGCGGTTCAAACTAATACCGATGTGGAGAAGATCATTTTCGCCGATATTCGTCAAGCTGTCTCAGGAAGCGTTTACAAAAAGCTCATGGCCCGCTGGGGAATTATGGAGGATGAAACCCAAGATGATGCTCTGACAGACAAACTTGGACAACGGATGTCTATTTTGATGAAGGATGCCCCTATCAAAGCTCCAGAAGTTAAGGTCTTCCCAACCGATTTAGCAACCATTATCTTCACCAGTGGCACGATAGACAAACCTAAAGGTGTTTGTCTGACCCATGCTAACCTGGTCGCTAACACTTTACAAACTCGACATTGGATTCCCGAATTGAACTATGCTCAGGAGGTCTGTCTATCCGTCATTCCTTTGATTCATAGTTACGGTATGACTAATGCCATGAATATCCCCATCGCTCTGGGGGCAACGATTGTCTTGCTGCCTGTGTTTGATGTCCAGGAAGTTCTTGATCACACCAAAAAATACAAACCAACCATCTTTCCTGGGGTCCCTTCAATGTATACCGCCATAAACCAGGCTCCTAACGTCCGCTCTTATGGATTGTCTTCCATAAAAGCGTGCGTCAGCGGAGCTGCTCCTCTCCCCATCGAGGTGCAGGAAGCTTTTGAGAAATTGACTCGAGGTCGCTTGGTTGAGGGGTACGGTTTAACCGAAGCCTCACCCGTTACCCATGCTAACCCTCTTTATGGCGTCCGTAAACCAGGCTCCATTGGTGTGCCTATTCCCAACACCGAAGCCAAAATCGTTGATTTGTTAACAGGAGAGGATCTGCCGCCGGGGCAAATTGGGGAACTGGTGATCAAGGGGCCACAAGTGATGCAAGGGTATTGGGATCAAGACATAGCCTCCGATTCGGAGACTGCATTAAAAAATGGATGGCTCTACACAGGCGATGTGGCTGTCTGCGATACTGACGGCTATTTTCAAATTATCAGCCGCAAACGTGATACGATTATGTTTGGGGATTACAGCGTTTATCCCAGAGACGTGGAAGAAGTTATTTATGAAAATCACAAGGTTCTGGAAGTCGCTGTGGTCGGGGTGGGAACAGCCAACGGTGAACAAAAGGTTAAAGCCTTTGTGGTACCTCGTCCCGGTAGCAACCTCACTAAAGAAGAGTTATTGGACCTATGCAGGCGCCGTCTGGAACCTTATGCTGTTCCCTGGGAAATTGAGTTTCGGGAAGAGCTACCCAAATCATTCATTGGCAAAATTCTACGCCGGTTGTTGGTACAGGAAGTCAATGAAGTCAAAGAAAATAAAGGGGAGAGTTGAGGGGATTACTACTCCACAATAATTTTTTCATCAATCAGTTTTTGTTCTACCACGCGACCTTTGGGATTAAAGGCAAAATGCTGAGCTCTGAGTTGGAATTCCAGATCGATCATCGCACGTCCGGCCCGGTTTTTTTCAAGTGTAAAGACAACCCAATCACGGTAGGCCTCACTTTTATAGGGGTTATAAGCAATGTGTTCTTTGGAAAGGATCTGGAATTTGTTATTCATGATGACAGCAATATCACATTCGTAATCGAGCGCAGAACTACCTCGCAGGTGAAAGATATGCAGTCGAGGCGCTTTGAGACCTTCTCGCTGGGCAGCCACAATGGCCACAACCGGGATGTTAAGTGTCATGGCAATGTCCTTTAAACCCTCGACAATAATCGTTACTTTTTCATTTTCATCAGCCGCTCTTTCTGGGTAGATGGCAATTTTTTGCAGGTAGTCAATAAACAAAACGAGTTTGCCTTCTGTGGCATCGGCCATGCGGCGGGTCATATCGCGGATGCTGTTAAGGGTAGTCACAGCAGGGCTGGCTTTCATTAAAATTAGCCGGTCCGCATACCGATTGATCATTTCAATAGCAGGTCTCGTTTTGGGATGCTGAACCAAAATTTGATACAAGCCCACTTGGCCTTCATTACGCATAAACTCACGGGCGCGGGTACTGACAACAATATTGTGTAAATCTTTCAATCGTAAGCCGGATCCATCTGCATCTTTGGTTGGGTCAATACTTTCTAAGCACAGAAGACGATTAAGCAAGTGAACTTCGTTATGTTCAAAAGAGACATAAAAAGCATAAGTCGCTTCGTTCAAAGCCAAATTGCGAGCCATTTGTAAAGCGCAAATAGTTTTGCCAATTCCTTGCCGGCCACCTAATAATACTAATTCTGTTCTGCGCAGACCACCACCAATAACCCGATCAATCTGATCAAATCCAGTCGGAATGGGGAGATATTCATCAACGACCCCATGCACGACCATTTGGTCAACTTCACGTAGAACTTGTTTTAAGCTACGAGGCACATATCCCCCACCTGAGGTAAAACCAGGTGGTGCTGTATGTTGTTTGGTTTGCTGATCTGAAGTAGCCATTTTATACCTAACTTTCTTATCAAAAATGACGTATTAAGTTTGGGAAAATATTTATTTTAAAGTTGTCTGAATGCATTTAGTCTTTTTTCGAGAGTCATGTGAATTCGGGGGAAATCAAGGATCGATGCATGAATTTACAAAGAGTGCTTACTCAAAATGTGTAAATGTACTTAGCGTAACCTAAAACCTAAAAAGATACCTTGCGATGATTATACCAAACAGTGCTATTTAACACAACCAAATTCTGTGGACTATGGTCCTAAAAGCATCCAATTGTAAGTTACAACTTGACTTTTCATTCACCCCCCATCATAATATTACCCTATCATCCGGTCTATTTATTTACCAAGGAGCTATTATGCCCGAGACAATTCAATCCTTAAAAACAAAATTAGCTGAACAACAGTACATTGCCTCCAATGATATTGCCACCGTGTTGTTCCTGACTGAGCATCTGGGTAAGCCCATTTTGACCGAAGGACCAGCAGGAGTAGGCAAAACTGAGTTGAGTAAAGCATGGGCTGCGGCTACAAATCGTAAACTCATTCGATTACAATGCTATGAAGGACTGGATGAAGGTAAAGCACTCTATGAGTGGGAATATGCCAAGCAGATGCTTTATACCCAACTGCTGCGGGATAAACTACAAGACGTTTTGGCCGGGACGCGAACCCTAACCGAAGCGGCCGATCAATTAGCGAAAGAGGATAACCTCTTCTTTTCTGAGCGGTTCTTATTACCCCGGCCACTGCTACAAGCCCTCACCTCAAATGAACCAGTTGTGCTGTTAATTGATGAGATAGATCGAGCGGATGTTGAATTTGAAGCCTTTCTGCTAGAAATTTTAAGTGATTTTCAAGTCTCTATCCCCGAATTAGGAACCATCCGAGCCATAGAACATCCCATGGTTCTTCTGACCAGTAACAATACTCGTGAACTGTCGGAAGCGCTGAAACGTCGCTGCCTGTACCTTTTCCTGGATTATCCTTCCGTGGAAGAAGAACTTAATATTGTCCGCCTAAAAGTGCCTGATTTGGCCCCAGAACTCGCTCAACAAGCGGTTGAGTTGGTGAACCAGCTTCGTCAATTAGACCTGAAAAAAGTTCCCAGCATTAGTGAAACCCTTGACTGGGCAAGGGCTTTGGTTGCTATGAATAGCAACCAACTTGATGAAGAGACCGTTAACAATAGTATGACCGTGCTCCTTAAGCACGGTGCTGATGTTGCTAAAGCCAAACGAGCTATGGTTCGCTTCGGCCAAAATGGAAAGACACGCATTGGATTTGAGCCTGGGAACTTACGTTCCTTCCGCGGCTATCGCTAATATACGTTTACGAAGGGGGATTATCATGGAACAGAGATTGATTGACTTTATTGCCGCCTTACGTGCTGCTGGCGTCCGCGTTTCGATTGCTGAAAGTGGTGACGCCTTCCAATCAGTTCATTTGATGGGAGTGAAAGATCGGGAGGTTTTCCAGGTCTCTCTTCGAAGCACACTGGTCAAAGAGGCGGCAGATTTGCCCATTTTTGACGAACTCTTCCCTTTATACTTCGGTAGCGGTGGCCCTCCCCTCCTTAACACACTGGATGACTTAGCACCGGAACAGCGGCGCATGTTAGCCGCCGCCCTCCGCGCCATGCTGGAACGCCTCAGACAGAATCGAGAACAGGCTGACGATTCCCAAGAGCAATCATTTGGCCAACCACAGCCTATATCAGATAGTCAACTGGCCAACTTGCTCAACCTGCTACAAATGCTCCTGGCCGGGCAGAATCCCACTTCTGATCAAATGGATCAAATGGGAGAACAGGTAGGGCTCAATCATGCCCATCATCGTTACCAGCAACCCTGGATGGAACGTCGTATGCAACATCAGCTCGGGATGGACAAGCTGGATGAGATTTTAGATCAGTTGTGGGACATGTTGGCCGAAATGGGCATGTCTGAAGAGGCCATCAACGAACTGAGAGATATGGTCGAAGCTAACCGTGAGTCATTGACCGAACAGGTTAGCCAACATGTGGGCAAATCAATTGCCCAACGCGCTGTTGAAGAAAAGCATCCTCCTCTTGATGATTCGCTCATGGAGCGTCCCTTCCACGCACTCAGCGAAGAAGAGCGGGACGCCCTCCGTGAACAGACCCGACGACTGGCAGCTCAACTCCGTAGTCGGGCTGCACTCCGGCAAAAGCGGGGGAAAGTTGGCACCCTCGATGTCAAAAGAACCATCCGTGCCAATATGCGCTACGCAGGTGTACCCTTTGAGCTTCAATTTAGGACAAAGCAGCTAAAACCTAAACTACTCTTAATCTGTGATGTTTCTACCTCTATGCGTCCGGTGGCAGAGTTCATGCTGTCTATGATTTATGAGCTCCAGGATCAAATCGCTAAAACACGGTCCTTTGCTTTTATTGATGACATTGAAGAAATTAGCGATGATTTCACCACCTATCCACCGCGAGAAGCCTTGGACATTGTTCTGATGCGCATGCAACCCGGTCATTACAATACCGATTTGGGTCATAGTCTAGCAACCTTTACCCGAGATCACATGGACTCCATTGACCATCGCACGACGGTTATTTTCATTGGCGATGCCCGAAACAACTATAACGACCCACGTCTAGACTGCGTAGACATGATCAAACGTCGAGCTAAACGTATCATGTGGCTTACCCCAGAAGATTATCACTTGTGGGGAACCGGGGATAGCGATATGCATCAATATGTACCTTATTGCGATATAATTCATCATGTTACCAATATGACCCAGCTAACGGCAGCCGTTGATCGATTATTAATCAGTTGATATCAAAACTTTGGTTGAAAATGCTCCTGTCAATTATTATCAGACAGGAGCATTTTATTTTTAAGCTATATTATCTACTATTTTATAATATCTTTGTGTTAAAATATTAATGGAAAATTCTTCGAAAACCTGCTATACTAAAATTGACAACTGAAAGTTCTTTTTCAGTGTCAATAGCTTATCAAATTAGTGAGGTTGGATTATTCATGAACAAAAATATCTTGATAATCGAAGATAATGAAAACAATGCCCTATTGGTTAAGCGGGTGCTAGAGGCCCATGCATTCCAGGTCATACACGCCCCGGATGGGGAAAGTGGTCTTCAAATGGCTACAGAAACAAAACCAGATTTGATTTTACTTGATTTAGGTTTACCTGATGTAGATGGCCAAACGGTGGCTGCGTTCATCAGACGCGTTCCAGAACTGGAAAAAGTTCCTGTTATCGCTTTAACAGCCTGGCCAGAAGACACTGCCAGAAGTATGGCCGAGGCTTACGGTTGTGATGGCTACATTGCTAAACCTATTAACGCCCGAACTTTCGCCGATGAAGTATTAGCATATTTGCCAACTAATACAACTACCTCAGACTGATTTGTGTTTTAATATCAATCTTCTGTTCAGGGTACTAAAGAACTTTGCCACGTATTTTGGCTGATATCAATTGCTTACAGCAACAAAGTATTGATAACTTCTTCACCTCTCATAATCGCCTCGTATAACTGGCGAGTGATCGGTTTTGGGCTCTCTCCAAAAAGTTCCTCGAACAATTTAACGCACATGCGATACGTTCTTAAAGCTTCTTCTTTTTGCCCCTTCCAGTAATAAAATCGCATAAGCCTGCGATAAACACTTTCTACCAACGGATCATTGACCAAAGTTTCTGAGCAGACCTTAATGCCGTCGTCATAACGTCCCTGGGCCGCATAAGCATCGGCTAAATCAGTCAGCCCTCCTGTGTATTCTTTGCTCAACTGTCGACGTAAATCAAGCACCCAAGTAGCCTCGGCATCCTCAACCAAATAATCATCTTTGTATAGGGCCCGTACTTCTTCTAGTATTTTTAGTGCTTCGCCCCACTGCTGGGTATCAATAAGATATTTGCCTTCTTTCATTAGCTCTCGAAACTTGAGCACATCCCATTCAACATTTCCCCCAATATCCAAAGAGTATCCGGTTGAGCTACGTAAAATAAAACTGGTTTCTTGAGGATCAATGCCAGGCTCAAGGGTCAGTCGAGCTATATTGATGACCGGTAAAAGGTTTTTATAGTCCCGGGTTGCCGATTTTCCCCAAAGCAGCGCCATTAACTCGTCGGCCGACACAGCTTGCCCCCCGGTTGCCTGCCGGGTAAGGAGTATTTTGACCAGTGTTTCCGCTTGAGGATCTTGCCAATGTCCAATTAACTCGCCATCACGCCAAATTTTGAACAGTCCCAGGGACTCAATTTTTAGCTGTGGTGCTTGAGTTGCCTGAACAACAACCTTTTTGAGCCCATCTGGATCAAAAGATTGCTTCCTCATCACACTGACAACTGGATAGTCGGCCAGGCGCTCAGTTATTTTATCAGCAGAGGTCCGACCACTTAAAACTAATACTTTGGTTCTGGGCCTGAATTCAATTAAATAATCCAGCAATTGTGAGCTAATTCCCGAATCGGCTGTAGGAAGATAATGATCATCTAAAATGACCAGATGAAAGTTCTCATTCTCTAAGATTCGCAAAGCTTGATTAGTACTGGTAGCCATCCGCCAAAAATAATTTTCTGTGTTGAAGATTTCAATAAAAATTTGCTGCCAGTCTGACCGATCTTGGACACATAAAACTCTGGGCCGACCTACGCCCCGTTCTAGAGGGGACGACGTCAAGGGTCTGGTGCCATACCAGGACTGTTCCAAAATGGCACGGAGGCGCTTATCATCAGTATTTGGACCTTCGCCAGCAAATGACTTGATAAGGCTGATGAAATAATTTTTGTCCCATCTTTCTTTTGACAAGATCGGAACCAGCGGATAAAGCTGGGAAATACTCTCGCGAATATCTTCAGACAAGGGATTACTAACAATGATTACCTGTACATTGGGATTTTGGTGTTGAAGAGATTGGAGCATCACCAAATCATTTGGGCTGAAATTCTGTGAAGCATCCAAAATAGGATCAATCACAGCCACATCAAAGGTTTGCTTTTGTAAAATCTGTTCCACCTCTTTGTGGGTAGACGCCGGATATGGTTTATGTCCTTCTCCGCTTAAAATATCGCAGATAACTTGTAGCCAGCCCGAATCGCTTCCGACAACCAAAATGCTGGGTAAAATGTTTGTGGACATATAGCTCCTCAATAAGCAAACCGCTGAGATTTCAATCTCTTGATCTCAAATTTCTAATTCCAAGCCATCTTTTGCAATAAGAACCTGACAGGGCTCATGTAAAAAAGTTCGGTGAGTCAAATAAGCCTGAGCCTGTTGCATGGCCAGGTAAATAGTTTCATCTCTACAAGCCGGGTCATGATGGAAAAGCGCCAACCGTTTGACCTGAGCGCGATAAGCAAACTCGGCCCCAAACATAGCCGTACTATGCCCCCAATCAACTTTATCTATCGATTCCTTAAAGCTAAAGTAGGAATCGAAAATCAGCAGATCAGTCTCTCTAAAGAAATCTACATATTTTTGATCTACCTGTTCGTAAGCTGCATCAGAGGCATAAACTAGGCAACGCACTTCATCTTCGATCCGGTAACCATAACTTTTGCCCGGATGAGACAATTCGATTGGTGTTATTATCAAGTTTTTCAATTTGAACGCTTGCTCTGGTTCCAAATAAACAAATTTGAGCCTGGCCAACGTATTACTGGCTTCCTTCATGGAGTGATCCAGGCTAATCAATCGGGTAATGCGCTCTTCCAAATCGGGCATAGCACTATAAAAGGTTAACCGATTATGAGGATAAAACGCAAACTGAAAGAAGGGAAATCCCTGGATATGATCCCAGTGGGTATGAGTAATTAAAAAATCAAAGTGGGCTTTTTCGGGGTTAAAACCGCGATTTACTAAATCAAGGCTCAGTTCTCTGAGACCTGAGCCAGCATCTAGAATTAGAAGCTGATTACCTGTTTGCACCTCGATACAAGGGGTATTTCCACCAACCGGTTTTTGAAGTATAGGCGGCAACCGCTCCATGTAATGTTCCAAAACTTCTGGATCGGCCAAATCCAACCCAGTGGCGCCAGTCAAAGCTTCTATGATTTTAAGACGTACGGCTTCGCTGGTGAAAGAGGTAGGAATGGAGCCACGCGTACCCCAAAATTTTATCCACATGTTAAGTCTCCCACCCTCTATCAACCAAATTAGTCATATTGTTTAAACTAGCATTTTGAAGGTTGAGGCCTCCAGTTGGCTTAGTAAGATATTAACACAGGTTCAGTTTTATCTGCAATGGTAACTTAGGATTATAGCTGAGCGATAGAGGAAATTTTAAGCAATGATCATTACCCAGGCGGACTAGTTAGGATACCGGAGGTTTTACTTCAGTCACAATTGTATGGATTGCCCCAGCTATATTTAAGGCCTGAGCAACTGTTTGTGCCTCTTCGGCCGAAGCCAAGGCAATCATATTGCCGCCCCAGCCAGCCCCAGATAGTTTAGCCCCCAGTGCTTTTGCCTGCAAAGCGGCCTCGACCAGTTGGTTTAATTCCGGTGATGAAACACCAATTTTATCCAAGATGGCATGGTTTTCGGTCATGTACTTACCAATAGCTCTCAGGCGTCCCCCTTCGATAGCATCTCGGGCCTGAATGACAATGGCTGCCATCTCGTCAAAATAACCCTCATAAAGGTCTACATCACGAGCTCTGCGGGCCCGCAAGTCGGCCACAACTTGGCGAGTAGGGCTTTTAATACCGGTATCACCGATGACAAAAGTTAGGGGTGTATGTACTTTGAGCTGGGTAATAGTTTGCCCTTTTTGGAAAAAGATAGGTTGTCCAAAAGCTACAACGGAGTTATCTATCCCTGAAGGGGTACCGTGGTGGATCTTTTCCACCTCAAAGGCAATCTCGGAAATAACTTGAGGGGTAAAAGGTTGGCGAAAATACTCTCCCAAGGCCTTCACAATCGCTGTTGAGATGGCTGCCCCACTGCCCAGGCCACGGGCTATGGGAATCGTTGAGGTAACTTTGATAACTAAGTCCGGGGTCGCGGACAAGGCTAGCGTAGCCAAAGTTTGGCGAACCACAGCAGCTAAGGGATCATCGATTGGGGCATTTCGCAAATTAAATTGCTGATCCAAATCTTGAGCGATGATTTCAATACCCTGGCCCAAGCGTCCCGCTTCAATTTGGCAAACTGCTTTCACCTGGTTCACAGGCACCGCCAGGGCTGGACGGCCATAGACGACTGAATGTTCACCAAAAAGAATAATTTTGCCAGGTGCAGTTGCAGTTGTCATCCAAACCTTCCTCTAATCAGACTCTAATCGTGGCCGAAGCGGCCAATTGAGCCAATGTTTCCAATTGCTCTCGGGCGCCCAAAACAATTAAGTGTGTGCCGGCTTGCATTGGAATATCAATGTTGGGTTGAACCACGGGCGGTTGACCGGGCAATTGCATTGCCAACACATTCACCCCAATTTCGGATCGCAGATTCGCCTCGCGTAAGGAACGTCCAACTAACGAGGAATCAGGAGCAATGGCAACATCTTCCAGCCACAATTCTAACTCCGGTGAGTGCATCACCACATCCAAAAAATCAACCACGGACGGATGGTCGGCAGAGGCGACCATCCGTCTTCCACTAATAGCGTAGGGAATAATAACATGATCCGCCCCAGCCCGCAGCAGCTTGGGCTCTGAGTCATCAAAATTAGCTCGAGCTACAATCACCAAATCTGGACGTAGGCTCCGCGCTGTTAGAACAATGAAAACGTTTTCGGCATCCGAGCTGACAGCCGTAATTAAACTGCGGGCACGATAAATGCCCGCTTGCTCCAAAATTTCATCGTTAGCTGCATTCCCTAAAAGGCTGTGGTAGCCTATCTGGCGACAATTCTCAACAGTGGCTTCATCCCTGTCAACCACCACAAAGGGCTTCTTTTGACGATGTAATTCGGCGGCCACATGTCGCCCTACGCGACCAAAACCACACACGATATAATGATTTTGTAATTGGGCTAACATACGTCGTCTCCTGCGAGCAATGAATTCTGCGCGTAATTCTCCTGAAAGGAAAAATTGCGCTACGGAGGAGGTAGCATAGGTCATAATCCCTATGCCCCCCAAAATCAGAAAAATTGTAAACCATCTTCCGGGTTCGTTTAATGGCCGAACCTCGCCAAAACCAACCGTAGTCATGGTGATGATGGTCATGTAGAATGCATCCGCCAGCGGCCAATCTTCGAGCACTACATAACCAGTAGTGCCAGTGATTATGGCCAAGGCTGACAGTGCCAAAACGATCAATACACGTCTTCTTAAAAAACTGCCTCGAAATTTATATTTTCCAGGCAACCAGAAAGGTTTCAATATCTTATCTCAATGAAATGAAATAAATCAAAATATGATTATGGTTAATTGGGGTAATAGTAACAAAAGGGAACGGGAAAAACAAAAAAGAGGCAAAATTTCGGATAACGAGCAACTACTTTGGAAAAAACAAACTTGTCAACAGACGATCACCATTGTAGGATCACAACTGGTTTTTCCGGGAGATTCAATTGAAAGGGGAGGGTATGACTAGCGTTACAGGTGAAGGTGGTCTGGCGCATCGTGGGGGCAGATAGAGAAATAGATCCAAGTAATAAAATGGTCAGCCCAAGGCTGAATAGCCAGCGCACTAATGAGGGTTGCCCTCGCTGACGCTGGCCAGGTGAAACCAAAGCCAGAATACGTCTTTCAGTAATATTCAATTGGCTGATGGCTATGCCGGCCGCTGGTAGAGGGGCATCTGGCCTAGTCAACAGCTTATGCAACGCTGAAGCCAACGGTAAAGTATCCCCCATTATTTTGATGGCCTTGGCGTCTGCGGCCATCTCCTGAGCCAAGTGGTTATAATCAGCTAAATTACGCAACACTGGAATAAAAAAGAAAATATCGCTAATGAGGCGGGTGATTAGCAACCGCAACGGATCACGTTGTCGGCAGTGATGGGCTTCGTGTTGCAGAACGGCCACTAACTCATCGTCAGTTAACAGGGCCAACAAACCGGTACTCAGCCAAATCCGAGGATGCCATATCCCTAAACTGAAAGCCCGGACAACGGATGCCTCAAAACAAACCAAGCTATCTTCCCCCAAACCGGCTTGATGAGCCAAGGCACACAAGCGTGGTGGTGAAGGCACTTGAAATAAGGCTAGAGTCCGGCTAAATTTTCGGGTCGCCCACAAGCGAGCAACAAATAGAATAATTCCTCTGCCCAAAATGATCACCATAAGGAGGGGGACGATTAAATAAATACCTGAAGGCCAATGTTGGACGATGTGCTCCCAACTCGACTGACAAATGTAATAGATATATCGGAAAAACTCGCCAATATGGCCCCAGATGACCGCCAGACTAACGAGTAGCCAAAGACTGCCCAGGCCAATAATTTCGACAAATCTAAGGTTGGCACGTTTTTGGGGGTCGAAACGTTGACGATTAGGATTTCGCCTCATTGGCCTCTTCCTGGCGTCTACGGTTGATAAGCGCCTCTAATTTAGCCAAGGCTGCGGGATCCACCGTCTCCATCGTTTCTACAATTTGGGCCAGAGTCAAATCTTGAAAATCGACCAATAAACCGCGCATCATGCGATCAACCACATCGGCCAACATCGAGTCCCGGCTCTGGGTTGCTTCGTAAATATATGCCTTGCCAGCGCGATTTCGCCGCAGCGCCCCCTTAGAAACAAGGCGATTCATCACGGTCATAAGTGTTTTATAGTGCTGCTTGCCTGGCAAATAGTCCAGCACATCCTGGACGCTGGCTTTTCCTAAGGCCCAAACAGCCTCCATAATTTTAGCCTCTAATTCGCCGAAAATATGGGCCAACCCTTTTTCGTCCAAACGGAAGAATTGAATTGGACTCTCTTTGGTCATACGATACATCCCTTACATAATTCACACTCAACTCTTACAGATTATAAGATTGGGACAAATTTTGTCAATTCGAGCTGGCTCCACAAGGGTGGTTCTATCGTCTTATTGCCAAAAACGCCCATATCGAAGATAATAAAAATATTGGCTATGAAGTATGCTTCCTAAAAAAAATTCGACACTTCTAGCCTATGACCTCTATAAGTAGACTGTTCATATTAACAATTAAATAGTAAACTTCCCAAAATCCTCTCACCTCGAAATGCCTTCTTCCTGGGAGATCCCTCTGAAAAATTATCGCCATACCCCATCACTTTAACGAATCCATCTATCTTCTAATATCTTAACATATCTTTAGTTGAAATGAATCTTTTATCCGTTTCATCATTTAATGCGAATAGTAATTTTGGCGATCTCAACGATTACTTTGAGGAACGCCCGCTCGATGAATTTCTAAGCTGGTGCCTTTCCACCTTTAGCGAACGTATTGCGCAAGTGAGCAGCTTTGGTCCTACAGGGATGGTCTTGTTGGATCACTTAGCCCGATTGTGCCCCGGCATCAAGGTCATCACCGTTGATACCAGCTTTCTCTTCGAAGAAACCTACGCTCTGCATGAGCAGGTGCGAAGTCGCTATCCAATTCAACTGGAAATTCATAAACCAACCCTCACCCCAGAAATGCAATCCAAGCTATTTGGTCCTAACCTGCCCCAAAACAATCCTAACCTCTGTTGCCACCTACGTAAAGTGCTCCCCTTACAAAAAGCTTTGCAGGGGCTGGATGCCTGGATGACCGGCCTGCGACGTGACCAATCATCTACCCGGGCTAATCTTCCTTTGATTATGTGGGATGAAAAATATCGACTGGTAAAAATTAACCCTTTGGCAAATTGGACTCGCAGTCAAATCTGGCATTATGTCCTGGAACACCGAGTACCTTATAACCCACTCCATGATCAGGGCTACGCCAGTATCGGCTGCATCCATTGTACCAGCCCAACCGTCAACCCGACAGATGAACGATCTGGCCGCTGGCTCGGGTTTGACAAAATCGAGTGTGGCATCCACCAACAACCCACCTAAGTTATAAAAGAACTTTATCCCCTCTCAATATTTGCCTCCCCAAACAATTTGCTGTTCAATTAGAGGCCATATTCATTAGCTTGACCATCTCGCGCTAGACAGATGTCTAATGTAGGGGCGCGGTGTGTGGTGAGTGTGGTGGGTCATGATGACCCAAATTTACGGCATGGACGATTTTAAGTCGCTTTTATCTGTTCACTTCTCATATCTGGGGTGTAGCAGAGTTTTATATTATGTTGATTTAACGTCGACAGGTTATTCAGTCAGGTAATACTTATGAAAAAGTTGAGTAACTTTATCATCATTACCATCATTTTTCTATGTTGCTTGTTGGCTGCTTGTTCACCGGATGATGAGATTGCAACTAAAACCTCTAATCCCTCCTCAGTCGCCTTCACCTTTCCCCTCTCTGCAACCCTCACCACTGTTCCACCCACGCCCATTGTCCCTACGCCCACCAGGGAAACTCATCCTGTATCAGAACCGACTATTCCGCTTATCATCACAGAAATTAAGGCAAGCGAACAGGGCGACATTGTCGCCGGTCTGGCTGAACCAAATACGAACCGTCTATATGCTTTGGACGAAGCAGGATTACTTTCCATTTTCAATCTGGACGATCTCACCAGATTTAAGCTGATAGATACCGGCCTGGATCGTAGCAACAGCTACGGTTTCTACTTTGGCCAAATGGCGTTTGACATGGGCCGGGATCGTCTGTACTTGAGTGGGGATCCAATTCAAATTCTGGATACTAACACCTTTCAGCTAACTGCCACCTCTAATTTACGCGGCCATATTACCCCAGACCCAACGACCGATCGACTCTATCTTACCCCTCCCTGCACTTGTCGCCTCGAACAGTGTAACACCCTTATTTTGAACGCCAACACTTTGACCGGTACACAAACGCTTTTCCCGCCTCAAAATCCTCTTTCGGCCCCTTGCGTGGTGGCCACACGCCTCGACGCCGAAAACCAACTTCTCTATACCCATATTAATAACGGCGTGCCCGGCTCTAACAGCGGCTTTTATTTCTCCTTCTTTGATGTTTCTGGTCCACCTGAACGCATCTACACTGAAGATAATATCAGTTTCGGCGCGGCCACGTTTGATCCGGTTCGTCAGCGGGTCTTTGTTCCACGCTGGCGAATGGGGTTGTCTGGTATTCATCGCTACGATTATCAAAATCAAGTTGTGACTTCAACCCAACCGTTAGTTGGCCTGCGAGGCGAATTGGCCTATGACCCTACCTCCGACCGTCTCTACGTCACGCAAGATACTAACCTGTTCACGCTTGACGGCGACTTAACCCTCTTTTCAGAGGTTCCCTTACCCGACCACTTTAACCTGCTTACCCTGGATCCACAAGGTCAGCACCTTTATCTGGGTGGGCCAAATGGTACCATACTCGTCATGGCAACTAGTGGTGGTAGGCTGCAACCACCTCCACCGGAGCCCGATAATATAGCCCAAGCTGTCCCCTTGCAACGTCTCATCGCCCCAGATGGTGCCCACTTTCGCATCTTTGGTGAACGGCTCTATCGTTCTGATGATAATGGCAATACCTGGCAGATTTTGGGACAGGGCTTACCGGCTCACCCGGTCAGCGCAGTCGCTATCTCGCCCAATTACCGGCAGGATCGGAGGTTATTGGCCGGCCTCAGGTGGTTGGAGTCAGGTGGCGGTCTTTATCGCTCTACCGATGGGGGCGACACCTGGCACCCAACCACGCGCGGGTTGACTGATTTGGCTGTGACTGCCATAACCTTTTCTCCCACCTTCACTCAGGACCAGACCGTTTTCGCCACTACTCAGACTCATGGCCTCTTCCGTTCTACCGATAGGGCCGACTCTTGGACTGGTTTAGCGGCCAATTACGCCGAGTATCCTGCTGAAGCAAGGGTTACACATCTTGGCCTGTCCCCCACCTTCGCCGAAGATAACTTGCTCATTATCAATTCAGGCACCCTGCACCGCTCTAGCGACGGCGGTAATACCTGGACCGATACCCATATACCAGGGGGCGTGGTCGCTTTCTCACCTACCTTCGCCGAGGATAGACTGGTTTTGAGCGCAGGTCGCTGGCGCAGTACCGACGCCGGCCAAACCTGGCAGGCTGCTGCCCGCGGACTGGTCGCGACTTCATTTGGGGCTAAAAGCCTTCACTTTTCTCCTGATTTTGCCACTGATCAAACTGTCTATCTTTTACTTGACCGGGGCTATGAGGCCTCCCCTGACTTACACCGTTCTATTGATGCCGGTCGCTCCTGGCAAATGCTTTTGGACGGCCTTCCTCCCGGATTTGAAACTGCCCTGGTGACGCCGCTCCCCGCTGGCCGACTGATCTTTACTGCCCCAAGCGGCGAAGAAGTGATCAGCGAGGCGAAAGCCCTCGATTGGGGCCCTCCCCCTGTCGATGTGACCAGCCTCGATTTGCAAGCTCTGGCCATTGCCCCTGATGGTACGCTTTTTGTGGGAAGCAGCACGGCCGGCGTCTTCAAATCAACCGATGAGGGGCGTATCTGGATCGAAATGAATTTTCCCGCCCGGGGCAACGCTGTTGAGCAAATATATCTGGCCATAGCTGAGGACGATACCCTTTTCGCCGCGGTGGGGCCAGTCATCGCCCGTACCCTTGATGCTGGCGCGCATTGGACTCAGGTGAATGATTTGCCCAAGAGGTTTGAGGTTACTTCCCTGGCACTTTCGCCCGATTTCAGTAGCGATGGGATTGCCATCGCCGGAGGGAGCTACGCCCGCAATGATCTCATTCGTTCGGCTGATGGGGGAGAAACCTGGGAAATTGTCTTTGAGGGATCGAAGATTGAGGGGGGCTCGGACATTGTGGCTTTGGCTTTTTCGCCGAACTTTGTGCGTGACGGTGTTGTCTATGCCTGGCTGCAAAACAGCGGATTACTTCGCTCAACCGACGGTGGCCTGACCTGGAATTTGTTGACCACTGATGATAGTCGTTTCTACGCTGTCCAGGCGTTAGCGGTAGCGCCTGACGGAAAACATCTTTATCTGGGGGCACTCGACGGACGCTTCCTCGTCTCGACTGATCAGGGGCAAAGTTGGCTTAACCAGGGAAATAACATCCCTGATCAACCTATTTGGAGTAGCGCTATTGCTTTTGATTCAAGGGGCAACATCTTTTTGGGTACTGATATTGGCGTTTACCGGACTTCTGATGGCGGTCAGACCTGGACCCGCGCCAGCGTTGGGCTGCCGACGCGGCCAGAAAGTGGTCAGCCGCAAGGGATCCGTTCCTTACAATTTGACTTTGACCATGAACGGCTTTATGCAGCTCTGACCAGAGGTGGCCTCTATGTCTCTGAAGATGGCGGCCAATCATGGCACAGCACAGCCGTCGATTCACTGCTACCCAGCCCTACGCCGGCACCGGCAGCCACGCGTTCTGCAGAACCAACTAATTGTCCCAACCCACCCACTTATTTCACCGACCTATGGGCTGATCGGGTAGCCCAACTTGGTTGTCCTATTGCAGGTAGTGGCCAATCGGACCTGTTGATGGCTGAACAAGCCTTCCAAGGAGGTCTGATGTTCTGGCGAAGCGACACGGCTGAGATATACGCGCTCCCCCTCGACCAGCCTTACACTCGCCGGCCCGATACCTGGGACGCCTCCCAACCTGAATATACCTGCCCGAATGAGGCGCCAACTCAAACACCCTCCACGCCCAAACGCGGTTTCGGCAAGATTTGGTGCCAGCAGCCTCGGTTGCGCCAGCAGTTAGGGGATGCAATCAGTGAAGAGCAACTGGTTGAGGTTACATTACAAGAATTTGAGTCCGGGTTGATTTTTGGTCTGGATGGTATTGTTTATATTCTGGAGGATCTGTCAGGGAGGTGGGAACGAGTGGAATAGGAACTTCTCTGCGGCTTACCACTGTAACAAACCTATTTCAATGGTTAGTCCAGGCCCAAAACCAATAAGGAGGCCATAATCGCCGGGCTCAGGAGCGTCGTCCTGAATGAGTCGCTCCAAAACAAAGAGCAGGGTGGCCGACGACATATTGCCGTACTCACGCAGAATGGCTCGGGTGTGCCGAAGTTCGTCCTGGTCCAGTTCCAGGGCCTGTTCTATATAATCCAAGATTTTTGCGCCGCCGGGGTGAACAATCCAGTGTTTAATATCGGGCAATTGGAGTTGGTTTCGCTTTAGAAACCGTTCAAGCAAATCAGGCAGTTTGAGGCGTAAGATTTTGGGAATATTCGTAGAAAGGTGGATGCGATACCCGTGATTCCCGGGATGGAAGGCCATCTCTTTCTGGGTTTGGTAATCGCTGTAGGTTAGACTATCGCACAAGCGGGGTGCGCCGTTCTGACTCTGACCAATAATGGCCGCAGAAGCGCCATCGCCAAAGAGGGCAGAGCCAAGAATATTCCTGATGCCGCCGTCGTGTTGGAGGTGCAGGGTGCATAACTCCAAGGTCAACACGAGCACTTTGGTTTGGGGGTTAGCCTGAACAGCCGTAGCGGCTCGGTGTAAGCCCGGTAACAGCCCATGGCAGCCCATGCCAATGATGGCTGTTCGCCGCAAGGTAGGAGACATCGCCATTTTCTCAGCTACTAACACGTCCAACCCCGGGGTATCGAGACCGGTACACGAAACCACGATAAAATCATCAATGTCAGAAATGGTCAGATTGGTTTTGTCCAAAGCGACTTGAATGGCTTTGGCAGCCAAACCAGGCGCTGCGGATGTATAGAGGTCATTCCGTTCCTCAGCGCTCGGGTTGGGCGTCAACCACATTGGATCCGGGATAACGCTATAACGGGTATCAATCTCTGAGGCTCTAAAAATGGCTGGCGCGCGACGATTGTTAAAAATGTGAGCCATGAATTTCTCATACAACTCCATTTGGTCATAACAATAGTCGGGCACAGCGGTCGCCCAACCTAAAATGGCCGGCTGAACCATAATCGATTCCTTTCCTCAACAAATTAGATTGTCATGCGTAATGTGAAACTGAATGTCAGCGATGAGGGGGATATTGAAAGGTTTGTGCGTCCAGAAGCAACCACACCTGTCTCAATTATAGCAAAGATTTTCGAAGGGGGGCAAGGGGTAGCCGGTCAAACGCATTTCATTTTGATTACAATATGCGATTATTCCTATTGAGTACTCGGTGCGAAACTGTAGCTGTCGCATCCCCATGCGTCAGCGGTAGGGCATAGGGATGCCCCACCTCCATTTCGCACCGAAAACCAGGCTAGTCTTTCAGGAAAACGCTTTTGGTTTGCCGTCTGGTCTACTTTGAGATACAATCACCCTACTTGAGTTTAATTTGATTTCACTTACCTTGTCGTTAGCAATCCGATGATAATTTGGGGCGATGGAGCCGGATAAATAAATCTCAAGATTTAAGCCTTACGAAGGTTTGGACTTACTGAGCTTGATAAACTCAAGCTGTAGCCAGACGTATTTCATATAAAATATATTATATTTTTAAGTGGCTCGTTTGTTTGACCAAATATTAAGTTGTCTGTATAATTAGTGCCTCAATGGGTCTTTATCGATCAAAATGTCTACGATACAACATATATCGCGACGTGTGTCGCGTTTCATAGCCGTCTATACCTTGTGGATTATTTCTGCAATTCTGGCCCTTTTGACAGCCTGGTTTTTAAGAGAGACGATCATTGACTTAGCTTTTGTTTTCAAAGCGAATCCCTGGCAGGTGAGGGCAATAAACAACTTTGGTACGGTTATTTTAGGTCTCTCGTGGCTGGCTTTTGCTATGGGTGCTGAAGGATATTTTCGTAAATATCTGAAATCAGGTTTACCGACGCGCCCCCTGGTGATTTTATTT
>JABAHQ010005122.1_pt1 | contig 26336 bp, 18 predicted proteins | sample 7062091 | NCBI WGS metagenome assembly JABAHQ01 (sample SAMN14534359, study PRJNA622989) | marine sediment metagenome | biome: marine biome [ENVO:00000428]; feature: marine pelagic biome [ENVO:01000023]; material: deep marine sediment [ENVO:00002113] | place: India: Gulf of Kutch | collected...
CCGGGTCTCCCCCGACTCCCTCCCCGGCCCGGCATTCGCCCCTCGGTGAGTCGCTCCTCCTGGGCGGCCTGATCGTGGCGGGCGCCGCGGCCGTCGCCCTCCTGGGCCCCGAGCGGGAGCGGATCGCCGGGGCCGACGCGCGGCCGGCCCCGGCCCTGCCCCGCATCGCCGTGGCGGCCCGGGGGGACCCGCCCCTCGCGTCGTCGGCCCTCCGGCGGGCCGAGCTCGCCGCCGGGACGATCGCCAGCGAGCTGGGCGCGAGCGGCCTCCTCGAGGTGGTCCGGGTCCGAGAAGGCGACCCCGTTCCGGCCGGGGACGGCGGGACCGGAGCGGGATCCGTGTCCGGAGAGGAGAGCGGTGCCGGCCCGGATGTCGACTTCGCCGTCTCGGTCGGCGGCGTGAGCGAGGGTGGCACCGTTGTTATGAGTGCGACGATCACCGATGCCCGCAGGGGCACCGTCCTCGACCGGGTCGCCGAGACGACGGGCTCCGGGGCGCCGGAACCGGAGCTCGATCGCTTCGTGGACCGGGTCGCGGGCTCGGTGGCGGCCTTCGCCGATCCGCGGATGGCGTTGTGGATCGGCAGCTCGGGCCGTCCTCCCACCCTCGACGCCTACCGTGCCTTCAGCGACGGGCTCGACCTCTACTACCGATCGGCCACCTCCGTCGAGAACTTCCGGGACCTGAAGACCGCGGCGGCCCTGCGGTTCAGGGAGGCGGATTCACCGGAGGGGAGCTTCCCGGCGGCGGGCGCCTGGGCCTTCTGGGCCGGGCGGTGGGGAGAAGGCGAGACATCGGGGCCCCGCTTTCACAGGCTCGTGAAACGTCGCCAAGGCCTGGCTCACTTCGACCGGGCCCTGGTGGACTACATTGACGCTTCCACGTTCAGGGGAGACCATGAGGCGGCCTACGACGCCCTGCGGAGGGTCGTGGAGCTGAGCGGGTGCCCCGAGTTCGAGTCGGGGCTCGCCGAGGAAGCGGTCCGCCTGAACCGGCCCCGGTACGCACTCTGCCTCCTCGAGGCGATCGACGTGGAGGGTGGCTGGTGCTTCCAGGAAGGGGGCCGGGACGATCCCGACATCCCCGGGTCGAACGCCAGGGGCTATTGGCTCCTCCTCGCCCGACACATCGTCGGGGACTACGAAGGGGAGCTCCGGGACGTCCGCCGCATCCGTGAGAGAACGGCCGACGTGATCCTGCCCGAGGCCCGGGCCCTCGCCGCCCTCGGACGGGGCGGTGAGGCGGTGGGGGTGCTGACCGCGAGCGTGCCCGACCCTACGAGCCGCGTCGCCGCCGTGGTCGCCGCCGAGCTGGCCCGTCACGGGGACACGGAGGCGGCGAACCGTATCTTGCGCCGGTACATGGAGCGGTTCCGGAACCTCGACCGGACCGAGCAGATCGGCGTGGTCGCCCGGGACGCCTACAGAGCCGCGTTCGCCTTCCACCTGGCGGGCGCCGCCGAGGAATTGATCCCGTTGATCCAGGAGGCACGTTCGACGGGCCGGGTCCCCAATCCGGACTGGGAGCGGGCCATCGTGGGGGTGCTCCACGCCGCCGCCGGGAATCGGGAACGGGCCCTGGAGATCCTCCGTTGGCTGGACGGGGCCTGCGTCGCCGAGTGTCCGGAGGCTACGCCCCGCCTGATACGCGGCGCCGCCCGCTACATGCAGGGCGCGATCGCCGCGCACATCGGGCAGCGCACCGACGCGCTCCTCGCCCTTCGCGACGGGTACCCGAGCCAGGTCCTGAACATCTACTACGACCCCTTCCTCCGCCCGCTCTGGGAGGACCCGGCCTTCGTCGAGCTCCTTCGGCCCCAGGGATAGCGGGGCGCGGAAGGAGCGGGGTCGCACCCGACCTCTTCGGCCCCGTGTCGGAGGAGCGGGGGGTCTTGCCCTGAGGGGGCATCGCCGGGTAATTAGCCTGGGTCCTGGACCGAGCCCCCATCGGCCAAACCAGAGTCCGGGAGGGGAGTGCCCCATGCGCGCAGGCATCATCGCCCCGCTGGCGCTCGTCTGCGCCCTCTTCCCCGCCGCCCCCCTCTCCGCCCAGGAGCCCTGCGCGGGCACGTTTCCCTCGGAGACCCTGCGCTTCGAGTGCCTTCTCGGATCCTTCGCCGAGGCCACCACGCCCGAGGGGAGGGAGGCGGTCGCCGGCGAGATCGACCGACGCTACCGGCGCCGAAGAGCCGTCCTCGTCCTGGATCTCACCGGCTTCACCAGCGCCACCCACGGCTTCGGTGAGATCCGCACCCTGGCAGCGATCGGGTCCCTGTGGAGCGCCGTGAAGCCGGCGGTGGAGGCCGAGGGCGGCGTGATCCTCAAGGACGAGGGCGACACCTTCTTCGCCACCTTTGGTCGGGTCGCCGACGCCCTCGCGGGCGCTCTGGCGGCCCACGAGATCATCGACGCCGAGAACCTCCGGGCGATCCGGGAGGAGGGGGACGACGCCCTCAGGTTCTGCGGCTCGATCGGGATCGGCTTCGGGGAGATCTACCAGATCGGCACCGAAGACGCGTACGGGGAGGAGGTCAACCACGCCTACGAGGCCGGCGAGAACCGGGCCGGCCCGAACCAGATCCTCCTGACCCGGCGCGCGCGGGAGGGCGCCGTCCCGGGGGCACCGGCCGGGCCGGTGGAGGTGGAGATCTCGTCCAGGCCGATCACGATCCGCCCGTTCCGGGTCGGGGGGGACGGCGAGCCGGGGGAGGCCGGGACCGCCGCCCTCTGGGAGGTCCTGCTCCAGAGCCGTCCCGACTGCGAGCCCCGCTAGGAGCTCGTCCGGGCACCGCCCCGGGCTCCCGCCGGATCCCCCGGCGGGAACCGCCGCAGCCCCGCCCTACAGGGTCAGGCTGAAGGCGAAGCCCCAGTACTGGATGTCCTCCCGATAGAACTGCCCGTACGGGGCCGGGCCGTCGTAGAACTCGCCGGTGAGGCTGATCACCCGGGGCGGATGCCCGGGGCTCGGGATGCGGGCGATCTCCACACCCGCCCGGGCGCTCCACCCCAGCTCCCAGTCCGCGTCGTCCACGGCCTTCAGGTCGACGGCGGCCAGCAGGCGCCCGTCCCCGAAGACCGCCGGCCGGATCTCCGCGCCGGTGTGGAGGAGATGGGGAGGCAGACCCTCCGGCTCCCGGCGGAAGAACTTCTCGCCGCCGCCGGAGAGCCGGAGGGGACCCATCTCCTGGGAGAGGATCAGCTCGGCGGACTCGAAGGAGAGGTTGACCAGCTCGGGCTCCCTGGAAAGCAGGAACTCGTCGCCCAGGTGGGAGCTCTGGTGGTAGATCCTCAGCCGGCCGCTGAAGCCCTCCCGCCGGAACGTCAGGGGCAGGCCCACCAGGTAGTCCGCGTTGATCAGGTCGAACGAGGGCCGATCCAGGTTGAACTGGGCGAAGATCGCGCCGGCCAGGTCGAGCTGGACGCCGCCGCCGGAGCCGCCTCCGCCCCGCCGGAAGATCGCGAAGCTGTCTCCCAGCCCCACGGCTCCGATGTTCGTCTTCTCTCCCGGCTCGGGATCCGCGATCGTCGCGAAGTCGCCCCTCAGGTAGCTGGCGAAGGAGCGCTCCGCCTTCGGGTCCGCCGCCAGGGGGCAGAAGAGCCGTCCCTGGGGAAGGAGGATGAGGGCGGACCCCTCGTCGGCGTGGACGCCGGCGCCGCAGCGGGAGGAGAAGGTCTCCTGGGAGGCGGCGTCCGGCCCCCGGATTCCCCCGATCAGGAGGAGGATGAGAAGGGCGCCGAAGCCCCGTTTCGTGACGTTGGACATGGTCGAGCGCGTGTGAGGTGGAATTCCAGGGGTTTAGTAGCCCGGGTGGGGCGCTCGTGTTTCCAGGGTGCCGGGTCCGCTTCCGTGGACGCCGCCGAGGGCGGCGCTCCAGGCCCCCCGCCCGACCCGGTGTTGGCCGAAGCTCCTCCGTTCCGTACACTGACGCGGCGTGGGATCGGAGCCGCCGCATCGCAGCATGGAGACGCCGAAATGAATCGTGCCGAGCCGACTCGTGACCCGACCCTCCTCGCTCGTGTCCTCTCCTGGGCCATTCTCGCCGGCGGCCTGGCGCTGGCCGGGTGCACGGTCGCCGAGGACGCCGGCCCCGCCGGGGCGGGACCGGGATTCGAGGGGCCCTTCGATCTCCTGATCTGGGGCGGGCGGGTCGTCGACGGGACGGGAAGCCCCTGGTTCCGGGCGGACGTGGGCGTGGTCGACGGCCGCGTCGCGGCGGTGGGAGACCTGGAGGGGAGCGAGGCGGACCGGACGATCGACGCGGCGGGGATGGTGGTGACGCCGGGCTTCATCGACATGCACACCCACTCCGAGCTCGCCCTCATCCGGGACGGCCGCGGGCTCAGCAAGATCCGGCAGGGGGTCACCACCGAAGTGGTGGGCGAGAGCTCCTCGGTGGCTCCGCGCAGGGAGGGGATGGAGGGCGGACGGTGGGGGGTCGAGCCGGACTGGGAGACCCTGGACGGCTACTTCCGGCGCCTGGAATCCCAGGGCACCTCGGGCAACCTCATGTCCTACGTGTCCGCGACCCAGCTCCGGCGCTACGTGATCGGCGAGGAGCACCGCGAGCCGACGCCCGAGGAGCTGGAGGAGATGAAGGGACTTCTCGCCCGGGAGATGGAGAACGGGGCCCTGGGGCTGGTCAGCCGGCTCGAAACCCCGGGCCAGGAGCCCACGTCGGCGGAGCGGTCCGACACCGACGAGCTGGTGGAGCTGGCCAGGGTCGTGGCGGGCTACGGGGGGATCTACGGCTCCCACATCCGATACCAGGACGACCGGCTGGTGAAGGGGATCGAGGAGGCCGCCGAGATCGGAGAGCGGGCCGGCCTCCCGGTGGAGATCTTCCACTTCAAGTCCGCGGGCTACCCCGTCCGGGGACGGCTCCACGAGGGGCTGGCCGCGATCGAGCGGGCCCGGGCCCGTGGGGTGGACATCGCCGCCGACATCTATCCCTACATCGCCGCCGCCCACGGCCTCGACACCGAGGTGCCGGCGTGGACCCACGAGGGCGGGACCGAGCGCTTCCTGGAGCGCCTCGCCGACCCCGAGCTCCGGCCCCGCATCAAGCGGGAGGTCACCGAGTACATGACGACCAAGTACTACAACGAGTACGAGGGCACCCGGGGCTTCGACGCGGTGATCATCTCCGCGGTGGGTCACGACCCCGAGGAGTACGTGGGGAAGACGATCGGCCAGATCGCCCGGGAGCGGGGAGACGACGATCCGGCCGACACCGTCCTCGATCTCCTGATCGAGCAGGAGAACGAGGTCAGCGTGGTCATGTTCTACATGTCCGAGGAGGACGTGACCGCCGGGCTCCGGCACCCCCTGGTCAGCATCTGCTCCGATGGCAGCGCGATCTCCCCGGAGTTCGGGGGGCAGCCCCATCCCCGCTATTACGGCACCTTCCCCCGGATCCTGGGCCACTACGTGCGCGAGCGGGACGCCCTCCGCCTCGAGGAGGCGGTGCGGAAGATGACCTCCTTCCCGGCTCAGCGCCTCGGCCTCCTCGACCGTGGGATCGTGCGCGCGGGGATGTGGGCCGACCTGGTGGTTCTGGACCCGGAGACCGTCATCGACAACGCCACCTTCCAGGATCCCCACCAGTTCCCCGACGGGATCCCCTACGTGGTGGTGAACGGCGAGCTGGTGATCGACGGCGGCGAGCACACCGGAGCGCTCCCGGGCCGCGGCCTCCGGGGAGCCGGCTGGACGGGGGCCGAGTGAGCCGGACGCCCCGCCCGGGCCGAGGATCGGCGGGCCCGAATCGGCGCAGGGGGCCCGCCTGAGCGATGCGTGACCGCAGGAATCCCCTTCTCCCGCTGGCGATCGGCCTCGCCGCGGCCCTCCTCCTGGTCCGTGCGCACCGGGCATCCGCCCAGGGCACCGTCTCCCGGGCCGACTCCGAGTATCCGATCGACGTCGAGACCGCCCCCCGGCCCGTGGGGCGGGCCTTCGAGGCGACCACGCCGATCGAGGTCGACGGCCGCCTGGACGAGGCCGCCTGGGACGCCGCCGAGCCCATGAACAACTTCATCCAGTCGGTTCCCGACGCCGGCTGGCCCGCCACCGAACAGACCGTCGTCCGGGTCCTCTACGACGACAAGAAGCTCTACATCGGGGCGCTCTGCCATCACTCCCGCCCCGAGGATCTCGTCGTCAAGACCCTCGAGTGGGAGATCCCCGGGCTCAGCAGCCACGAGATCGACGTCTTCAACGTCTACCTCGATCCCTTCCTCGACCGCCGCAACTCCTACACCTGGATCATCAACCCGGGGGGCGCATACCGGGACGGCCAGACCTTCGACGACAGCCGGAACCTGGACTACGGGTGGGACGGGATCGCCGAGGTGAGGACCCGGATCCACGAGGAGGGCTGGACCGTGGAGATGGCGATCCCGTGGACGACGCTGAGCTTCGATCCCACCCGGGAGGAGCAGGTCTGGGGGCTCAACTTCTTCCGGCGGGCGAAGTTCAAGCTCGAGGACTCGTTCTGGGCGCCCATGGACCGCCGGGAGCGGGGTCACAAGATGTCGAGGGCGGGAACCCTGGTGGGCCTCCCCGACGTCGAGCCCGGATCCAATCTCTCGTTCCGTCCCTACGCGCTGGCCGGACGGGCCGCGGGACCGGCCGTCCCCGAGGGGGATCGGGGAGGCGAGTTCGACGTGGGCGGCGACCTGAAGTTCGGAATCACCCCCCGCCTGACCCTGGACCTCACCTACAACACCGACTTCTCCCACGTGGAGGTCGACCAGCAGCAGGTCAACCTGACCCGCTTTCCCCTCTTCTTCCCCGAGCAGCGGGACTTCTTCGTGGAGAACTCCGGGACGTTCCAGTTCGGCGACCTGACGGAGCGGAACTACCGCACCGGAAGCTCCCTCCGGCAGTTCACCCTCTTCCACTCGAGGCGGATCGGGCTCAGTGACGGGAGGCCGGTGCCGATCCTGGGGGGCGGACGCCTGACCGGGGAGGCGGGCGGCTTCGACGTGGGGGCCCTGAACGTCCAGACCGAGGACTACCGGTCGCTTCCGGCGGAGAACTTCTCCGTTCTCCGGATCCGGCGGAACGTCCTCGCCGCCTCCGACGTGGGGGTGATGTTCACGAACGTCCAGACCACGGGCGCGGAGGGGGCCGGGACCTACAACCGGGCGTACGGGGTCGACGCCAACCTCACCCTCTTCGACAACCTGATCATCAACTCCTATCTGGCCCACACCGACGCCACCGGGCTCGACGGAGACGCGACGGCCGGCCGGGTGAACGTGGGATGGCGCGAGCGGCTGTGGGACGTGGGCGGCTTCTTCCGGCGGATCGGCGAGGCGTTCGAACCGGGAATCGGATTCGTGCGGCGGAGGGGGATCCGGCACCTCTACGGCACCGTGGGCGCCCATCCACGGCCGGACTTCTCCTGGCTCCTGGACGTGAACCCGTACCTGGAAGGGCATCACGTGACCACCCTGGAGGGCGACCTCGAGACACGGACGGCGACCGCGGGGTTCGGCGTCTCCTTCCAGGACGGGGGCACGTTGGAGCTCGAGGCCAGCGACCGGTTCGAGCGGGTCTTCGAGCCCTTCTCGGTGAGCTCGGAGGTGACCGTGGGCGCCGGCGAGTACGACTTCCGCGAGGCATCCGCGGTCTACACCACGAACCGGGGACGCTCGATCTCCGGGAGCCTCGAGATCTCCGGGGGTGGGTACTTCGGGGGCACCCGGCGCACGGTGAGCGCCGAGGTGATCTGGGAGCCCAGCGGCCACTTCAACCTCGACGCCTCGATCACCCGGAACGACCTGGACGTGGGGGGCGTGTCCACCTCCGCGGACGTCTTCGGCGGCAGGGTGAGAGCGTCGCACAGCACCCGGCTCTCGGGAAGCGGGTGGGTCCAGTACAACGCGGCGACCGACGAGCTGGTGACCAGCGCCCGCCTGACCTTCATCTACTCTCCCCTGAGCAACTTCTACCTCGTCTTCACGGACCGCCGGGGCGGCGATCCCTTCGATCTCCGGGACCGCTTCCTGAGCGCGAAGCTCACCCGCTACCTCCAGTTCTGACCGTGGGTTATCGATGCACCCGGTGCGATCGATCCTACGCCCTGGACGAGACGGTCTGGCGCTGCGAGTGCGGCGCGCCCCTCGGCCTCGACCCGGGTCCCGGCCTCGAGCCCTCCGGGGTCGACGACGGCGACCCGTCCCTGTGGAGGTACCGGGAGGCGCTGGTGGTGCCGCCCCTGGAGCCCGGGCTCCGCTTCGGGGAGGGCACGACGCCCCTGATCGAGCGGAGCTGGAACGGCTCGTCCCTCCTCTTCAAGCTGGACTACCTCTTCCCCAGCGGCTCCTACAAGGACCGGGGGTTCGCCGTCATGACCGGCCACCTCCGGCGGATCGGGGCGGGGAAGGTCTTCGTCGACTCCTCGGGGAACGCCGGCGCCTCCCTGGCCGCCTACTCCGCCGCCCTGGGCCTCGACTGCACGGTCTACGTCCCCGGGGGCACGCCCTCCGGAAAGACCACGCAGATCGAGGCGTACGGGGCGGAGCTGGTCCGGGTCCCGGGACCCCGGGAGGCCACCGCCGAGGTCGCCGTCTCCGGCGCCCCGGACGGATTCTACGCCAGCCACAACTGGAGTCCCCTCTTCCTGGAGGGCGTCAAGAGCCTGGCCTACGAGCTCTGGGAGCAGCTGGGGCACAGGGCGCCGGGCGCGGTGATCGCACCCCTGGGCTACGGCAGCGTCGTCCTCTCCCTGGACCGCGGCTTCCGGGAGCTCGAGGCGGCGGGCTCGATCTCGGGCCTGCCCCGGCTCTACGGGTGCCAGGCCGAGGCCTGCGCGCCCTTCCACCGGGCGTACGTGGCCGGCGATCCCGCAGAGGGCCGCCTCGCCCCGCACGAGGTGGGAGAGACGGTCGCCGAAGGGGTGGCGTCGTCGGCGCCGATCCGGGTCCCGGAGGTCCTGGAGGCGGTCCGGCGCTCCGGAGGGGGGATCCTCGCCGTGAGCGAGGAGGAGATCCTGGCCGCCCTCCGGGAGGTCCACCGACGGGGCCTCTACGTGGAGCCGACCACGGCGGTGGCGGTCGCGGGTGCGACGCGGATCCTGGGGGGCGAGGAGCCGCCGTCCTTCGGGGGCCCGCCCGTGGTGATCCTCACCGGCAGCGGCCTGAAGGCGACGGAGAAGCTGGCGCGACTGAGGCAGCGGGTGGGAGCCGGAGGCCGGGGGGCACTCCGTTGACCGGCCCGGGGCCCCGACGTAGGGTGAGTCCCCCCGGGAGAGGGGAGCGACCCTTCCCGCCCCGCGCCCGCCCCCTGCTCTCGCATTCACCCGGAGGATCGACGATGGGACCGTTCCCGAGGCTCCTGACCCTGGCGATCCTGCTCCTCGTTCCCACCGCCGCCGGTGCCCAGGGCGCCGACGGCCTCGACGTCCTGATCCGGGGCGGACGGGTGATCGACGGGACGGGGAATCCCTGGTTCCGCGCCGACGTGGCGATCCGGGACGGGAGGATCGTGGCGGTCGGCAACCTGGAAGGGCGCGCCGCGCGGCGGATCGTGGACGCCCGGGGCCTGGTGGTCGTCCCCGGCTTCATCGACATCCACTCCCACGGCGGCGACGAGGACGGTCTCCTCTCCAGCGACGCCGGGCGTCGGGCCGCGCCGAACCTGGTGACCCAGGGGATCACCACGGTGGTGGTGAACCCGGACGGCCGGGGCCCTCTCGACATCGCCGGGCAGCGGCGGAGCTACCAGCGCCGGGGAATCGGGCCCAACGCGATCCTCCTCATCGGCCACAACACGGTCCGGGGCGCGGTGCTGGGCGACGACTACCGGCGCGCCTCCACCGCCGCCGAGGTCGAGGAGATGCGCGACCTGGTGCGGGAGGGGATGGAGGCCGGGGCCTACGGCCTCTCGGCCGGGCTCGAGTACGTGCCCGGCCGCTGGAGCACCACCGACGAGCTCGTCTCCCTCGCCGAAGTGGTGGCCGACTACGGCGGCTTCTACATCGCCCACGAGCGCAGCGAGTCGGTGGCGCCGATGTGGTGGAAGCCGAGCCGGCACGAGCCCGGGCCGCCGACCCTGCTGGACGCGGTCCAGGAGACGATCGAGATCGGCGAGCGAACGGGAATTCCGGTGGTCGCCTCCCACCTGAAGGCCCGGGGTGCGATGTACTGGGGCTCGGGCCGGGCCGCCATCTCCCTCATCGACCGCGCCCGGGAGCGGGGCGTCAGGGTCTACGGCGACGCCTATCCCTACGACACGAGCGGGAGCGACGGCAGCACCGTGCTGGTGCCCGGGTGGGCGATCGGCTTCGGCCAGTGGGACGAGACCGGGTCCGAGTCCGCCGCCCCCGACTACGCCGCCCGCCTGGCCGAGACCCTGGCCGACCCGGGGGCGGCGGCGGACGTGCGCCGGGACGTGCGCCACGAGATGCAGTTCCGGGGCGGACCGGAGAAGATCGTGGTCTTCGAGTACCCGGACTCCCGCTACATCGGCCGCAGCCTGGCCGAGCTGGCCGAGGAGCGGGGCGTCTCGCCCGTGGAGATGGCACTCGCGCTCCAGGAGGAGGGATTCCGGGACCGCCCCGGCGGGGCGCGGCTCCGGAGCTTCTCCTTCTCGGAGATCGACATCGAGCTCTACGCCGCACAGCCCTGGCTGGCCACGGCGTCCGACGGCGGGGTGGCGCTGCCCGAGGACGGCCCCCGGACCCACCCGCGCTACTACGGGACCTTCACCCGCAAGCTCCGACGCTACGCCATCGAGCGGGGCGTCCTGAGCGTGCCCGACGCGATCCGGGCGGCCACGACGCTCCCGGCCCAGATCCTGGGTCTCCGGGACCGGGGCCAGATCCGGGAGGGCTTCGCGGCCGACGTGGCGATCCTCGACCTGGACCGGGTCCGGGACCGGGCGACGTTCACCGAGCCCCATCAGCACTCGGAGGGGGTGGTGCAGGTCTTCGTGAACGGGGAGCTCGTGGTCGACGGCGAGAGCCCCACCTGGGCGCTCCCCGGGACGGTCGTCACCCCCGAAGGGGCTCGGGCCGCGCCGTCCACCGAGGGGCGCTGAGGACCCGTGCCCTCGCTGTCGACGGAGAAGCGCCCCCCGGCCCCCGGAAACCCGAAGAGACGCGCATCCAAGAAATGGAGGATCGACCCATGAACTCCTTCCGCTTCCTCGCCCTCACCGCCCTCTTCGGCCTCGTGGCCTGCGGTCCCCCCGATGGGGCGCCGGCCACCGGCGACGCGTGGCGGGTGGCGGTGATCCGCTACCAGCACGAGACGTGCACCTTCTGTCCGGGCGGCGACACCGACGTGGAGGACTGGACCCGCATCCGGGAGCCCCTTGTGGGCGACGAGGTGATCTCGGAGGGAGGGTCCTACGTCGACGGCTTCGTGGACCGGGCCCGGCACTACGGCGACATGGAGCTGGTGGGGATCACCTCCCCCTACACGGTCTTCGGGGGCTCGTCCCGGAGCTGGAACACCCAGGAGAGCTTCGATCACTTCATGGGGCTGATCCTCGACGACCTCCGGGAGCTCGGCCCCTTCGACGCCGTCTACCTGGCCCTCCACGGAGCCATGGCGGCCCGGAACATTCCCCGCCCCGAGGCGGAGATCGCCCGGCGGGTCCGGGAGGTGGTGGGCGACGACGTGCCGATCGCCGGGACCTTCGACCTCCACGGGAACGAGGACGGCGAGTTCCTCCGCTGGGCCGACGGGGCGTTCATCGTGAAGCGCTTTCCCCACTACGACTCCTACATCCAGGGCGAGCGGGCGGCCGTCTATCTCCGCTCGATCCTCCGGGGCGAGTACACGCCGACTACCGCGAGCCGGAAGCCGCCGGTTCTGACCCCCACCGTCCTCCAGTGGACCGGGCAGTCGCCGTCCATGGACATCATGGAGCGGGCGCGCAGGTGGGAGGCCCGGGAGAGCGACGTCTTCGTGAGCGTGGCCTTCGGATACCCCTGGTCCGACGTGCCCGACGTGGGGGTGGCGGTCCACGCCATGACCAACGGAGACCAGGCGAAGGCGGAGCGGATCGCCGACGACATGGCCGAGTACGTCTGGCGGGTCCGGGAAACATTTGCCCACGGAGACTTCCCCATGCCCGACGAGGCTGTGGATCGGGCCGTGGAGGCGATCCGCGCCGGGGAGACGCCCGTGGTCCTCGCCGACTACTCGGACCGGACCGGCGACGCCACATGGATCCTCCAGGAGCTCCAGGACGCCGGGGTGAGCCGGGTGCTCTACGCCACCCTCCGGGACGAGAGGGCCCTGGACGCCCTCTGGAGCCGGGGAGCCGAGCCCGGCGACGCCTTCGCCATGGAGGTTGGCGGCTTCACCGGTGAGGCGGCCGGCGAGCCGGTCCCGATCCAGGGCACGATCCGCTACATGGGCCCCCACTTCGAGTTCGAGCGGGTGGCGGCGATCGACTACGGGGATGGGAGCACCCTGATCCTGACGCCGACCGTGGAGCAGGTCATGTACCCCGAGGCCGTGGAGTTCGGCGGGATCGAGCGCGGCGACTACGACGTCTTCGTGGTGAAGTCCCGGGCCCACTTCCGAAGGGGATTCGACGAGACCGGCTTCGCCCCCACGATCCTGGTGGTGGACGCCCCCGGCGACTGGGTGGGCACGACCCGCCTCGACGCCCTCGACTACGAGCACGCGCCGATCGACCGCCTCTATCCCTTCGGCGAGGTGACGGACCCGCCGGGCGGGGGGTGAGCGTGGGCCCGGGGCGCCTCTACCTCGCCCTCGGGCTCGCGGGCCTTGCGGTCCTCGTCCTGCCCGCCGTGTGGTGGGCCGTCCAGCGCCCGTCCGACGACCGGGAATGGCAGCCGAACATGGCGGTGCTCCCGTGGGCGGAGTTCACCGACTCGCTGGTCCGGGTCCACAACGTGCGGAACACCGAGTACCGGAGCGTCACGGACTACACGCCCCGCTACGACGACCGGGTCTACGATCTCCGTGACCTGGACGCCGTCTGGTTCGTCGTGGAGCCCTTCGCCGAGTGGCACGGCGTGGCCCACACCTTCCTCACCTTCGGGTTCGGCGACAGGCAGTTCGTGTCGATCTCCGTCGAGGCCCGGAAGGAGCGGGGGGAGGAGTACAACGCCCTGAAGGGCCTGTTCCGGCGCTACGAGCTGATGTACGTGGTCGCCGACGAGCGGGACGCGATCGGGCTGCGGGTCGGGGTGCGGGGGAACGACGTCTTCCTCTACCCGATGCGGGCGCCCGTGAAACGCATCCGCGACGTCTTCGTGTCGATGCTCGAGCGGGCCAACGCCCTGCGCGAGGCGCCGCGATTCTACAACACCCTGACCGAGAACTGCACGAACACGCTCGCGGAGCACGTGAACGCGCTGGTCCCGGGACGGATCCCCTTCAGCTACAGGCTGTTCCTCCCGGGCTACTCCGACGAGCTGGCCTACGACCTGGGCCTCATCGACACCGACCTTCCCTTCGAGGAGGCCCGCCGCCGCTTCCGGATCGACCCCCGGGGCGCCGCGGACCGGGACGCCGAGGACTTCTCCCTGCGGATCCGGGAGCTGGGCGGATAGCTACTCCGACGCGTCGAGAAACTCGTCGGGGGTCGGGAGGCTGGGAGGAGGGGCGGGGAGGTCCTGGATTCCCCCCACCAGCTCGGTCCAACGTGCGTGACGCGCCCGGAGGAGCTCGGCGAAGCCGGGGTGATCCCGGAGCGGTCGAAGGGTGGGATCGCCGACGAGGTATCGGTAGCTGGACGCCCAGGTGACCTGCCGCCGGATGAGATCCATGGCGAGGTCGTGCTCGCCGGCCAGGGCGCAGAGCGAGATGAAGTAGGGGTCGTAGGCACCGTGGAGCCATCGGTCCCCGCGGTGATCGCGCACGGCGGCTCTGGCGGCAGAGAGATCGCCCCGATCGGCGTGGATCCAGGCCCGCGTGACCTCGAAGAGAGGGTCGATGTAAGGAGGCGCCACCCTCAGTCCCCGACGCCAGGCGCGGTCCGCCGCCCGCCGCTCTCCCTTGCAGAACCAGGCCGCTCCCTCGACCAGGGGCACGATGAAGGCCGACGGGTCGACTTCCTCGGCGCGCTCCGCCCACCGCAGCGCGCCTTCGCAGTCTCCCATGAGGTAGCAGCAGGTGGACGCGTTGGTGGGCGGGTACACGTATTCGGGGTCGACGCGGGTGACGAGGTTCCGGGTCAGGTCGATCGCCGACTCGTAGAATCCGAGATACATGTACAGCAGGGCGAGCACGTTCTGCGTGATCGTGTGTCCCCGATGGCGCTCGGCGGCCGCCCGTGCCAGCTCGAAGCCTTCCTCGGGCCGCCCGTTGACGAAGGCGATGTATCCCAGCTCCGCCGCCGCGACCGGGTGGTCCGGCTCCCGTTCCCGGATCCGACGGAACTCGGCCGCGCTCTGCTCGAGCCACTTGGGGGCGCCGTCGGTCTCCCACTGCAGCAGATAGAGGAAGCCGAGCTCCGCCCGCGCATCGAGATAGCCCGGATCCTGCTCGAGGGCCCGGAGAAACCGCTGACGGGCGGATTCGAAGTCCTTCTGCTCGCGTCTGCGGTTGAAGCGCCGTATGTCCGGGCGCCCCTGTACATAGGAGTAGTGCGCGTCCACGCTCTCGGCCGGGCTGCGACGGAGCGCCTCCCGCTCCTCCCGCTCCAGGGGATCCGCCCCTTCCCGACGGAAGAGCCCGACGAGGTGCTCGGCCACGCCCTCGGCCACCTCGGACTGGAGCTCGAACAGCTCGGCGAAGGGACGCTGCCACTGCTCCCGCCACTCGTCGCCGTCCCACGTCTGGATCACCCCGGCGTCCACCCGGCACTCGTCACCGTGTTTCCGCAGGGTCCCTCGGACGAGATAGCTGGCCTTCAACCGCCGGGCGATCTTCCGGGTGGCTTCCCGCCTGGCCTTGTACTTCAGCATCACGTGACGGGGCCTGACGTCGAGGGCGCCGATCCGGCTCAAACGGGTGATCAGCTCCTCGGCGAACCCGTCTCCCAGCGCTTCCTCTTCGGTGCTCGTACCCACGATCGCGAACGACAGGACCCCGACGGTGACCGGTTCGCCGACCCTGGGCCGGAGGTCCACCGGCTCCCGGGTGCGCACCTGGTCGACGACGAGGCCGAGGACGACGAGAAAGACGATCGCGGCGATCGCCTTGCCGTCGAGCCCCAACTTGAAGGCGCCGCCGATGACCAGGACCGCGATGACGACGAACTTGAGGTGGTAGGGAAGATCGGCCGCCAGTTCGAAGAGCTTCTTGACGGCCGATGTCGCCCCGCCGTCGTCCTGAGAGGGTGCGTTCACTCCGCGACTCCGGATGGGAACGGAAAAGGGGGCGGCGCCGGCTCGGAGAGGCCCTGGGAACGGGCCGAAGTCTACGTCGTCCGCCGACGGGGGGACAAGGTTCTTCTCTACCCTGTCCACGGGGGACGGGGGCACCCGCCCCCCTGCCGAATGCACGAAGACCCCGTCCGGCGTCCTGCACCGGACGGGGTCTTCCGTCGGGGCCCGACGGGGCCCCGACCGCGACGCGCGCCGCTCAGGCGGTGCCCGCCACCATCGCGATGTCGATCGTCCGCTCCACGGAGAAGCCGCACACGCTTCCGCTCACCGAGCCGGACAGGGCGGTCTCTTCGCCCGAGAAGTCGAAGGTGACGTCGATGGGGCACTCGCCGCTCTCGCCTTCGCTCTCCCAGGCGATCCTGCCCTCGTGGCTGCCCGACGCCGTGACCGAGGTCTGCGTGATCGTCAGGTCCATGGTGACGTCCACGTCGGGCACGCCCGTGAGGGTGAAGATGCGCCCCGTCGGCTGGTGGGTGACGACGCACCCGTCGGGATCGAGGGAGTAGCTGAAGTTGAACGTCCCCTCCCCGGTCTCCGAGTCGAACTCGCCGTTCACGCCGCCGTTGAGGTTCGCCTGTCCCCCCTGGGGGCAGGGACGGTCCTCGTCGAAGCTGAACTCGAGGGTGATCGCCTGGGCGGCCATCGATGCCGGAGCCATGGACGCCTGCTGGTCCGGCTGGGTCGGCGGGGCCGCGAACGCGGCGACGCTGGCGAAGGACTCGATCAACGCCGCGCTCTCCTCCTCGGTGAGCTCGTCCCCGGTCGGTCCGGTGGGACCGTCGCTGCACGCGGCCAGGGGCGCGAGGGCGACCAGGAGGGTCGTGGCGTAGACGCACGCTCTGGACATTTTCGGGCTCTCCATCGGGTGGAAACGGTTCACGGGAGCGGGCGCTCGATGACGTTCCTTGGCGCCCGTATTTGAAGTGTACGGGGGCGCCGGCGCGAAATGGAAGGGTTTTTTTCCGCCGGTCCCTCCGGCGCTTGCCCCTCCCCCTGGCGTGGGTCATACTCGGCGGGAGCGCCGCCCGGGCCTCGGCTCGGGGGCGCTCTCCTCCGATCCTCGCGGCACGCCCTCCGCCCCGACGATGACGCTAGACTCCCCGGACAGCTACGCGTCTCGGGATCCCCAGCCGGTTCTGAACGCCCTGACCGCCGTCTCCGCGCTCGTCGGCCTCGCTCTCGGCGTTCGGCTCGCCTGGGCCGGACACGACCCGGTGCTGGCGATCGGAGGCGGGGTCCTCCTGCTGCCCCTGGCCGTCCGGCTGGCCGGCCGCGGTCTGCTCCGGCTGGCGCGTCGCCGCGGCTGGGCGCTCCCGGAGCCGCGGGCCGGAGGGGGCGCCCGGGGTCGCGCCCCGCCGCCCGAGATGCTGGTGGCCCGGGGGCGCCCCGAGGGGGCGGTGGAGCTCTACCGCATGGCGGCGGAGCGGGATCCGGAAGATCCGGAGCCCTGGCTGGCGATCGCCCGGATCGAGCGGCTGGAGCTCGAGCGCCCGGCCCGGGCGCTGCGGGCCCTCGAGGAGGCACGCGCGCGAATCCCCGCCGACTCGCCCGAGGCCGGGCGCGTGGCCCGGGGGATCGCCGAGCTCCACCTCGGGCCCCTGGAGAATCCCCGGGCCGCCATGCCCGAGCTCGCCCGGGTGGCGGAGATCCTCGGGGGGTCCACGAGCGGGGAGTGGGCCCGGCGCGAGCTCGGGGAGCTGAAGTCCCGTCTCGCGGGGGGAGAGCTGGACCGCCTGGAGGCGCGGACCCCTCCTCGACCTCCCCGCGACGTCCTCCGCGAGCTGGACCTGCTTCTCCGCACCCGCTACGGGCTGATCCATCTCCAGACCGACGACGAGGATCGGGCCGAGTCCCTCCTCCGTCACGCGGCCGATCGCCGCGCCCTCCCCGTCGTGATCTGGACGCCGAGCCGGGGGATGATCCCGGCCGGCTCCGACGAACCGGTCTACGACACCCGGGAGCCCCACAAGGCCCTCCGTCGGATCGAGCTTGGAGATCACGACGCCCTCTATCACCTGCGAGCGCTGCCCCGGTACCTGGAGAGGGACGAACCCATCCTCTCCCGACACCTCGCCGACGCCGCCCGGGCGGTGGCGGAGGGGGAGGGTGCGATCGTGACGACGGGGCCCGACCTCCGGATCTCGGGTCCCTTGAGGGGTCTCGCCGCCGTGCTCCGTCTCCCCGAGCCCGGCGACGCCGACTACCGGACGCTCCTGGCCCGGGTGCTCCACGACGTGGAGGCCCGCATGGACGTGGACGTGGCGATGACGCTGCCGGAGCAGGACCGCCTCGTCGCCAGCCTCCGGGGCCTCGCCCTCGTGGAAGCGGAGAGGCTGCTCACCCGGGCGATCATCGAGGACGGGCGCCTGGCGGCCCGGGACATCGAGACGGTGATCGACGCGAAGCGCCGGACGGTCGAGCGGGAGGGCGCGCTCGAGTACTATCCCACCGAGACCGAATGGACCGAGGTCGCGGACCTCGACGGGCTCAAGGAGTGGCTGGAGAAGCGCCGCGCCGTGATCCGGGAGCCGAGCCGGGCCGTCGAGTTCGGCCTGCCCTTCCCGAAGGGAATCCTCCTGCTGGGCGTCCCGGGATGCGGCAAGAGCCTCTGCGCCAGGGCGGTGGCCATGGACTGGGGGCTCCCACTCCTCGCCCTCGATCCCTCGAATCTCTACGACAAGCACCTGGGGGAGAGCGAGAAGAACCTCCGGAGGGCGCTGGCCGCGGCGGAGAGGATGGCGCCCCTGGTGCTGTGGATCGACGAGATCGAGAAGGCCCTCGCCGCCGGCGAGCGGGACGGGGGCGTCTCCCAGCGGATCCTGGGCACCTTCCTCTCCTGGATGCAGGACCGGGAGGGCGGCGTCTTCGTGGTGGCGACGGCCAACGACGTGGAACGCATTCCCCCCGAGCTCCTGCGCAAGGGACGCTTCGACGAGATCTTCTTCGTGGACCTCCCCGACGCCCACGCCCGGGCGCAGATCTTCCGGATCCACCTCCGGTCGCGCAATCAGGATCCCGACGCGCTCGACCTGGACCGATTGTCGGAGGCCACGGAGGGGTTCAGCGGCGCCGAGATCGAGGAGGCCGTGGTGTCGGTGCTCTACCACGCTTTCTCCACCGGCGAGGCGGTGACCGCCCCCCTCATCCTCGGCGAGGTGGAGCGGACCCGGCCCCTCTCGGTGACGAGGGCGGAGGAGGTGGAGGCCCTCCGGGGGTGGGCCCGGGGCCGGACCCGGAGCGCCTCGGCGGCCGGGGAGAGTTGACGGGCCCTCCCGTTGCACCGACCCTCCCGGTGGTCCATCCTTCATCGTGAAGGACCGACGGACCTCCCGAGCTCCGGTGGACGATGGCCCTCTCCAACGCTCCGCACGCGACCGGCCTGGCGCTTCTCGCGGTCGCCTTCCTGCTGATCCTCGATCCCCGGGGCCTCGCCGCCCAGGAGGACACCGCCGAGGCCCGGGCGGACCGCCCGGCGGCCAGCCGGGTCACCCTGATCCGGCTGGAGGAGCCGATCACGCCGACGACCACCGACTACATCACGCGGGCCCTGGCCGTGTCCCGGGAGGACGGCGCGGCCTGCCTGGTGATCGAGCTGGACACGCCGGGAGGGCTCCTGGAGTCGACCCGGGAGATCGTCCAGGCGTTCTTCGAGTCCGAGATGCCGGTCGTGGTCTACGTGACGCCGGGGGGCGCCCGGGCGGCCAGCGCGGGCACGTTCATCACCATGGCCGCCCACGTGGCCGCCATGGCCCCGTCCACGACGATCGGCGCCGCGTCGCCGGTCACCATGGGTCCCGGAGGCGGCGCCCAGGTCGACACCGTGATGCAGAAGAAGGTCTTCAGTTACGCGGAGAGCTTCATCGAGGGGATCGCCGAGCGGCGGGGCCGGAACGTGGAGTGGGCGATCTCCGCGGTCCGGGACGGCGCCTCGGTGACCGAGAGCGAGGCGGTGGATCTGAACGTGATCGATCTGGTGGCCGAGGACCGCGAGACCCTCCTGGAGGAGATCGACGGCCGGGTCGTGGACGGCGACACCCTGCGCACCGCCGGCGCCCGGGTCCAGGAGATCCCCAAGAACCTGGCCGAGCGGTTCCTGGGCCTCATCATTCGCCCGGAGCTGATGCTGATCCTCACACTGGTGGCGATCTACGGCATCATCGGGGAGGTCACGAATCCCGGGGGCATCGTCCCGGGGGTCGCCGGCGTCATCGCCCTGATCCTCCTCCTCTACGCGTCGGCGGCGATGCCGGTGAACACGGCCGGATTCCTCCTCATGGGGCTGGCGATCGTCCTCTTCGTGGCCGAGGCGTTCACCCCGACCTTCGGCATCCTGATCGCCGGCGGCGCCGTCTCCTTCTTCCTCGGCGGGCTCATGCTCTTCCAGGACCTGCCCCAGGGCCTGGAGGTGTCCTGGAGATGGCTGGTGCCGGCCACGGTGCTCACGACCCTCTTCTTCGTCTGGATCGTCACCGCGGGGATCAAGATCCAGCTCGCCGGCACCAGGACCGGCCTCGAGTCGATGATCGGCAGGCGCGCGGAGGTCGTCGACCGGGTGAGCGGCGAGGGCGGCCGCGTCTTCGTGAGCGGAGAGTACTGGAACGCAGTGAGCGATCACGAGATCGAGGAGGGGGAGGCCTGCGAGATCGAGGCGATCGACGGCCTGACGATGAAGGTGCGACCGATCGAGCCTTCTCCCGGCCCCGCGGCCCGGAGCTGACCATCAACCGGAGAGACCCATGACCAACGGCCCCGTACCTCCCGACTTCCTCTACTGGATCCTCACCATCGTGGTGGTGGCGGTGATCCTCCTGCCCCAGATGGTGAAGATCCTGAGGGAGTACGAGCGGGCCGTGGTGTTCCGCCTGGGGAAGTTCCTGAGCGTCAAGGGACCCGGCTTCGTGCTCCTGATCCCCTTCATCGACAAGATCGAGCGGGTGGACATGCGGGTGCTCACGATCAACGTGGAGCGCCAGGAGGTGATCACCCGGGACAACGTCACCGTCAACGTGGACGCCATCGTCTTCTTCCGGGTGGTGGACGCCGAGAAGGCGATCATCCAGGTGGAGCAGTACATCGAGGCCACGACCTGGCTGAGCCAGACCACGCTGCGGAGCATCGTGGGTCAGGTGGAGCTGGACGAGCTGCTGGCCGAGCGGGAGAAGATCAACAAGAAGATCCAGGACATCATCGACCGGCAGACCGACCCCTGGGGCATCAAGGTGGTCTCCGTGGAGGTCCGGGACGTGGTGCTGCCCGAGAACATGAAGCGGGCCATGGCCCGCCAGGCCGAGACCGAGCGGGACCGGCGGGCCCGGGTCATCAACGCCCGGGGCGAGTTCCAGGCCGCCGAACAGCTCGTGGAGGCGGCGGAGATGATGCGCGACCACCCGATCGCCGTGCAGCTCCGCTACCTGCAGACCATGTCCGAGGTGGCCGAGGAGAACGTCAGCTTCGCCCTCGTGCCGGTCCCCCTCGAGGTCCTGGAGGCGTTCCGGGCGATCGGGGGCCGCGGCAAGGGTGGCGAGTGATCCCCGGAGCTCGGCCGTCGAACGTGAAGGCGCGTCGGAGTCCGGGGGCTAGGACTTCCGGGACGTCTTGGCGAACACCCGCTCGAGCACCCGCTCCACCCGGGGGCTCTTGCACGCCGGGCAGCGGTGCTTCTTCCTGGCGTGCTCGTCGATCGACTCGAGGATCTCGAAGTCCTCGCCGCACTTGGCGCAGCGGTAGGCGTACACGGGCATGGGGTCCTCCCGGGACGGCGTCGGCGATGACGCGGGACCGCCCCCGCGGCGGTCCCGGGACGGCGCCTTCAATCTAGCAGGGTGCGCAAGGGGCGCGAACGCCGACGCTCACCCGCCGGCCGCCAGCTCGAAGAGGGCACTTTCGAGGATCGGATCCCGGTCCTGGGCGGCGAAGGCGTCGGTGAAGCGGATCGCCACGTCCGGCACCAGGCCCTCGCCGTCGAGCAGCAGGACCCGGTCGGCGTCGTAGACCTGCCACCGGGACAGGCGGTACGTCCAGCCGTTGGGAAGCTCCCGGCCGATCGGGTTCCCCATCCCTCCGCCCGTCGTGTCCCCCACCACGACCACGTTCGGGAGGAGGCGCATGGCCAGGACGAAGTCCTCGGCGGCGCTGAAGTTCAACCGGTTGGTCAGAACGGCCACGGGGCCTCGGAAGCGCCGGGCTCCCCGGGGCTCCACGTGGTCGGCGATCGGATCCGTGAAGTCGTCGTGCCCGGGACCGTCCCGGTACTGGACGTACCGGTAGCGACGCTTCCGATCGGTGAAGCGCCCCACCACCTCGTCGAGGTTGAGGTCGCTGCCGCCCCCGTTGTCCCGGATATCGACGACGAGGGCCGGCACGCCGTCCATGGCTCTCAGGGCCTCGTCGATCCCCCGCCCGAAGCCGTCGCCTCCGAAAGTGCGGATGTGCACGTAGCCCGGGCCGTCCCGGAGGCGGCCGTAAACGAAGGGCCCCGCCGAGGCCCGGGTGGGCGGCTCGGCGAAGTACTCCTCGGAGATGAGCTGGAGATCGAAGTTGTCCGGATGCCCGTCCTTCCAGGCGTCGTATGCATAGGCGCCCACCGGGCTCCGGACGTTGACGTGGCCGTCCCGGAGCTCGTCCAGCATCTCGGACACCACCCCCAGGAGCTGCGCGGGAGAGGTGCCCGCGTCGACGCGGGGCCGGTACCGTGCGTACGCCCCGTCCCAGTCCACGTCTTTCTGGAGGAAGAAGGAGTAGTGGCGGTCGAACTCGCGCCAGAGGAGGTCGAAGTTCAGGACCGGATCCTCCGGACGGTCCGGCTCCGGCTCCAGAAAGGAGTCGACGCAGGAAGGGAGCGAGAGGAGGAGGGGCAGGCAGAGGAGGAAGATCCCGAGGCGGTGGGGGCCCGCGCTGCCGAGCCCGCTCATCGGAGGAGCTCCAGCTCGATCCCGAAGCCGTGGCCCACCCAGGAGACGGGGAGGGGGTCGGGGTAGTGGAAGACGGAGATCCGGTGGAACGCCGCCAACCCCAGGCGCTCGGTCAGGCGCCGACCCAGCATGAGGCGACTGGTGAAGCCCCGGGCCCGGCTCGGGCCCGCCACTTTCAGGTCCGGCACGTACTTGAGTCCCGAGTACGGCGTGCGCAACACCAGGGACACCAGGGGGACCGATACCCGGTGCTCCAGCCGGGTTCGGGGATCGAGGGTCAGCCCCCAGCGGCCCGCGACCTCGAGAGGCACGATCCCCTCCGCGAACTCCTCGGACTGCAAGCTTCCGTACTGGTGGGAGCGGTAATGGACGGCGGCGGCGATGCGGCCTCCCACGTAGAGCTGGAGCCTCCCGTCCAGGGGCCGCCCGACCGTCCTCAGATGGGCGTAGGAGAGGGTGGCGCGGTAGAGCGCCTCGTAGCCCCCCTCGGAGTCGGCGATCCGGGATTCGATCCGGGCCCGCTCACCCAGGAGCTCCAGGTCCCAGGCCGAGCGGTCTCCGGAGCGGCGCAGGGAGACCCCGCCCTGGAAGCCCAGGCCCCGGTGTCGGAGGGGAGAGGCCAGCTCGTCGCTCAAGCCCTGGCGGGCCAGTCCGATCTCGAGCCCCAGGCCCTGGAAGCGCCAGCTCCCGGCTTCCGGAGTCCCCGTCGTCTGAGCGTCGACGGGACGGGCAGGGAGGAACAGCGCGGCGACCAGGAGGACCACCATCCGTATCAGGCGTCCGCGCACGCGCTCCTCCCGTCGGTCATCGTTCCGCTTCCAAGGTAGGATACAGCGAGATCGACGCGCTGTCGGGGAGGGTCGGCCCGGAGCGGTGGGAGATTCCCCCCCGGCGTCAGGACCACTGCCGGCCCTTCCTCCGCCGAGGGGAGCCTACCGGGCCGGCACCGCTCCGGGCACCCGGACGCCGAGCCACGCCTCGCGGAACGCTCGGATCCCGTCGGTGACCGCCCGCCCCGCCCGCTCGAACGGCACGACCTCGAGGGCCGGGTCCTCGACCAGGACGACGGGGGCGGTCCGGGTGCTTCCCCGGCTCTCGAACTCGACCGGGACCCGGTCGCCGGGGCTGTGCTCGGAGACGATCCGGCTCACGTCACGGGCGCTCCGGACCGCGCGCCGGTCCAGGCTCACGATGCGCGCTCCCCGGTCGAGCCCCGCCCGGTAGAGGGGGCTCCCCACCAGGGTCGGGGACGCGACCAGTGCGCCCCCGGCGCCGTCCACGATGCGGGCGCCCCCGATCCACGGCGCCTCCGGGTTCCGCTTCCGCAGGACCAGCCCCCCGGCCGCCAGGAGGCTCCGGTAGTCGGCGACCTCCCGTCCCCGCACGTAGCGGGCGAAGAACTCCTCCGCGAAAGGGGCGTCGCCCGTCACCTCGGCGAGGACGGTCTCCAGATCCTCCATGGTGTACGGCCGCCCCGTGCGCCCGTGACGGGCCCACACGGCCCGCATGTAGTCGTCGAGGGTGAGGTCGTCGAAGCGCGTGCGCAGGGTCAGATCGAGGCCCAGGGCCACGACCGAGCCCCACGTGTAGTAGGAGACGAAGGTGTTCGGGAGGTTCCGGGGGTCGACCCACTCCGCCTCGTCCACGAACGGGGCGTACATGCTCATCTCCACCGGGCTTCGCAGCCGACGGGCCGGGGAGGTGATCACCCCGCTCAGGGAGCCCCCGATGCCGTCGGCGTAGGCGTCCAGGTCCCGGAGACCGGCGCGGGCCAGGGCCACGTCGTCGTAGTAGCTCGTGAAGCCCTCCCCGAACCAGAGCTCCCGCGACATCACCGCCTCCTCGAAGTCGAAGGGCTCCAGGGCCGCGGATCGGATCCGCTCCATGTTCCACGCGTGGAAGAACTCGTGGGAGACCGTGCCCAGGTTCCGGAGCGCCCCCTCCCCGGCCAGGGGCCGCGTGCTGGTGAGAATCGTCGAGTTTCGGTGCTCCATCCCGTCGCCGAATACCCAGGGCAGGTAGTCGGCGATGAAGGTGTAGGTGCCGTGGTCGAACTCCGGGAGCTCGCCGAAGATCCGCGTCTGGGCCCGGACGACCCGTCGCACGATCTCCGCGAACCGGTCCACGTCGGTGGGGCTCCCCTCGTGGTGGACCGCCAGCCGGATCGTCTGCGAGCGCCCGCCCGACTCCACGGTCCACTCCCGCAGCCGGAAGTCGCTGAGCTCCGTCGGGCTGTCGAGAAAGTACGCGCGGTCGGGCGCCGTGAAGGTGAAGGGGTCGTCGGTGGGCACGAGCTGGGTCGCCACCTTCCACCCCGAGGCCGGAGGCGGATGGAAGGTGACGCGAATCGGCCGCGCCTCGAGGCCCCGGGCCCAGAGGAAGGTCGCGGGCATGTTCAGGTGCGCGTGGGACCGGTCGACGCCCGGGTAGGTCCCGTCGGCGTGGTCGGCGTAGAGCGTGTATTCGACCGTGACCTCGCCGTCGTGCCCCGACACGTCCCACTGATGGGGGTTCGGGCGGGAGACCTCCAGATCGCGGCCGGCTCCGTCCCGGGCGCTCACCTCGTAGACGTTCTTCGCGAACTCGTGGAGGGCGTAGCGGCCGGGCGAGGTCCGGCTCATTCTCGTCTCCAGGGTCCCGGGGTCCAGCTCGGGGAAGGTGACCCGGATCCGGGCCTCGTGGTGGGGGGCGTTGTCGAAGCGGACGTCGTAGCGGACCGGCGCCTGGGCGAGGGCGGGGCAGGCGGCCAGAAGGAACGGGATCGGAAGGAGACGAGGGGGTCGCATGCGGCCTCCGGTGAGTGTGGGCGCTCGGGGCTCGGGAGTGACGCTCCACGGTAGGCGCCCCGCACGGAGGGGGCAACGCGTGACCGGGCCGCCGCGACTTGCACCGACGGTGCCGGCATGATGGATTGAGACCGCGCTCCGTGATCCCTTCTCTCCCCGTGAGGTGCGCCGTGTCCCCACCCGGCTCCGACCGCCGCCCCCTCGCTCCCGAACGCCGGTGATCCGCCGTTGAAGATCGCCCCCCTGATCAAGGCGCTCCGGCGACCGGAGGCCTATCCCCACCCGGTGGGGGAGGTGGAGGTGCGCCAGACCCACATCTCCGCCGTATTCCTGGCGGGCCCCTTCGTCTACAAGGTGAAGAAGCCGGTGGACCTGGGCTTCCTCGACTTCACGACCCTGGAGCGACGCCTCCACTTCTGCCGGGAGGAGGTCCGCCTCAACCGGCGCCTCGCCCCGGAGGTGTATCTGGGGGTCGTAACGGTGCGCGAGGGCGAAGGGGGATCGCTCACCGTCGGGCAGGAGCCCGTGGGGGAGGGGCTGGAGACGGGTGGGGCGCCGGGAGAGAAGGGCTCCGCCGCGATCGAGTACGCGGTGAAGATGCGCCGGCTCCCCGACGGGGCTACCCTGGAAGCTCGCCTGGAGCGCGGCGAGGAGATCGTCCCGGTCCTGGAGCGCCTGGGCCGGCGGATCGCCGCCTTCCATCGGAAGGCCGCCTCGGGACCCCGGGTGGCCCGCTTCGGACGCCTGGAGGTGGTGGCGGGCAACGCCCGGGAGAACCTGGAGCAGGCGAAGCCTCACGTGGGCGAGACCGTGAGCGAAGCGGTCCACGGGCGCCTCGGCCGGGTCCTCGAGGCGCGGCTGGAAGAGCTGGGCGGGCTGATCGAGGACCGGGCCCGCCGCGGGGTCCCTCGGGACACCCACGGCGACCTCCACCTGGAGCACGTCTACGTCCTGCCCGACCGCGAGCCGCCCGGGGATCTGGTGGTCATCGACTGCATCGAGTTCAACGAGCGCTTCCNNCTCTCCATGGACCTCCTCTTCCACGGCCGCCCGGCTCTAGAGCGCGTCTTCTCGGGGGCCTACGGGGATGCGTCGGACGACGGAGAGGGGATGGCGCTCCTGCCCTTCTATCGCTCGTACCGGGCGGCCGTCCGGGGGAAGGTCGAGGGGATGGTCACCGAGGAGGAGGAGGTTCCGGTCGACGAGCGTCGGCGGGCCGTGGGCCGGGCGCGCGGCCACTGGCTTCTGGCGCTCTCGGAGCTCGAGGCTCCCGGCGACCGTCCCGCCCTGGTGCTGGTAGGCGGCCTGCCGGGCACCGGG
>JABAHQ010000267.1_pt4 | contig 26313 bp, 26 predicted proteins | sample 7062091 | NCBI WGS metagenome assembly JABAHQ01 (sample SAMN14534359, study PRJNA622989) | marine sediment metagenome | biome: marine biome [ENVO:00000428]; feature: marine pelagic biome [ENVO:01000023]; material: deep marine sediment [ENVO:00002113] | place: India: Gulf of Kutch | collected...
AAAACCCTATTTCTGAATGATCGGTTTGATATTGCAGAAGACTCTAACGCTTACCGAGAGCCGCGACATGGCAAGCCCCGAACTCATCCAACCGAAGGAGGTCGAGCATGTCTGATCGAAAGGAGATCTCCGCTGCTTTCCCGTACGAGTCACGCTTCGTGGAGGTGAACGGCTCGAAGCTGCACTACATCGAGGAAGGGTCGGGCGACCCGGTGCTGTTCCTGCACGGCAACCCGACGTCGTCGTACCTATGGCGGAACATCATCCCCCATGTGAGCCCGAGCCATCGGGCGGTCGCGCTGGACCTGATCGGTATGGGCAAGTCGGACAAACCGGATATCGAGTACCGGTTCTTCGACCATTACGAGTACGTCGAGGGTTTCATCGAGAGGCTGGGTCTCGAGAACATCACGTTCGTCGTTCACGATTGGGGTTCGGCCCTCGGCCTTCATTACGCGCGCCAGCACGAGGGGAACGCGAGGGGTATCGCCATGATGGAAGCGATCCTGGCGCCGGTCCCCAGCTGGGACGAATTCCCGTCGGACTTCGAGGAGACGATCCGGGCGTTCCGCACTCCCGAGGTGGGCTGGGACATGGTGGTGAACCAGAACATGTTCGTCGAGAAGGTCCTTCCCGCCGCGGTCGTTCGCGACCTGTCGGACGAAGAGATGGCCCGCTACCGGGAGCCTTACATCGAGACGGAGAGTCGCAAGCCGGTGTGGCGCTGGCCGAACGAACTTCCCATCGCAGGCGAGCCGGCGGACGTGGTGGACGCGGTGGCGACCTACAACGGCTGGCTTCAGGAGACGGAGATTCCGAAGCTGCTCTTCCACGCGACGCCAGGCGCCATCGTGCCGGCGCCGCTTGTCGAATGGTGTCGAGCGAACCTGAAGAACCTGGAGAGCGTGGAGCTGGGCGAAGGAATCCACTTCCTGCAGGAGGATCACCCGCACGAGATCGGCGACGCCCTCTCGGACTGGCTGAGTCGAATCTAGCTGCGCCGGGAGGCCGGGCCTGGACCGGGCCCGGCCTCCGCTTCCTGTCTTTACACCCCGGCCGGCGGCGAGTAGCCTACGGCGTGCCAATCACACTGAACCTGCTGATGTCCCTCGCCGTGGCGAGCCCAGTGTTCGCGCAGGCTGAGCTTCCCGAACTGCTCCTCGAAAACCGGACCGCATCGGCCCTGGAACTCGCGGTCGGCGACACCGTCTGGGTATCGGGGCTCGAGCAGGGCGAGCGAGCGTTCGTGGTCGCGGGTCTGTACCGTCGACCGGCCGACCCCTCGACCGTCACGCTTCGGGACTACCGGGCGATCTTCCACCTGCCGGACCTGCAGGAGCTGCTGGGCGGCGTCGATCGGGTCGACCGGTTCACGGTAAAGCTGCGGCCGGGGGCGAACCGGGAGGCGGTGAACGCCGAGATCGACCGGCTGGCGTTCGGGGCCGACGCTTTGCCCACGGAGACGGTGGCGAACGCGACCTCGGAGACTTTCCGGGTGGTGGCCCGATTCCACCGGGCGCTGGCGGGGATCACGATCAGCGGCGCCGCGGTCTTTCTGTTGTGCCTGGTGGTGTTGAAGCTGGAGGAGCGCCGGTTGGAAGGCGCGTCGATGCGGGACGTGGGCATCTCGCGCCGCACGCTATTTCTCTGGACGTTCAGCGAGACGGCGGCGATGGCTGCGCTGGGCACGGTCGCCGGGCTGCTCGTAGGTTGGGGCGGGTCCTGGGTCATCAATGCGTACTTCCGCGGCGTGTACGGCACGAGCCTGGCGTTCGCGAAGGTGACACCGCGGCTCGCGATACTGGTCGGCGGCATCGGCCTCGTCACGGGGCTCGCCGTCGGCGTGGTCGCTGGCTTGCAGATGGTCAGGTCCAGCTCGATGCGACTCCGCCAACCATGAGCCCCCTCGTGACCCTCCCCTTCGCCCTGGCGTGGCGAACTCTGGTCCGCCGACCCCGGCGGCTGGCACTGTTCGTCGCCGGTGTCACGGTGGCGGCGGCCGTGTTGCTCGACATGGTGATGCTGGCCGAGGGATTGCAGACGAGCCTGTCGGACATGCTCGAGGCGACCGGCTACCAGGTCCGCGTGGTGCCGAAGGGTCTGCTCCCGTTCGAAAGCGGCGCTGCCGTGCTGCGCTCGGACTCGTTCATCGCCCGGCTGTCGTCCGACGCGCGGGTGGCGGAGGCGATCCCGCTCTGGGGGCAGACCGTGTACGTCGCCCGGCCCGACGGACGTGAGGAGCCGCTGGCGACGTTCGGGTACGGGGCGCCGGTTGGGGCATCACCGGCGATGCGGATCACCGAGGGCCGGCCGCCGGAGCGATCGGCGGAGATTCTCATCGACCGGGCCCTGACGGAGCGGTTCGAGGTGGTGCCGGGCGACAGCCTGCTGGCCGGGCTGGAGCCGAACCCGGCGGTGGGCGCCCTGCGGCGCCGGGTGCTGGCGACGGTGACCGGGGTGGCCGACTTCATGTTCGCCGCCGAGGGATCGTACACGCTGGCCCTGCCCATCGCCGACATGTGGCAGATGGCCGGGACCGACGCCCGACCGGCGGCGTTGGTGCTCATCAAGATCGCCGACGGCGCCGACCCGTACGCCGTCGCCCGTGATTACCGGGCGCGGTTCACAGGTGTCGACGTGTACGCGATACCCGAGATCATCGAGAAGGCGGGCGACCGGCTTTCGTATTTTCAACAGCTCTCGCTGGTCCTGGGCACGGTGAGCCTGATCGTCGCCTTCCTGCTGGTGGCCACGCTGCTCACCCTGTCGGTGAACGAGCGTTGGAGCGAGATCGCCGCGCTCCGTGCCATCGGCGTGACCCGGGGCCGCACGCTGGCCCAGGTGGCCTGGCAGGGGCTGGTCATCACCGCCGCCGGCACCGCGGTGGGCTTCGCCGTCGGGCTGCTGGTGGCCCGCTACCTGGACCGGATCCTCACCGACTTCCCCGGCCTGCCGGCCGGCGTCTCGTTCTTCGTCCTGGACGGCGCGGACGCCGTCGAGTCCGGCGCGCTGCTCCTAATCACCGGGCTGCTGGCGGGTCTCTACCCCGCCTGGCGGGCGGCGAGCGTGAACATCGCCCAGGTACTGAGAGAGGAGATCGAATGAGGGGGCGGGGGCGCGTGGCGGAAGCCCGCGATCTGTATCGTACTTACCTTCGCGGAAGTACAGAGGTCGAAGCGGTGCGCGGCGTCTCGCTGGAGATCGACGCCCGCGACTACCTGGCGGTGCTGGGCCCGTCCGGGTCGGGGAAGTCGACGCTGCTCAACCTGTTGGGCGGCATCGACCGGCCGACGGCGGGTCGGGTCGAACTGCTGGGACATGACACGACGGCACTCAGCGACCGTCGCCTGACGCGGCTCCGCCTGGAGAAGGTCGGCTTCGTCTTCCAGCGCTTCCACCTGCTCCCCGCCCTGACCGCGGCGGAGAACGTGGAGCTGCCGATGGCCGAGGCGGCCATGGCGAAGGCGGAGCGTAGGAGACGGGTGGCGGAGCTGTTGGACTACGTGGGCCTCAGCCATCGGCTCGACCATCGGCCGGGCGAGCTGTCGGGCGGCGAGATGCAGCGGGTGGCGATCGCCCGGGCGCTGGCGAACCGGCCGGCGCTCATCCTGGCGGACGAGCCCACCGGCGAGCTGGACCGAAAGACCGGCGCCGAGATCGCCGAGCTGTTCCGCAGATTGAACGCCGACGGCACGACGCTGGTGGTGGTGACCCACGATCTGGGGCTGGCGGAGGCGGCGACCCGGGTGCGCCAGATGCGGGACGGCGCGCTGCTGCCGGAGGAGGCGGCGTGATCGGCCGGCTGGTCCTCCGGCACCTGGCGCTGCATCCGATCCGCTCGCTGGTCTTCGTCGGCGCTTACGCCGCCGGCGTCTCGGTCATGCTGTCGCTGTTGTCCATCGGCGAGGTGATGCTGGAGCAGTCCCGGGACGAGGAGCTGGTGGGCGGTGGCGACATCACGGTGGTGCCCGCCGGTGTCGACCTGGAGACGCTACGAACCGGCGGCGCCGTCTACTTCGGCATCCAGGAGAGCCGGTTCATCGCCCGGGGGATCCTGGGCGGCCCGCGGCTGGAGGAGGAGGTCGAGACGGTGGGACCGTGGATCGAGGACCGGGCCGTCTATGTGAGAGTCCGGGAAGGCGAGGCGCCCGTCGCGGTCCGGGCGTCGGGCCAGGTCCCATCGGCGGCCCGGGCGTTGGGCGCCGCACCGACGCTCGTCGAGGGCCGCTGGGCCGACAGCGACGCCGACCGCCGCTGGCTCGTCCCGACCGCGTACGAGCTGTACTCGGAGATCGACGCTTTTCATCTGCCGCCGGCCCGGGTCCGCGGCGACACCACCTGGGCCGAGTGGCACTACTTCAACCTGCTGTGGCCGGAAGAGGAGCGCTGGCTCTACCTGGCGTACCTTGTGACCGGCGACCCGAGCGGCGACCGCTGGGGCGGTATGGTGCTGGCCAGCTACCGGCTGCCCGACGGCCGCAACGTTTCATTCGGCGACACGTTGAGCGCCGACGAGATCCAGTTTTCGACGTCGTCCCCTGACCTTACGTTCGGGCCGCACACGGTCCGGCTACTGGACGGCCCGGCCCGCTACCAGGTTCAGGCGCGGCTGCCGTCGCTGGACGGCGGTCCTCCGCTGGGCCTCGCGCTCGAGCTGCGCCCCGGCGCCGACCGCTACTTCCCGCCGGCCGAGCTGGCCGCCTCCGACTCGTTCGTTAGCGGCTACGTGGTTCCGGCGCTCCGGGCGTCCGCCGCGGGCCGGGTCTGCCGCGGCGACCGATGCGTTCCGGTGGACGAAACGATCGCATACCACGACCACAACTGGGGGACCTGGGGCGGCGTCGCCTGGGACTGGGGTGTGGCCCGCGCCGGCCCGTTCGACCTGCTGTACGGCGGCGTGCATGGCGCGGCGGCGGACGAGGCGCGGCGCTACGGCGCCCGCTTCCTGGCCTACGTCGTCGACTCGCTGGGCGTGGCGGCGGCCCTGGAGCCGGACGCGCTCCGTTACTCGGGCCAACGAGTCATCGAGTACGACGGCGCGGCCGTCGAGGTCCCGGAACGGCTGGAGTGGACCGCCGTTCAGGCGCCCGACTCGATCCACGCGAGGATCGAGCTCGAGCACGTCTCGCTGTCACGGCTCTCGCTGGGCGGCGACGCCGACGTCTACTTCGCCCAGATGCAGGGGACGCTGGAGTTGGGCGGGGTGATCGGCGGCCGCCGGGTCGCGGCCCGCGGTCGGGGCTTCTTCGAAACGTACCTGCGCTGAGTCAGCGGCGTTCGGGCTCTAAGGGTCTCGCGAGCAGCCGTGACGTTACCGAAATCCCCGGCCAGGGATCACTTCTTTGTGATCCGGCCATAGAACTGGACGATGCCCACCTCCAACTGGGTCTGGGTGACGCCGGCCAGGCGGCCGTCGCTCACGGCAACCAGCCGGAAACGCGCTCAGATTCCAGCGTAGGAGGTATCGGCGATCCCGGCAGGTGACGCCGAAGAACCGAGAGCGTAGTTTCCCGCCATCCATGACCGGACGAACGGTACGCAATCTAGCCACGGCGCTCGTTCTGCTGCTTAGTCGAGTCGCCGCCGCAAGCGCGCAGGCGAACGAGCCGGGGAGCGAGTCGCCGCGCCTGCAGGCGGTGCGTCTGGCGGCCGAGGAGGCGATCCGACTGGACGGGTCGCTGGACGAGCCGGCCTGGGGGCGGGCCGACTCGATCTCCGGCTTCCGCCAGCGCGAGCCGCTGGAGGGCGCGCCGGCGACGGAGCGGACCGTCGTTCGGGTGTTGTACGACGAGGCGTACCTGTACATCGGGGTCCGAGCATATGACTCGGAGCCGGGGCGGGTGGTGGCCCGGCAGCTGGAGCGGGACGCGCCGCTGGGCCTTTCGCGCTTCGGGCCGGCGGGTGCCGACGACGCGATCGAGCTCATCCTCGACACCTTCCACGACCGGCGGAACGCCTACTACTTCGCCACCAACCCGAACGGCGCGCTGGTCGATGGTCTGATCACCGACGAGTCGGAATCGCCCGACCTGAACTGGGACGCGGTGTGGGACGTGCGGGCGCGGAAGACCGGCTTCGGCTGGAGCGCCGAGCTCGCCATCCCGCTCCGCTCGATCCGCTTCCGGTCCGCACCCGGCGAACAGGTGTGGGGCTTCAACGTGCAACGGACGGTGGTGCGGAAGAACGAGCAGACGCTCTGGACGGCGTGGTCGCGTGACAACGAGGGGCTACACCGGATCGGCCGGGCGGGCGAGCTGACCGGGCTGGAGGGGCTGACGAGCCGGGTGAACGCGTACATCAAGCCCTACGGGTTGGGCGAGGCGGGCCAGGACTACCTGGAGCGCCCGGACGGCGACGCGAAGTTCGACCCGAAGATCGGCGGCGACGCGAAGATCGCTCTGGCGTCGGGACTGACGCTCGACCTGACGGTCAACACCGACTTCGCCCAGGTGGAGGCGGACGAGGAGCAGATCGACCTGACGCGCTTCAACCTCTTCTTTCCCGAGAAGCGGGAGTTCTTCCTGGAGAACGCGGGAATCTTCGATTTCGGCGCGCCCCAGTTCTTCGGGCCGCCGGACCTGCTGCTATTCTTCTCGCGCCGGATCGGGCTGCAGCGCCTCGGGTTCGCCGGCGCCGAGCCGGTCCCGATGCTGGGCGGCGCCCGGCTGACCGGCCGGGCCGGCCGTCAAACATTAGGCGTGCTGAACGTGGTGACGGGCCGTGACGACGAGCTGAACGCGCCGCTGACGAACTTCGCGGTGGCACGGGTGAAGCGGGACGTGGGCCGGTCCGGCTACGTCGGCGGTATCGTCACGCACCGCTACCAGGAGGGTGGCGCCACCAACCTGGCGGCGGGCGCCGACCTGAGCCTCTGGTTGTCGCAGCCGCTGGTCTTCCAGGCGTTCTTCGCCGGGACCGAGGACTCGGGCCCGGGCGGCGACGACATCGCCTGGCAGGCGAAGCTCGACTACACCGGCGACTGGTTCGGCTGGCTGGTGCAACACCAGGAGATCGGGCCCGAGCTGAGCCCTGAAGTGGGCTTCGTCCGTCGGCTGAACGTGGGGCGGACCACCGGCGGCTTCCGGCTCACGCCGCGGCCGCCGATCCCCGGCCTGCGAAGGATCAACATCTTCAACAGCTTCCAGTACGTAGTCAGCCACGAGACGCGCGGGGTGCTGGACCGGACGTGGGAGCTGAGCGTCACGCCACAGCTCGACGCCGGCGACGAGCTGCGGCTGCAGACGAACTATCAGTTCCAGCGCCTGGTGGAAAGCTTCGACCTAACCCCGGGCGATTCCGTCACGCCGGCCGTGTCCGTACCGCCAGGCGACTACGAGGACTGGACCTTCAGCGCGAGCATCCAGACGGCGGCGAGCCGGGCGCTGTCCGCGGAATTGTCCGGCGGCTTCGGCGGCTTCTGGGACGGCGACCGCTGGAGCGCCGGCGCGGCGGTCAAGTACAACAGCCCCCACGTCGGTGTGGAGCTCGGCTATTCGCACAACGATGTCGACGTGCCGGGCGGCGCGTTCACCACCGACCTGGTCCAGACCCGAATCCAACTGGCGGCGAGCACGCGGCTGTTTGGCAACGCGCTCATCCAGTACAACAGTCAGACGGGCGCCTTCTCGGCCAACCTGCGGATCGACTGGATCCACCGGCCAGGGAGCGACCTGTTCATCGTGTTCAACGAGCGACGGAACGTGGAGGGCGGGGTGTGGGAGCCGGTGAGTCGGGCGTTCGTGGTGAAGGTGACGTACCTGAAGTGGATGTGAGGTGGGGGTGATTGAATGATTTTCGATTTTCAATGTGAAGTTTTCGATGTTCACATTCGATTTTCAATTTTCAAGTGATCTCCTCGCTGGTAACCTGCTGACGTACTGACGTATTGACGCACTGATCTACGCTTCCTCCTCTTCCTCCTTCACGAGGGTCGCGTTCACCTCGTAGTAGAGGGCCAGGCGCATCCCCACCTTGAGGGCAGTCCAGAGATGATTGAGCTCTTCCGCGGTGGGCGAGCGGAGCTGGATCGCCAGATTGGCGAGTCGATCGGTGAGAGCCGGGTCGAAGAACTCGGGCCCGAGTAGCGGCCGCTCGTGGAAGGCGTCGAGCACCCGGGCCAGCCGACGTTGGGTCTCCTCGTCGTCCATCGAGTTGAAGGTGATCATGTAGTGGAGCTTGAGGGCCAGCGGCGGCAACTTCGCCTCGCGCTCGACCACGGCCTTGAACTCGGAGCGCTGCAGCGGCGCTTCGTGCACTGCGTAGAGCAGCAAGGTGAGCTTCTCCGCCGGCAGGCCGGCGGCGCTGGCGCCGGACATCACCTCGATCCACCCGTCCCCCTCGACCTCTGGGAAGACCGAAATCAGGTAGTTGCGCAACGAGTCGGAAATCTCGAATAGCATCTCGGCATCCTATCGCGGATCTCTCGAAACCTGTCAGGCGATGCCACCGCTGGCCGCCGCTCCGGCCGCCAATTCACTCTGGCCCCGTTCGGCCCGCAAAGCAACCGCGAGCCCGGCGGCCAGGACGACGGCGCCGAAGAAGGGCAACGACCAGGCTTGCGGCAGACGCGAGGCCGACGACGCGACCAGCACGAACGAAGCGGCCACGCTCCACCAGAGGAGCCGCCAGGTATCGTCGCGCACCCGGGTCTTGAGGTAATAGACGGCCACGACGTAGGGAAACAGCAGATGGACGTAGTGGTTGATCCAGGAGATGGGCGAGATGAACAGCGTGGCGATCCAGACGAGCGAGTACTCGAACGAAAGCGCCAGACGGCTCCGGTCGCCCGGCGGCGTGCGGCAAATCCAGGCCAGAAAGACCACGATCGCCACCGCCATGACTTTGACAATCCACTCGGCGGTCGGGAGGCTCAGCGACACGAAGTTGACGTAGTAGTCGGGCCCCCTCCCGCCATCGGCGGGCACGTGGGTGAAAAACCGGTGGAACGCCGCGCTCAGCGACTGGTTGGTGTGGCGGAAACCGATCACGCCCTCGGCCAGGGCCCCTTCGCTGATGAACCCCCTCAGGTCCGCCCACCAGCCGGCCATGATCGCCGGGAAATCGGCGAAGCCGAACAGGGGCGGCAGCACCAGGAGCCAGCAGATGACGATCCCGGCGCCGGCGCCCAGTACGACCCGGTAGGCCCGCTTATAAAGGAAATAGACGATGAACAGCCCCGGGGTCAGCTTCAGCGCCGTCACCGCGCCCAGCAGCAGGCCCGCCCGCAGGTCGCGGCCCCAGCGGAAGCTGTAGAGCGCCGCCGCGGTGAGAAGCAGCACCAGCGTGTTCACCTGAGCCGTCTCCAGGTTGCTGCCGATGATCCCGGCGGTGAGCACGAACGGGATCACGTAGTACGACCGGCCCAGCTCGCGCCCCGGCGTCTCGTTCACCGTGCGGACGCCGAGCCAGGTGGCGGCGACGGCGAAGCCGAGGCTGAGCCAGAACCAGAGCGAGGCGGCGAGCCAGCCGGGCAGCGGGACCAGCGGGGCGAAGAGGACGCCGAAGAAAGGGGGATACTTGGTGACGGTCTTCTCGGGCGGATACTCCCGGTAGATGTTCACCCCGTCGTAGACCAGGTCGCGGCTGAAGCTGACGAACTCCTCGAACTGCGAGCTGTGTCCCGATAGCGCCCTGCGCACCATGTTGTACCAGAGGAAGGCGACCAGCAGAACGATCAGCGCGGCGAGGATCCAGCGCGCCGGGCGCGAGGTGAGGGGGCGCTTTAGGGCGGCAAGCGAACGTTCAAGGTTCAAGGTGCAACTTCCAAGTTGAACTTCCAGTGCTCATCGGCCAACTTCCAAGTTGTGCGCCGAAGTTGTGCGCCGAGAAGATTTCCGTAGTCGGCGTGTATCTTATATAAAGGACAACCTGAAGAGATCGGGGCGTGCCGATCGCGCCTCTCGTGAGACGAGGGAAGATAATGCGCTATCCGCTGGCCGGAAGAGAGACGCTGCAGATGATCACCGGCGGCGGCGGCGTCCTGGCCGGCGCCGCGGGCCTCGCCGCGTACTGGTCGCGCCGGGCCTTCCTGCCGCTGGCCGTGCCGCTGGCGGTGGGCGGCGGCCTGATGTGGCTGGGCCGGAACATGGGCGATGCGTTCGTCGACGTCGGCGACACGAAGGTCCGGGTCAAGCTGGGCGTGCTGTTCGACGAGACGATCGACCTGACGGACATCGCCCGGGTGAAGACGGCGGGATGGAACATATTGGGCGGCCTGGGGGTGCGGACCAACTTCAAGGACATGGTAGCGGTGGTGACCCGGACGGGCCAGGTGGCCGATATCCGGTTCTGGCGGCCGTTGCGGCTGCCGGTCATCCCGAAGGTCCTGCACGTCGATGCTCAGCGCCTGCTGGTGAGCCCCGATCATCTCGACAGCTTCCTGACTGATCTACGGGGGCGGCTCAGCGCCTAGCCGGGGTCACCTCCCTTTCCCGACCCGGTCGAGCTCTTCCCCCTCCACGTCAGAGCTTCGAATTCCCACCACGACGTCCAGTCGCTGCCCGATGCGGGCCAACGCCGCTTCCGCCTCCTCCAGGTTGCCCAACGAATGGCGCGCCTGCTTGATCGCGGTGGAGAGCTCGGAGCCCAGCACATCCACATCGTCCTGTAGCTGTGTCAATGCTACGAGGACTTCGCGGGCGCTCTGCTGGAGCTGGAACCCCTTGAGACCCATGCGCACGACGGTCAGGTAGGCGTGGAGCGTGTTGGGCGAAACGGGAACGACCCGGGCGCGCTGGGCGTATTCGGCCAGCGTGCAGCCGTTCGTGACGAAGTCGGCGATGCTGATCTCGTGAAACACCGACTCCGACGGGATGTACATGAAGGCGACGTCGACGGCGCCATCTTCGGGCGCGAGATAGCGAGCGGCGATATCGTCGACGTGCCCCATCACATCCCGGGCGAACGCACGGCGCGCGGAATCGGCCCCGGGATCGCCCGCACCCCGGAGCTCCACCCAGCGCCGGAAATTGTCGAGCGGGAACTTGGAATCGATGGGCAACAATCGACCCTCGCCGAGGAACACGGCCGCGTCGACTCGTACACCGTTGCTCGGGTAGGTGTACTGAACCTCGAAGGCCGAGCGCGGCAACGTATCGGCCAGCAACTCCTCCAACTGTCGCTCGCCGAAACCGCCACGAAGCTGTGGCGGCCGCAGGATCTTCTGCAGCTCGCCCAGCCCCACACCCAGCTGCTCGACGTTCTCCGTCGCCTTCTGCAACTGGCCGATCCGGAGGCTCAGCTCCTGCGCCTGCTGCGCCTGCTCGCGCAGACGGTCGTCGAGCCCCGAGCGCACCGCCTGGACCTCGCGCTGCAGCAGCTCCAGCGTCCCCGGCCGCTCCTCGGCGCGCCGCACTTGCCTGGCCAGCTGCACCACCCACCACGCCAGCCCGATCACCGCCAGCGTGAGGATGCCCAGCAGGGCGAGTTGGGTCGTCATGTCGTTTCTTCCCCCCCGGTCCAGAGTCGAGTCCGAAGTGGTCGCGCCGCGCCCCGCCCCGCGTCCCGGTATGAAGCTAGCCGAGACGTCCGACATTCTGCCGTGGGTGCCGTCCGGGCATGGCGGTCTTTCGCGCCTGTAACCTGTTGTCGATCTGGGGGATAGAGAGGCTGGAGTATGCGTTACAGAATAGCGAAGCCGTCGTGAAGCGGCAAGGCTCGCGAGAAAGACGAGCAAACAATAGATTACCCACCGGTGGCACCACACAAGCGATCGTTCGGGAGCATCCGATGAGCATCAAAGAGATGAAAGCGGAAGAGGAGTTCACGTTCAAGGCGTTCAGCGAGCACGACTTCTACAAAGAAGTCAACCAGGCGCTGGTGAACCGGGCTCACCTGGAGCGGGGCTGGACGGTGGTGGACGTGGCGTGCGGCAGCGGTGCGATCACGGAGCTGATCCTTGAGAAGATCCGTGGCGCCCGGGACGCGATGGTGATCGGCGTCGACATGTCGGCGACGGCGTTACGCGACGCGCGGACGAAGGTCGCGGGGTACACGGACGCCATGGTGGAGTTCGTGCAGGCGCGAGCCGAGGAGATGTCGGAGAGGATCAGGCAGGCGGTGGACGCGGTGGTCTTCTGCAACGGCATCCACTACATCGAGGACAAGTGTCGCCTGCTGTCGGAGGTGAGGCAGACGCTGCGGCCGGGCGGCGTCTTCGCCTTCAACACCGGGTTCTTCGACGGGGCGTTGCCGGACGAGACGAAGGCGTACTACAAGCGCTGGATGCTGAAGGCGCTGCGCACGCTGAAGAGGGAGCACGACCTGCGGCCCGAGCACTCGAAGGTGGAATCGCGCCGGACGCTGACCGCGGACGAGTACTGCCAGCTGCTGACGGGCGAAGGGTTCGAGATCGAGACGGCCGAGATTTACCCCGGGCAGGTGACCGAGCAGGGATGGATCGACCTGAGCCGTTTCTCCGACTTCATCGAGGGCACGCTGCCGGGCGTGCCGTTGAAGACGGCGAGCGAGGTGCTGGTCCAGTCGCTGAAGGAGACGTTCGCGGAGCTGGAGATGAACGCCTGGCCCCGCAACTGGCTGACGGTGGTCGCGGCCCGGCGTTAGACGAAGGCGACACTCGACCCGCAGCCAACCGCCACGCGATGCGTGGCGGTTTTTTTTAGAACCCGAACCGCCGCGTTCTTGTTATAGAGTAAAGCAACCGGGGCGCCGCCCTCCCGCGACGGCCCGGACAACCGTAAGACAGACCATGGAAAAAGATGTAAAGACAGCACTCATCCTGGGCGGCGGCGGCAGCAAGGGGGCCGTACAGGCCGGCTTCCTGCGCGCACTGGAGAAGCTCGAGGTAGAGATCGGCCTTGTCGTCGCCGCTTCGGTCGGAGCCATCAACGGCGCCTTCTTCGCCGCAGGCGTATCGCCACGGGACATGTTACGGGAATGGGCGAAGGTGAGACGGCGCGATCTGTTCGGATTCAACTGGCAGCTACTCCGCAAGTGGACGCGGGCCCGGAGCGTCTTCAGTCCCCGGCGCCTGCGCCGTTTTCTGGCCGATCGACTCCCTGCGCGGACGTTCGAGGAGCTCGCCGTGCCGCTGGTGGTCGTCACCACCGATCTGGGCACCGGGGCACCCTATCTGTTGGAGAGCGGAAACCTGATCGATGCGATTGTGGCCAGTTGTGCGGTGCCGGGGCTGTTGCCGCCGGTCAGATCGGCGGATGGGCGCCTGCTGATCGACGGAGCGCTGAGCGACAACGTCCCCGTCGATGTCGCGTTCCGGCGTGGCGCCGACCGGGTGCTGGGCATCCTCTGCCGCACCTGCGCGGCGTGCGGTCCGCGGGACCTGGGGTTGGGCAGCATGCTGGGCCAGGCGTTCGGCATCGCGGTGGACTGCAAGTGGCGGGCTGACGCGCGTCGTTACGCTGACCGGCCGGACGTGTTGATCATCGAGCCGGAGATCGGCGTGAACGTGCCGAGCCTGGACTTTACCCACGGGGAGGAGCTGTGGCGGGCGGGCTACCGGCAGTCGCGGCGCGAACTGGAGGAGTGGCTGAGGAAGGACGAGCTCGCTGCGGCGTCTTGAGGGTTCGAGGCGCTTTCGATCGGCGCTGGCCGCCGTGAGCCTCGCGATTATCTGCCGTGCGTTATGAGCCTCTCGAGCTGCGCCACCACCCTGTCATCGCCCACATTGACCTGCGTTCGCCGACCTCGATCCTGGACCACCAGCAGGTCGCGATCCGGCCGACCGACGATGAAGTGGGGCACCGAGTCGCCGGCCTTCAAATAGAAGGCCACGGCGGCCAGCGCGTCCTTGATCGAGTGGATGCGGAAAGACTGGGGATCGCCGCCCATCCCCTCGTAGGCCGGGCCATGGCAGCGGTCCTCCTTGAGATGCCGGTAGAGGCTGACGCAGAGGGGATCGAAGTGGGAGCCGCCCGAGCCGGTGAGCTCGCTCTCGGATGTCTCGAGGATGCAAGTGACGCGATCGACGAGCTTGTGGAACATCAGATTGACCGCGAGATCGTAGAGCGCGCCGGCGAACTCGGCCTCCGACAGCTCATACACACGCTCGCCGATCTCGAGCGTGAACCCGGTGCTGGGCGTATTTCGAGTCATCTTGCCCTTACCTCGCGCGGCTCGGAATGTCAAGCTAGGGTGCCGCCGGAGCCGAGGCAACGTCCTGAAGAGGCCGAGGCGTCAGGCTCGCGGTTAGCGGCAATATTGCGAGTCGCCGTGTCCGGCCTCACCTTTTAAGATGAACATCCCCCGGATCGACTGAAAGATGCCATGCCCGCGAACCTGACACCCCAGTACCACGCGGCCGAGAAGCGGTACCGGCAGGCGAACACGCCGGAAGAGAAGCTGGAAGCGCTGCGCCAGATGCTCTCCGTGATCCCCAAGCACAAGGGCACGGACAAGCTGCAGGCGGACATCAAGCGGCGCATGGCGCAGATCAAGGAGCAGGCGAAAAAGGCGCCGGCGGCCCGGCAGGTTCCGCACTGGGTGATCGAGAAGGTGGGCGCGGGGCAGGTCCCGGTGATCGGACCGCCCAACGCCGGCAAGTCCGCCCTGATCGCGAAGGTGACCCACGCCGATGTGAGGGTGGCCGAGTATCCCTTCACCACGCAGATGCCGGCGCCAGCGATGATGCCGTTCGAGAACATCCAGATCCAGCTCATCGATGCGCCGGCCCACTCCGAGGAATTCAGCGTGCACTGGCTGCCGGAGCTGATCCGCCGGGCAGACGCGTGCGTGCTGGTCGCCGATCTATCGGACGACACGACAGTGCTGCAGATCGAATACGTCGTCGACTCGCTGGAGGAGCGTGACGTGGTGCTGATGGGGGCGGAGCCGGAGGAGCGAGAGGGCTTCGAGGTGTATATCCCGACCCTGCTGGTCGGGAACAAGGCGGACGCGGAGAGCGCCGACGCGGTCCTGGCCGACCTGCAGGGGATGTTCGGACAGCGATTCCCCATCGTGGCGATCTCGGTCGAGAGCGGTGCGGGGCTGGACGGGTTCAAGCGGACGCTGTTCGAGGTGATGAAGATCACCCGGGTGTTCACCAAGCAGCCGGGCAAAGACCCCGACCTGACCGAGCCGTTCGTGTTGGCGGAAGGGAGCACGGTGCACGATCTGGCCCGGAAGATCCACAAGGAGATCCTGGAGAACTTCACCTACGGTCGGCTGTGGGGCTCGTCGGGTCGGTTCGAAGGTCAGCGGGTCGGAGAGGATCACGTGTTAGAGGACGGAGACATCGTCGAGCTGCATACGAGGTAGAACAGCGTTAAGGTTCAATATTCGATTCTCAATTTCCAAGTCGAATATGTCAATGTTCACATCCAATTTTCGATTTCCAATTCACTTGAAGAGTGAAAATTGGATGTGAACATTGGAAATTCGACTCGGGAGTTTAACCTTGAACATCGAACATTGAAGCAGTTTCACCCGCTGACGCGGTTGCGCCCCGCCTGCTTCGCCCGGTAGAGCGCCTTGTCCGCTGCCTTGAGGACCTGCTCGGGAGTGGTGTTGCGACCGTTCCGTTCCGCCACGCCGATGCTCACCTTGACCGAGAGCTTCTTACCCCTGGGCTTCTTCCTGCCGCGGCCTTTCGCACCCTTGCGCCGATCGCCGCGACGGACGGTGAACGCACCGTCGGCGATATCCTGACGCAGCGCTTCCAGATGGGGGAGCGCCTCATCGCGTGACTTTCCAGGGAAGACGATCGTGAACTCCTCACCGCCGTAGCGGAACGCCTTGCCGCCGCCCGTCACCCGTTTGAGTCGGCCCGCCACCATCCGCAGCACCTGGTCGCCCACGTCGTGCCCGTGCTTGTCGTTGAACTTCTTGAAATGATCGATGTCGACCATGGCGATGGAGTAGGTGCTGCCCAGCGACATGAGAAGCTCGGGCAGCGCCCGGCGCGACGGAAGGTTGGTCAGCTCGTCGCGGTACGCCATGCTGTAGCTGGTCTCGACGACCGACAGGCCGAGAATGAGACCGGCGGAGGCGAAGTAGAGGCTGGAGACGGTCGAGCCCGGGATAGCCTCCAACGCCAGGAAGGTGGCGATGAGCGCCCAGAAGACGCTCTTTTCCACCGTCTTGCCTCTATAGACGGCGGCCCCGGTCACCAGGGTGATGCCGACGCCGAAGGCGATGAGCGCCAGTTGGGGCAAGGCCACCCACTCGGTGGCGACCGACTCGAGAGCGGTGTACCCGAAGAAGTCCGCCATCGGGCCCGGAGCCACCGCCAGCAGCACACCGACCAGGGGAACCAGCCCGACGACTCCGCCCAGTTGGGTCATCCCGCGCAGGGTCAGGAGCCCCCGGTCCCGGGAGGTGGCCAGGAAGCCCAGGGTCAACGGGATGAGAAAGGCGATGGCGGCATAGACCGTTCGGGTGTGGTCATCCGCCGCCGTGACCCGCAGCAGCCGTTCGGCGAAGGCGACGGCCAGGACGGCGGCGAGGACGCGGCTGCGGTGGAAGCGCCAGGCGAGGAGCGCGGCGGTTCCGAAAACAGCGTAGGCGTAGCCGTGGCCCAGGTCCGCCAGCGTCGCCGGCGAACCGTAGTTGACGAAGAGCACGGCCGCGAAGAGGACGACGCCGCCGGGTGCCAGCCAGGCGGCCACAGCCTTCAGGTTACGATATGACAACGCTTTAGGACTCAAGATCACCAGAAGTTGCTGGCAAGGCGGGTCTTTGGGGGGCCGGAAGCGGATTGCTGCTTCGGAGAGTATTACCGAGAAAAGGGGGTGGTCGTTCCCTCGAGGTGCCGGCGCGGGCTGGGCTGGGTGGAAGGCTCAATGTTCACAGGTAAACGTTGAAATCGAGTTTTCAATTTTCACATCCAATTTTCACCTCTCAAGCTATTTGGGAGTTGGATATCGGATGTGAACATTGGCACATTCACCTTGAGAGTTGATCAGTGGGAGTTGACCATTCTTCCGTACCTTCCGAGCCTACCCGCCGTCAATCACCCGAAACACCCGCTCCGCCAGCGCTTCCTGCCCGCTGACCAGGTCGGTGATCTTCACCCGCACGGCGTAGTCGCCCGGGTCGAGGTCGGGCAGCTCGACGCTCAGGTACTCGACGGAACGGCCATCGACCACCGGGGTCTCACGCTCCCAGCTGACCTCGGGCTCCTGCTCCCCCCCGCGGCTGAACAGCTGTGTGATCCCCCGGGCGACTCGCTGCACCAGGTTACGGCTCTCGGCGTCCTCGACGGCGAACTCGACCCGGTAGCGCGCGATGCCATCGTCGTCGGCCCGGGCGCCGTAGACCTCAAAGTAGACGCTGATCGGGTCCCTGGAATCGTAGCGCAGCGAGCGGTTCGGCCAGATGCGCAGGTCGTCCCGGACGGTGGGGCGCTCGGCCAGCGCGCGAACCGCGTCGGCCATCAGGATGTCCGAGACGGCGAGTCCGCCGTCGGAGAACCCGGGGACGGCCAGCGAGTCGCGGGCCCGGGCGAGGGCACGGGCTTCCTGGTCCTCGAGCTCGCGGCGCGCCTCGAGGCCGTAGTAGAACTTGCCGGCGGGCACCTCGATCGTGTAGCTGAGGCCAGGCGGTGTTTCGTCGACGGGGACGCTGAGTCGGCGCGCCCACAGCTCCTTGTAGGCGGCATCGAACAGAAAGGCGCCGGTCTCGATCCGGGCCCCGGGAACGACGCCGAGCTCGGCGACCGGAGGCGCTGAATAGATCTCGACCCGGGTGTAGACCGGTTCGCTGCCGCGGAAGCGGGCGATCTGGTGTGGGTAGTCGACGACCTCGGTGATCATCTTCGGCCGATACATCTGCGGCCGGCCGATCCGCATCTGGTCGGCCGTGTACCTGGCGACCTCGGTCAGGCGGGCGTAGCGATAGGTGAGCTGGCGGCTGAAGACGAAGACAGGCCCCCGCGGCCCGTAGCCCCAGTACTCGTGACGGCCCTCCACCGTGCGACCGGTGGAGGTGATGCTGCCGCCATAGCAACACTGGTACATGCGCCAGGGCCGGCCGTAGCGGACCCAGATGTCGCCCCGCTCGGAGTTCCAGCCGCGCAGGCCGCGGGCCGGGTCGCCGAACTTGAGCTCCGCCCAGGCCAGCCTCGAATAGTGCTCGAGGCGTCGCTCCCGGGCCTCGGTGAGGAAGAGCGGGTCGCTGGAGGCGAAGAAGAGGCGCTGGATCCGGGCGCGTCCCGCGCTGTCGGCGCTCCAATAGAGGTCGCGTCCCGACTCGCCGAGGAGCGGCGTGATATCCTCGAAAACCGCCCGATCCTCCTCCGACATGCGGGCGATGGCAGCGTCGAACGCGGTGTCGGCTTCGTTCTCCCGGCCGACCTGGTGGAGCCCGAGGCCGAGAAAGAGATGAGCCCGGGAGCTCTCGGGCAGCCGGGCGACCAGCTCGTGGGCGACCTGCATGTACGCTTCCCATTCGTCCGCCTCCGCCAGGTGACCCATCAGCCGGAAGGCGGCATCGGTGAACGTCGGGTCGATCTCGAAGGCGCGGCGGAAATGCTCGACCATCCTTTCCCGCTCGTTCGACTTGAGATCGGCGAGGTGAACGAGGCCGTCGAGCTGCTGGGCCCAGCGCTCGGGGCAGATGACCGACGCGTCCCAGTGGGTGACGTTGCCGCCCGATCCCTCGAGCACCGGCGTCTGCCGGATGGCCGAGCACGCGACAGGCTCGGCGGACGATGGGATCATCACCAGGTTCTTCCAGTCCTCCCACCAGGCCTCGTAGATGAGGGCCAGTTGGTAATGGAGCTCGGCCCGGTCGTGAGGCGACATGGTCGACGCCTCTTCCGCCGCCGCGTCGGCGGCTCGCTGCAGCACCCGCTCCGCGTCGCCCTTGAGTTGCATGCGGCGCAGCAGCAAGCCGTACTCGACCAGCAGCTCGGGGTCGTCGCCCATCAGCTCCCGGGCGCGCTCGAACAGACGCCGGGCGCGCCTGCGCTCGGGGAAGTTGCTTTCCAGCTCGCCGGCACGAGCGCTCAGGATGGAGCCGAGACGCAGGTAGGCGGGCCCGAAGTCGGGGAACTCGCGGTTGGTCTCGACCAGTTTGCCGATGGCGGCAACGGTATCGCCCGCCTCGATGAGCTGCAGGGCTTCGCTGTAAGGGGTGGGCGGCTCTTGAGCCCGACCCGCGGCAGCCGGCACGAGCAGCCAAAAGACCGCCGCGCTCCCGAATAGGAGAGATCTGCTAGGAAGCATACGACAATCTATTCACCGACGGGGATCGAACCAAGCCGTCGCGCCTCAGATTGACCCGCTTTTACAGCGCGGCTTAGGTTGGGGCCGGAACGAATAGAATCGGACGTTTACCCCGAATCGGGCGAGGGCTGCAGCGACGATGCCGACACTGACCCGGCTGTTCATCAAGACCGCCCTGGTGTACTTCATGGCCGCGCTCCTGTTGAGCGTGGTGGGCGCAGCGGGCTCGGCCCTGTCCCTACCGACGGTGACCGCGTACCTGGGACCGACCTCGGTTCATCTGTTCACCGTCGGTTGGATCACGCAGATGATCTTCGGCGTCGCCTACTGGATGTTCCCAAGACACTCGCGGGAACGACCGAGGGGGAGCGCGGTGGCCATCGCGGCCACCTACATACTGCTGAATGCCGGCATTCTGCTTCGGACTCCGGCAGAGCCCTTCCACGCGCGGGCGCCCGGGAGCTTCACGGGGTCGCTGCTCATCGCCGCCGGCGCGCTCCAGTTGGCCGCCGGGCTGACGTTCGTCGGGGCGATCTGGGGCCGGGTGAAGGCGAAGTGAGATGCCACGCCTGAGCCGCTGGTTCGTTCGCGCCGCCCTGCTTCACATGACGGTGGGGTTCATCATCGGCGCGCTGCTCCTGGTCGACAAGGGGCTGAACCTGGAGAGCGGGGCTTGGCGTACCCTGCCCGCCCACGTCGAGATGCTGGTGCTGGGCTGGATCGTGCAGCTGACGATGGGCGTAGCGTTCTGGATCCTGCCGCGCTTTCCGGAAGGCCCGAAACGGGGGAACGTGGCGGCGGCCTGGCTGGCATTCGTCGCGCTGAACGCGGGGGTGCTCAGCGTGGTCGCAGGTACGACGCTGGGGCCGATGCCCGGTTACGTGTTGGCGGGGCGGAGCGCGGAGGCGATCGCCGCGGCGGCGTTCGTGGTTCATGCCTGGCCGCGGGTGAAGCCTTTCGATGTTGGGAATACGGGAGGTTAGAGTTCGGGAATCGGATTTTTCGGGAATGGGACTTGGGGAAGTGGGAGGTCGGGATTCTGATTGGGGGAACTTCGAGTTCTCTCCGAATCGTTGAAGCGGACTCGGGGATTCGGGGATTCGGGGAAATACGGAGTGTTGGTCAGTCGGTGGGACTTGGTTCGTCGGGATCGAAGAGCTTCATCTGCTCGTCGCCGTCTGCAGGGTAGAGCAGGCGACCATCGGGAAGAAGGCGGGCGGCGGGGTTGAGCGCGTGAGGCTGGGTGCGGCCGGGGCCGAGTATGTGGAGGACCTCATGGCCCCGGGCGGTCAGGGCGTCGGCGATCAACTGGCGGTGGCAGCGCCAGGGTGTCGCCTCGGCGCACATGATCGCGGTGCGCTTCGCCTCGGCCCGATCGACGAGGCGCGAGAAGGCGGCGCGGAATTCGTCGCTCTCCATGTGGTCGGCGTAAGCGCGGAACCCCGCGACCCGCCAGGCCGTGTGGGGCGAGTCGGACCGGCCCTTCCGACGGCCGCCCAGACCGGGCTCGTGAGCGTACTCGATACCGACGGCGCCCAGCGACGCGGCCAGCGCCTCCCGGGAGAAATGGGGATGGCGGCGCGAGCCCGGAAAACGGCGAACGTCGAGCAGCCGGGCCACGCCGTGCTCGTTCAACAGCGCGATCAGCTCGTCGGTGCTCCGGGTGGAATGGCCGATCGTGAAGACCGGATTCGCTGACGACATCGATTCACTCACGGCTCAACCCCCGCACCCAAAGCGTCCAGCCCCCGCCATCGCCCACCGCGGCGCGAGCTCACAGGCTCCAGCGATTCCTAGACTCGATGAACAAGACTCGCAGCCTTACTCGTCATGGTAAACTCATCATCAGCCTGCAGGTCCCGCAACTCGTGGCGCCGGCCGGGTGGGCACCCTCTATCTGTAGGTGGCGAGCCTGATCGAGATCAGGCGGAACGGCAACGGAAACGGCCAGGTCAAGGCGGCCGAGCCAGGGCGCGCACTCGAGAACGAGCGACGAAACGGCCACCCGCTGCCGGAGATCGACGAGGGCCGGATCGAGAGCGCGGTACGCGAGATGCTACTGGCGCTGGGCGAGGACCCGGATCGTGAGGGCTTGAGGGACACGCCGGCGCGGGTGGCCCGGGCGTACGGCGAGATGTTCCGCGGTCTGGGTGAGGACGCCGGCATCCACCTGTCGCGGAAGTTCGATCAGGAGCAGAAGGGGGACGACGCGGTTCTGCTGCGGGACATTCGGTTCTCGAGTATGTGCGAGCACCACCTGCTGCCGTTCAGCGGTCGCGCGCACGTGGCCTACCTGCCGTCGCACGGCGTGGTGACGGGCCTGTCGAAGCTGGCGCGGACCGTGGACGTCTACGCGCGGCGGCCGCAGCTGCAGGAGCGGCTGACGGGGCAGATCGCCGATGCGCTGGTCGAGCACCTGAACCCGCGGGGCGTGGCGGTGGTGGTGGAGGCGGAGCACTCGTGTCTGCAGCTGCGTGGGGCCAGCAAGGACGAGGCGACGATGGTGACGACGTCGTTCTGCGGCGAGTTCGAGGTGGATCGGAGCTTGCGGGCGGAGGTGCTGTCGCTGATGCGACGCGCCTGAGGTGGCGCTCGAACCCCCGGGCGAGCAGGCCCGATCCTCGACTCTGATCCTCACGCCCGTTTTCAACCGGACCCTGCGGCGTGGGGGCAGCGGGAGATCCGTCCTGGTCCGCCAACCCCCGCCTATCCTCTTCCCGCCGGAAGCGCACCCACCCCCCCGAGACGTTCCACCGATAACGCGTCTCATTGGCGTTTGAGACGTCTTGACCGTTGGCACGATGTCCCCGGCTGTCGCAAAACGATGCGGCCGGGGCCGGCCGACCCGGGCGAACGCATGCCGCGGCGGCCGATGCGAGGCACACCCCTTGCCTCTCGTCACTCGCATACGGGAAGTCCCACAACCCTCCGAAGCTGGGAACCTGGCCGCGGCCGGTCGAAGGGCACCACCACCAATCCGGCCGGGGACTCGGTTCCAGCCACGGAGAGCCAGCCCGAGACGGGCTCGTCAGAGAGGAGGCAGGTCGATGAGCGACAAGACAGCTCGGTGGATCTTCTACGTGGGCACCCTGGTCTCGCTCGTCCTGTTCGTCGGGCTCACGGTGGACACGCATCGTCAGGTGGCCACGCTGACCCACGCGGACCGGCTGGACGAGCAGGTCGTCGCCGGCAAGCGGGTCTGGCACCGGTACAACTGCAACGACTGCCACACGATCCTGGGCTTCGGCTCCTACTACGCGCCGGACCTGACGCACGTCCACTGGCGGCGCGGCGGCGATGGGATCAAAGCGGTGGTGCGCACGCCGGAGAAGTACACGACGTGGCGGCACATGCCGCACCTGGCGGTCAGCGAACAGGAGCTGGACGACCTGGTCGCCTTCCTCGCCTGGACGGCGGAAATAGACACGAACCAGTGGCCGCCGCAGGACGAGAAGTTCCGGTCCGGAGCGGGCCGGGCGGTGTCGCTGGGGGTGAGCGCGGGCGCGAACCTGTTCCGGGAGAAAGGGTGCTTCGCCTGTCACACGCTGGAGGGGACCGGCGGCTCGGCGGGCCCCGACCTGACCGATGTCGGGTCGCGGCTGAATGAGGAGACGATCCGATCGATCCTGGCGGATCCGCAGGCGGTGGACCCGGAAGCGACGATGCCGCGGCCTCCGCTGACGGAGCGTGAACGGGACGAGCTGGCGAGCTTCCTCGCCACGCGGAGCTCGTAACGGAAGGAGGGAAAGACGATGCAACTGGCATATCGGACACAGCGCGTGGCGTACCCGTATTTCCTGGTTGCCCTCCCCCTGTTCCTGCTCCAGGTGGTGGTGGGGATCTGGCTGGCGGCCAGCTACGCGTTCACGATGCCGCAGTGGCTGGTGGATGCGCTGCCGTTCGGTACCACGCGGGCGATTCACACGAACCTGCTGGTGCTGTGGCTGCTTCTGGGCTTCATGGGAAGCACGTACTTCATGGTGCCGGAAGAGACGGAGCGTGACATATTCAGCCCGAGGCTGGCCTACCTGCAGCTGATCATCCTGGCGGGAACCGGTGTGGCGGCGGTGGTGGGGTTCGTGTTCGGCTGGACCAAAGGCCGCCCGCTCCTCGAGATACCTCACCCGCTGGACTACCTGATCGTGGTCGGCGCGCTGATCTTCCTGTTCAACGTGGGCATGACGATGATCCGCGGTCGGCGGTTCACGATCACCCAGGGCGCGCTGCTGGGGGGGCTGGTCTTCCTGGCGCTGATGTATTTGTTCAACCTCCCGTTCTACCGCAACCTGACCATCGACTGGTACTACTGGTGGTGGGTGATCCACCTGTGGGTGGAGGGCGCGTGGGAGCTGGTGGCGGCGGCGCTCACCGCGTGGATCCTGATGAAGATCACCGGTGTGCCCCGGAAGGTGGTGGAGAAGTGGCTGTACGTGGAACTGGGGCTCTTCCTGTTCACCGGGATCGCCGGGACCGGGCACCACTATTACTGGCTGGGTGCGCCGGACTACTGGCTCTGGGTGGGCGGCATCTTCTCGGCCCTCGAGCCGCTGCCGATCGTGCTGATGCTGCTGGACGCGATGCGCTTCATGCGCAAGCGACAGATCCAGACCAACAACCGGGTGGTTTACACGTTCGCCACGGGCATGGCGGTGCTGCACCTGATCGGCGCCGGGGTCTGGGGGTTCGTCCACACGCTGCCGATGATCAACTACTACACGCACGGCAGCCAGATCACCGTGGCGCACGGGCACCTGGCGTTTTTCGGGGCCTACGTGCTGCTGAACCTGATGTTCTTCTACTACGCGATCCCGAAGCTCAAGGGGGTGGAAACGTTCAAGGAGAGCCGCGGCGTGGTGGCGTTCTGGTGGACCAGCCTGACGATGATCGCGATGACGCTGGCGTTCAGCGTTGCGGGCATTCTGCAGACCTACATCGAGCGCGTGATGGGGATGGGCTACATGACGGCGCAAGCGCAAATGCGGTTCTGGTTCGCGATCCTCGTCGTCCTTGGCGGGCTGTTCCTCATCGGGCTCGTCATCCTGATCTGGGACCTGTTTCGCCTGCGACCGCTCGAGGATCTCGAGCAGCGAGCGTGAACGAGATCATGCTGCCGGCGAAGTCGGATAGGGGCGCTCACCTGGAAGAGAAGGTCGGAAGAAAATGACGCGAAACCGAATCAAGAAGGCGGCCGCGCTGCTCGGTGCGGCCGTGATCGGGACGTCTCTCCTCACCGTGCCCAGAGCCGCCTGGACCCACTGCGACACCCTGGACGGACCGGTGGTCGCCGCCGCGCGCCAGGCGCTGAGCAGCGGCGACGTGACGCCCACGCTCAAGTGGGTGACGCCGGCGCAAGAGGCGGAGGTCAAACAGGCGTTCCGTCATGCCGTGAAGGTCCGGGCCCTGGGGCCCGAGGCCCGCGAGCTGGCCGATACCCACTTCTTCGAGACGCTGGTCCGGCTCCACCGCGAATCGGAAGGCGCACCCTACACCGGGCTCAAGCCTGCGGGGAGCGTCACGAACCCGGCGGTGCTTGCGGCCGACGAAGCGCTGGAGCGAGGCTCGGTGGACTCGCTGGTGGCGCTGGTCGTGCAACACGTGGAGCACGGCCTGCGGGAGCGGTTCGAGCGGACGTACCGGCTCAAGGCCAGGGCGGAGGATAGCGTCGAGGCGGGCCGAGCCTACGTGGCCGCCTACGTCGAGTTCGTGCACTACGCCGAAGCCCTGCACTCGGAGCCGACGAGTCATGGGGCGGAAGCGCCCGGGCACTAAGGCCGGCGAGCGAGGAGAAGAACGAGACAAGAAGAGGGTTGACGAGGAGCGCGGAGGGCGGTATCATACGAACGTTTGAAGGGAGTCAAACGTATGAATGATACGACCCGCGAGTCCCTGGTCCGCGCTGGACGCGAGCTCTTCGCCCGTCACGGCTTCGACGGCGCCTCGGTCCGTGCCATCACCCGCCAGGCCGGCACCAACCTGGGCGCCATCACCTACCACTTCGGCTCCAAGCAGGCGCTGTTCGAGGCGGTGGCCGCCAGCCTGGTCCAGCCGGCGCGGGAGCGGCTCCAGGCTGCGACGCGTGGGCCCGGTACCCCGCTCGATCGGATTGAAGCGATGGTCCGGGCGTTCNNCTCAGCTCGAGCCCGGTTCCCGAGGTGGGCCTGAGGACGATGCAGGCCAACGTGGGTCTGCTGGCCTCGCTGATTCGCGAGGGGCAGGAGGACGGGTCCGTCCGTCCGGGCGATCCCCAGCTGATGGCTCTGAGCGTAGCGGCGCAGCCGTTGTGGCTGGCGCTGGCGCGCCGGATGCTCAGGGAGGGCATCGCCCTGGACCTGAAGGAGCCCGAGACGCGCACGGATCTCGTGGCGAGCGTGGTGACTTTCGTGCGCGCCGCCCTTTCCGTCCAGGCGGAGAGCGCGGGCGCGGAACACCCGGAGATCGACTAACGATGAAACGCCCTGATCTTGACCGAACGGAGTCGAGAGGGCGACGTGCCTGGACAACTGCCGTCGCAATCGTCGTCTTCATAGCCGCCGCGTCGGCGGCGGACCTCTCTGCACGCCCTCAAGAGGCGTCTGCGGTCGAGCGGCTCACGCTGAGCGAGGCCGTGGCCCGAGCGCGGGAAACGTACCCGAGCCTGGCCGCCGCCCGGGCCGGCGAGGAAGCGTCCGCCGCCGCCGTGGGCGAAGCGACCGCCGACCGTTGGCCGGAGCTTCGGGCGCAGGCCAACCTGACTCGGTTCCAGGAGCCGATGCTGGTTGCGCCGCTCCACGGCTTCGACATCAGCACTCCACCGGAATTCGACCAGACGCTGATCCGGGGCGACGTCTCCTTCGCCTGGACGGTCTACGATGGCGGCGCGCGGGGCGCGCGGATCCGTGCCGCTCGAGCCGAGGCCGTCGGCGCCGGGGCGACCCGTCAGGCCGCGGACATGGCGCTGATCACCCGAACCGCCCGCGTCTATCTGGAGATACTGGCGACCCACGGCGTGCTCGAGGCCCAAGACCGCCGGATCGCCGCCCTGGAGGCGGAGGGGAGTCGGGTCCGGCAGTTTCTCGAACAGGGGCGCGCCGCGGCAGTCGAGCTTCTCCGCGTCCAGGCCGCCCTGGCCGATGCGCGGGCCGGCCGGGTGGCCACCGCCACCAGGCTCGATCTGGCGGAGCGGCAACTGGGCCGC
>JABAHQ010024622.1_pt3 | contig 26297 bp, 19 predicted proteins | sample 7062091 | NCBI WGS metagenome assembly JABAHQ01 (sample SAMN14534359, study PRJNA622989) | marine sediment metagenome | biome: marine biome [ENVO:00000428]; feature: marine pelagic biome [ENVO:01000023]; material: deep marine sediment [ENVO:00002113] | place: India: Gulf of Kutch | collected...
TACCTGAACGTGCCCCTGAAAGGGCCATTCAAATCTGACCTTTACCGGTATTGACCCCCCCCTCGGCGGGGCCCGGGCTTCCGGAGCCGGCTGGGGATAGGAGTTAGCCCTCAGACAAGGGTTGCCCGATGCCCGCACCTTTGAGGGCCTCTTCTTCAGGTCCCCGTCCGGCGCAACATTCGACCAGAGCCCCATCCACCATCACGGCGGGAACCGACCGAATCCCCATTTGCCGGGCCCGGTCCGCCGTCGAACCGTCCTGGAGGGATAAAACCGTCACTTCGCAATCCGGACAGGCCCGTTGGCGGACCCACTGAACGGTCTCTTCGCATACGGGACATCCGGCGCTGAAAATTTCCACTTTTCGAGGCATGATCCACCTCCTTTAACCCCCTTCTGGGGTTTGGGGTTATAAATAAAGATCAGGAAACGGTTCGCTTCCGTTGCCGAATCGCGTTTCGAATCAGGCGCGCGGAAGGAACACCTTCCCGCCTTCCGGTTTCATCCCCATACACCCGGCATTGCAAGCCGCCAGCGATATCCCCGGACCGGTCCCGCGGTTCAATGTCTTCCCCATCGATGCGAACGGTCGGGGAACCGGGAAATTCCAGGCTCCGGGCCTGGTCCATCGAATGAACCCGGATGAAGTCCACGGCCACGGAAATGCCTTCTTCCTCCAACACCCGGCGCACCCGGTCCAGGGTCGGGCGGGCCTGGGGACACCCCGGAAAGAACAACACCTCCACCTTCATCGTTTGCCTCCCGGCGGCATCGGGGTCACAGGGGTCTCCCTTTTTCAAAACTGGCGAGAATGGGGCAGGTGCCGGTCGGGGCTTCTTCTTCGCACAGCCGGATCAACCGGTCCAACACCCGACGGATGGATTTCAAGTCCCGGATCTTTTGCTCCACTTCCCCCCGCTTGTCCCGCGCTTTAACCCGCACCGAGCCGCAGGGTCCTTTCCGGTCCACCCGCAGCTTGAGCAGGTCGCCGATCTCTGCCAAAGTGAATCCCAGCTTCTGCGCGTTTTTGATGAACCGGATCCGCGCCGCGTCCTCCTCGGTGTACTTCCGGTACCCGGAGGCCGTCCGGACCGGAACGAGCAGTCGGCGTTTTTCATAATAGCGGAGGGATTCGATGTTGACTCCGCATCTCTTCGCCAATTCACTTCGTGTCATGCTTTCCATTCCTTCTGTTTTTAACGTAATCCCTGTATCAGAGTACAGGGTCAAGGCCTAAAAATAAAGTCGAAGGGAGGCGGGGAATTCAGGGGAGAGGATGATTTTCCAGGAACCGGATCATCCAGGGGAGGATGCGTTCGTAGGCGTCTTCGACCACGTAATGCCCCGCGTCTTCCACCTCGTGGACCTCCGCCTCGGGGAAATACTGGCGCCATCGGGCCAGGAAATGCGGAGTAAAAACAAAATCCTTTTTGCCCCAAATGATGAGGGTGGGCCGGTCGCGGAATTCTTGCAGATGGTTCTGGATGTTCTGGACCACGGGGTAGCTGGGAATGTCCGGGGTCATGGGGATGTCCTGGACGAACCGCAGATGAGCGATGCGGTCCGGATAAGCGTCGTAAGGGGCCAGGTACCCTAATCGCACTTTCCGGGTGAGGCGGTCTTTGTGCCGGAAAGCGCGGTGGAGCGCGCCCCGGGCAAAAAGATTCATTCCCAGGATGGCGGCGGCCCCCAGGACGGGAAGACGGCAAAGACGAAGGCTTACGGGAATGCGGGGGGATAGAAAAGCGGCGGTATTGAACACCACCAGCCGTCGAATCCGCTCGGGATGTCGCACCGCGTACCCCATCCCGATGGCTCCCCCCCAGTCGTGCAGGACCAGGGTGAGGTCTCGAAGGTCCAGCGTGTCCACCAGGGTTTCCAGGTTGTCGATGTGCTGGGACAGGGTGTAATTGTAATGAAACGGTTTTTCTGAAAATCCGCAGCCGATATGGTCCGGGACCACGCACCGGTAAGCGTGTTTCAATCCTCGAACCAGATTTCGGTAGTAAAACGACCAGGTGGGGTTGCCATGCAGCATCAGGAGAGGGTCCCCGGTGCCTTCATCGAGGTAGCTGTACCGCAAGTCATCGAGCAGGAGGGTTTGGGGCTCGAAGGGATAGAGATCTTTAAAATCTTCGATCTGAATCACCACTCGGCGCCAAGCATGAGACAATTGAGTCCGCTGCCGATTCCCAGAAGGGCGATTTGGTCGCCTTGGACCACGGTCCCCGCTTCCAGCCCGAGGGCCAGGGTGACGGGGAGAGAAGCCGCCCCGGTATTGCCCAGGAATTCCAGCGTGGAGAAATCTTTCCGGAGGTCCAGGCCCAGGGTCTCGTACAGGAGTTTCCGGTGGGCCCGTCCCACTTGGTGGCAGAACAGGCGGTCCACCGAGTCGTTGCGCCATCCCAGAGTGTCCTTGAACACGTCCCAGGTTTCCCCGGCCAGCCGGCAGCCTTCCTGCATCAGATTTTCCGAATCGGTCTGCATGAGGGGCGACCAATCCGCATGCGCCCCGCTATCCTGGTTGCCCCGGCACAGTTCGTTCCAGCGGGTATCGGCCAGGGACACGCCTCCCAGCAGCCGGTGGCCGGAGCGGGAGATGTCTTTATGGGTCAGCAGAACCGCGGCGGCGGCCGAACCGATGGTCAGGGAGGCGAACGAAGACTTGATCCCCGAGCGGGTCAGCCCCGGCTGGGACAACAAGGTTTCAAGGGTGTGATGAACCAGCGGCCCCCCGTTTTCTCCCGCCACGATGAGCCCGGCTTCCAGATATCCCAACTCGATCCAGCCGGCGACGGTGACCATGCCGTTCAGAACCCCGAGGCAGGCGTTGGAAATGTCGAACACCTGAACGTTCCCCGGCAGCGACAGGTTGTGATGAATCACCGACGCCGTGGACGGTTCCAGGAAATCCCGGCACACCGAGGCACAGATCAGGGACCCGATCCGCGACCGGTCGATTCCGGACCGGGCGATGGCTTTTTCTCCGGCGATGGAGGCCACCTGGCTGGGAAAGGTCCCCTTGTCCCAGAACCGGCGCTCGCGAATCCCGCTCATCAACTCCAGCCGGCCCCGGGAAAGGTTCAACCGATCATAAACGGGGCCCAGCCGGCGTTCAATCTCCTCCGAGGTCACCACGTTCTCGGGGAGGTGGTAACCGACGCTTTCAATACAAACGTTTTTAAATCGCATCCCGTTCCAGGCCCTCCGCCTCAGGGTTTCGATTTTTCACATCGATGAACTGCATTTCGTAGTATTTCTGATACAGTCCGCTGTGGGCCAGCAAGCTCTCGTGGGTGCCCGATTCCACGATTTCCCCTCCGTCCATCACAAGGATCCGGTCGGCGTGCTTGACCGTGGACAGGCGATGCGCGATCACGAAGGTGGTGCGTTGCTTCATCAGATTCTGCAAAGCATCTTGAACGAGTTTCTCCGATTCGGAATCCAGGGAAGACGTGGCTTCGTCCAGAACCAGGATCGGCGCATTGCGGACGATGGCGCGGGCGATGGCCACCCGCTGCCGCTGTCCTCCGGAAAGCTTCACCCCCCGCTCGCCGATCACCGTGTCGTAGCCGTCGTCGAGATGGCGGACGAAGAAATCGACGTGGGCCGCTTCGGCCGCGGCCTGGATCTCTTCCCGGGAGGCCCCTTCCCGGCCGAACGCAATGTTGTTCCAAATGGTGTCATTGAACAGAAAGGTCTCCTGCGTCACCAGCGCCAGGTTCCGGCGAAGCGATTTCAGGGTGTACTCCCGGATGTCGACCCCGTCAATCAAAATGCGGCCCCGGGTCACGGTATAAAACCGGAACAGGAGGTCGACCAGGGTGGTTTTGCCCGCCCCGCTCATTCCCACGATCGCCAGCACTTCCGACTTGTTCACGGTCAGGTTGATGTCCTTCAGCACAAACACCTGGCGCGAAGGGTACTGGAACGTCACCTCCCGGAACTCGATCCGATCCCGGAAATCCGTAAGCTCCCGGGTTCCTTCCTGCAGATGTTCCTCCGGTTGATCCAGGATGGCAAAAACCCGCTCGGCCCCGGCCAGGGAGGTATGGAAGTTAGCGTAAATTTTAAACAGGAGCCTCAGGGGGTTGTACATCATGAAGAGGGCCACCACAAACCCGATGAAGGTGCCCTGGGTGATCTGGCCGGTCAGCACCTGGGTGCCCCCCAGCCACAAAATGACCGCGGCGCTGACCACGCCCAGAAACTCCAGCAGCGGAGAAATGATTTCCCCGTATTTGACGTTTTTCTTGGACACGGTGAGAAACTTCTGGTTGTACCGGTTGAACTTTTCCCGCTCCTGAGGTTCCAGCCCGAAAGCCCGGACGATTTTGATCCCGGAAAATGACTCGATCGCGGTGGAACTGATGTCGGCCAGCAATTCCTGTCCCCGGCGGCTCAGCCGGCGGAGCTTGCGGGCGATGTTGGACACCGGGACGGCCGTCAAAGGAATGATGACCAGAGAAATGAGCGCCCATTCCCACTTCAGATAAAACAACCACCCCACCAGCCCCAGAAGCATGACCCCGTTTTGGATGAATTCCTTGAGATGACGGGTGACGGTGGACTGCATGATGGACACGTCGTTCATGATCCGGGAAATCAACAGGCCCGTCGGGTGGTCTTCGAAAAAGGAAAAAGGAAGTCTTTGCATGTGCGCAAAAAGTTTTTGGCGAAACCCCACCACCAGGTCCCAGGAGATCCCGAAAATGATCAGGTTCTGCGCATACAGCAGGGCCCCCTTGATCAGGTACAGCCCGACCAGGATCAGGGGGATGACCTTGAGCATGAAGTAGTCTTTGTTGACGAAGATGTCGTCGAATGTCTTTTGAATGAGCGGCACGGGGGAAGTGGAGATGGCGCCCACGACCACCGAAAACCCGATGGCGAGAAAAACCTTCGACAGGTAGGGTTTGAGATAATCAAGGAGTCTTTTGAGCAGGTGGAAGGTCATGGATGGATTGAGGGGTTCGACGGAGACGATCCCGGGCCGGAGGCGGCGAAGCCCTCCCCTCCCGGAATCCCGGATTCAAACATAAAAAAGCCCCCGGACAGGGAGAACCACCGATGTCCAGGGGCTTGTTTTGGAATCCTTAAGCAGGATGTTCAAATCTTCCCTTGAAAGATTCAAACCGTCAGGACTTTGAGCCCAACGAGGGATCAGGCTTCCACTCCCTTCTTGGGCAGGAAGTCTTCCAGTTTGGCGCCTTGCGCGATGGCTTCTTCCATCAGCTTGACCGATTCCCGGATGCCCGCTTCGCAAACCTCCAAATCGATGTTCTGGATTCGGTTGGCGTAGGCATACCCCATCACGCGATTCCGGGTATTGTCCCGCATGAAACCGGCGGGAACCCGTTCCAGCCGTTCCAGCGCTTCCTGGGACCATTGGAAATCTTCCGGTTGAAGGTCTTGGCCGTACCGGACGATCTCATGGATATCCGGCTTTTCTCCGGAGGGTTGGGAATCTCCGTTGCCGTTTTCGGCTTCCTTGACGGCTTTTTCGTTGAGGATCTTGTCCACAAACGACTTGGAAATGGTTTGGATCTTCTGCACCCGGGCCGACTTTTCGATGCGGGCCCGCGCCCGGCGCCGGATGTGTCCCTCGGGAAACTCGTTCAGGGCGTCCAACGCTTCCTGCGTCCAAACCACCTGAACGGAGTCGAACGTGGTGACCGTGGTCGTGTCCGATTTCTCTTTCTCATCGGGCTGGAACTCTTCCTGATCGACCGGCAGAAAACGTTCGGCGGTGGCGTTACAGACTCCGCATTTGACGACATCCCCTTTCAGGATGGTGCCGCAACTGGTGCATTTGACCGTCACTTCCTGGCTCTGCTTGCCGGCATGGGCTTCCATCATCTGATCTTTGAGCTGACCCAGCATTTTGGGATCGCTCGCCTCGGGGTTGCTGGGGTCGAGGCCTTCCTGCCGCATGTTTTCCCCGATTTGCCGCATCGCCTGCATGGCCCCCGCGGGAAGGATGTTTTGCACCGCTTCGGTGATGACGCTGGAGGTGATCATGCTGTGACCCCGCTCGAGGGCATACCGCAGAATCGCGGCGGTGGCCATGGGCCGAACGAAACCGGGAATCTTCTTCAACCGCTCCTTGGCCTCGGCCGTCCACTCGATGCTTTCTTCGGCCTGCATGTCGATCGGCGGCTTGTAGACTTTGCTGGAAAGGAACATATTGCAGGGAACCAGGCGCAAGAGGTTCTCGGTATTGCCGCCGATATCCATATCGGGCGCGCTGTGGACCCCGATCCGGCCCAAAACCAGGAGAAAGGGGTTCTCCTCCCGCGCGTATTGCAGGACTTTCTCGAAAACCTTGCCGTCCAACAACCGGATGCTGCAATCCAGGCCCTCATCTTCCACGATCTTCCGGGAAATCTCCAAGTGCGCCTGGTAGATCTTGGCGAGCCCCTTGTCGATGATATCCTCGTGCAGTTTTTCCTGTTGTTCGAATTTAAAAACCTTGCCCGCTTCTTTAGTCAACACGCCGGTCAGGCTGTTGAACATGGCGTAATGGAAATAGGGATCGAAGGTGGAAATGACTTCCAGAGGGCGATTGAGATTTTTGGCCAAATCAATGGCGGTTTTCAATCCGCCAAAGGAATGGCCGCTGCCATCGACCGCCACCACGATCTTGCCACTGGACGGCTTTTCGCCACTCAACTCGGGCAGGTTCTTGACGATCAGCGTATCCGTTTGAATGCGGCGGATCACCCGTTCGCAGACGGTTCCGATCTGGCTGTCTCGGATGGCTCCCAGCCCCAGGGCTCCCATGATGACCAAGTCGTAATCCGACTCTTTGATATCGCGGACCAGTTCAATCCAGTTTCGCCCTTCCAGGGATTTCCCTTCAAACGGAACCCCTTCGGCATTGCACCGCTGCCTGGGAACTTCCAAATAGGAATCGGTGATGACTTCCATCCCCTTGGTGATCAACTGGTCGTGAATGGTTCTCTGTTTTTCGAGTTCTTGTTCGTCCTGATATTCCTCCGGCAGACCGCTTTCCATTTGCCGGAACCGGACGTCATGCATTTTGGCGGCGTACACATGGCTGGCGGAAATTTTGGCCCCGCACGCCTTGGCAAATTCCACGCCCAGATCGATACATGCATTGGAGTAGTCGGAATTATCGACCGGCAAATAAATATGCTTAAACATAGGGTTAATTTCTCCCGTTCAAACCGCAACAAACACGCTGGTTTTTAAATATTTGGAATTCTTGTCTTTGTTTTATAGATCGCTGACCTAAGAATCAGGCTGTTCAGTGGATAGGCGAAGCCCTCAAGGCGTAATTGAGAAAAATTCTAACAAAATATTCCCCTCTGTCAATAAGAAAACAAATTGGATCGCATTGTAATTTTTGTGCTTTTTACGGTCGTTTTCAAGGGGTTCGGAGGTTCCCGAGGCAAGGAATTTCCCCCCGCCGCCGCCTCTGCCGGAGGCGTCGAACGCCCCGGAAATTTTCCCGATTTTCCGGGGGAAGGATTTGAAAAAATTAGATCCTTCCCTTTTGCCCGGGGGGACGCAAAGATGTTTTGCGTGAACGCAGGATTTTCGTTAGAATGAGGAAAAATCCGGGGCATGGGGGCCAATCCCAACCCAATTCATCCAGCACGAGAACACATAAACCGTACCTTTTTAGACAATAGTATCTGGTTCCTTGTTAGCATTTGNNTGGTTCCTTGTTAGCACTTGGGTATTCCGAGGTTTTTCGTCCTTCCAGAATCTTGCGAAACGATTTTTTCTTCTGAAAGCCTTAAGGAGTGAACCATGTTGTTTGCCACCAAAGAGGAAATCACCCAGCAACTCCGGGGGGTCGCCGGGCAAAATAATGGCGGGGTCCAGCTTGAAAATGTGGACAAATTCCGGGGGGAGATCCTGGACTTGTTGGTCGAGAATTCCGTGCTCAACCCCTCCAGCGAAATCAAGGGATTTTCGAGATTCTTGATCAAATCGGCGGCCCTGGAAATGGGCATTATCCCGGCCTCCATCCAGGATTTGTACCGGGCCCGCGGCCGGGGAGAGGTGTCGGGATTCACCGTTCCGGCGTTGAACATTCGCGGATTGTCCTACGAATTCTCCCGCGCCATTTTCCGGGTGGCCAACCGGGTCCGTTGCGGCGCCTTCATCTTTGAAATCGCCAAGTCCGAAATCGGGTACACCAAACAGCCGCCGCAGGAGCTCGCCCCGGTCATCCTGGCCGCCGCCATCAAGGAAGGGTTCCAGGGTCCGGTCTTCATCCAGGGCGACCATTTCCAGGTGAACGCCCAAAAATACGCTCAGGACCGGGATACCGAAATCGAAGGATTGAAACGGCTCATCCGCGATGCCCTCGGGGCGGGTTTCTACAACATCGATATCGACACCTCGACCCTGGTCGATCTGAGCCACCCCACGGTCAAGGAACAGCAGCGGGCCAATTTCGAAGTCGGGGTGGAGCTGACGGATTACGTCCGCCAGTGGGAGCCGGAAGGCGTCACCGTGTCCGTGGGAGGCGAAATCGGCGAAGTCGGCAAACAGAACAGCACCGAGGAAGAGTTGCGCGCCTACCTCGATCATTTCAACGAACTGCTGGAAAAAACCCGTCCCGGCGCCCCGACCATCAGTAAAATCTCCATTCAGACGGGAACCACCCACGGCGGCGTGCCGCGGCCGGATGGCAGCGTGGCCGAAGTGGCTCTGGATTTCGATTGTCTGGAAAAACTCGGCCGCATCGGCCGGGAACAATACGGGCTGGCCGGGGCCGTCCAGCACGGGGCCTCCACCCTGCCCGCCGAGTTGTTTCACAAGTTTCCCGAACTGGAAACCGCGGAAATCCACCTGGCCACCGATTTCCAGAACATGATTTACGAAAGCAAACACTTCCCCCAGAAATTCCAGGAAGAAATTTACGCGCATTTGAAAACGCACTTCGCCGGCGAGCGGAAATCGGACTGGACCGACGAACAATTCCTCTATAAAACCCGTAAAAAAGGATTCGGGGAATTCAAATCCAAATTCTGGGAGCTACCCGCCGATCTTCAGGCCGAAATCGGCAAGGAACTGGAATCCAAGGTGGCGTTTTTATTCGACCAGTTGAACGTGAACGAAACCCGGGACCGGGTGGACCGCTTCATCCAACCGGCCAAGGTTCAACCCGCGTTGGAAGCCGAGATCACCGCGGCGAGCTGAACGACCTCTTCCAAAGCCTGCCTCCGGCCAATCCCCGGGCAGGCTTTTTCTTTTTCGCCCACCGGATTCAAAGTCGAGGAAATCTCTCTTAAATATTTGGTTTTATTGATTTTATTTACTCAAGCCAGACGCGGACCTGGCGTTCGTCGTCCACCAGCTCGAACACGGTTTGCGGCACGAATCCGCTTTGCCGGACCCGTTTCTGGATTCCCGGGAGATCGATCTTCTGGCGTTCGATGGAGGCCTTGACCGGGGGATCGATGACCTCTTCCAGCTGGTCCGCCACCCGGGCGGGCATCGTCAGTTTCACCTTGTTGCCGTTGGATTTTATGACGTGGACCTGCAGATAGCGAGCGACGCCGTCGAATCGGGTCGCCGAGGCAGGCGAGGCCGGCACTTCGGGCAGCGCCAGGCGTTTCGCTTCGGGATACAGGTCGGAACACCGCTTCTCCAGCAAAAATCGCCAGGCGAGGCGGGCATCCAAGCGCTCCAACATCGCGCACAAACCGTGCAGGGTGCGCATCAGGAAAATCAGGGAAGGCGGCGCCGCCGACCGAAACCACCACTTCAACTCGCCCACGATCTGGTCGAATCGCTCGCTCAAACGCCAGTTGCGGATATCGAACGGCGCTTCGGTGACGAACGGCTCGAACAAGACGTTCAAAAGAGCCGGCAAGTGCGGTCGCAAATCCTGCAGTTTTTGGGCATCAAACCCGAGTCCCATCAGGCAGGCCATGGGGTCCAGAGGTTCATAATCCTGGAGGGCCAGAAGGGTCCGCAACAGAGCCAGCCGCACGGGCGACGGCACTTCAAGAATGCTACCGTAATCGTAAAGAATAAGGTCAAAACGATCGCGCCCCGTTTGCCGGAAAGCAAAATTCCCCGGATGCGGGTCGGCATGGACGAACCCGTGCCGGAACAACATGTGAAAATAATGTTCCAGGAGAACGCGGCCGATCGCCTGTTTCTGCGATGGGGCCAGGGTTTCCGCCTTGTCCAGGCCGAACCCGTCTTCGCGGGCTTGCACCAGGACGTTAGGGTGGGACACTTCCGGGAACACCTCGGGCACCACCACGAAGCCGAGAGGCCGGGACCCCTCGCGGTATTTGTCCTGGCAGGCGATTTCATGGTCATAATGGAGTTCGTTGCGGAAGTTGCGCCAGAACGCGTCTCGGTATCCCTCCAGGTGAAATCCCCATTTCGCCACGGGGCCCACCTTGGGCATCCAGCCCAGGAAATCCATTTCAGCCTCCACCGCGCGGGCGATTTCCGGGTATTGGACCTTGACCGCCACGGCCCGGCCGTCCCTGAGATGGCCGAAATGAACCTGGCCCAGGGAAGCGGCGATTCCCTCCGGATCCAGATCCCGGAACACCTGTTGCCACGGTTTCTGATAGGCCCGGTCGAGGATTTCCCCCACCTGATCGAAGGGCATGGCCTGCAAGGCGCTGTTCAGCGTGTTCTGCAAATCCGGGTCGCCGCTGCCCAAAGTCATGAACTGCCCCACCTTGGCGGGCAACCCGCGGGATTGGCCGAGCAGCTCGACCAGGTAATGCTGGGCCCAGCGGCGCTGGTCTTCGTCGTTCGCCCGGCGGAAGCGCTGCGCCGCGCGCCCGACTTTAAACAGGTTCCACCCTCTTTGAACCCGAGAACCGATATTCATGATCCCTCCTCCGTAAGCACTCTCCGTTTTGCCGTGGTGGCCACCCGGTTTTTGAATTCCCGGACCTGAGTGAGGACTCCTTCCGGCACCGGGTCGTCGTTTTCCTGAGACCGGATTAAAATGACCAGCCGCGGTGTCTGCGAATTGTTCAGGATATTCCTGGCGGTCTGCACCACCTCTTCCTTGGTGAGGTCTTTCACGGCTTGAATCAGCTTTTCTTTATAAAGAAAATCCGCGTCCTCTTCCGTCACCAGGTAATAGTATTCCCCCATCACCTCCGCGATGCTTTCCCCCTTCTTCTCCAGAGAAATGATCCGGCTTTTCCGGTGCCGCTCGAACTCCTCATCGCTCAGTTGGGAAAACAGCTTGTCGGTTTTCTGCAACCAGGCGTCGATTCTTTTTTTCAATTCGAATGGACTGTGGTTGGCCGATTGAATGATCATCCGGAAAAAGATGGAATCCTCCAGCCTCTGCTGGAAACTCCAGACGATGTAGCCCAGCTGCTGCTGGGTGCGCATCCGAGTATAAAAATCGCTTTCCACAATCGAGGCGATCAACGACATCCTGGCCTGGAGGTCAAAATTGCGTTCCCCCACCTGGAGTCCGTAAGCGATGGAGTTGTTGTTGTCCCGGATTTTCTGGGTGAAAAGAATCTCCTGGCCCGGTTCCAATTGTTCCACCACCTGCTCGAACCGATCCTCCTGCGGGAGCGGCTTGCTGTTCAGGGCATCGAGGAGAATTTGAAGGCTCTCCTGGACGTCTTCATCGTTCCAGTTCCCGTGTGCCATTCCCGTGATGTAGACCCGGTCGAATAGTTTCTGGGAATAGGCTTTGACATCCTGAAGCGTGAGGGGTTTTAAAGCCTCGAGTTGCTCTTCCTCGGTGTATTGCTTTCGAAGCCAGAGCAACCGGTTGTAATAGCCTCCGCGGGCGTAGGCCTGGGCATATTTCCGGTTTTTCAATCCCCGAATCATGGCCTCTTTCAGGTTTTCGAATTTTTGCGGTTGAATATTGATCCGCGTCAGGTTCCCGGCCACCAGCTTCAGCAGGTCTTTGAGCCGGGCGTTGTACCCGCCGATCGACAAAACCACTCCTTTCTTTTCCACGCTGAGGGAATAGGACAGGCCGGCCAATTGGATGGGATACACCATCTCGTTCAACTGTTCCTTCAAAACCGCGTTGTACAGGTGGGCCAGCTTGACATGACGCACCGTATCGTAGACCCGCGGGGTCTCGATCAGGAACTGCATGAACACCCGGGGTTGTTCGAAGCGGTTGTCGAACAGGAACCAGACTTTTCCCAGATCCTGGTTCCACACCAGGTGGGGCAGCTCGTCCACCCGTTCCAGGTCGTAAGGAATGAACTCGTTTTTATCGGGGTAATGAATGGCGGCAATCTTGGGCGGGGTCTTCAATTTCTGAAATGCTGGAACGCCCACCCGGGTGAGGGCGTACTCGGTTCCATAATATTTCGCCTTGCGCTGGGTTTCTACGGAATTGGTTTTCAGGGTCACCAGGGCATTTTCCGGTTTGAGCGTCTGGATCAGGGCCCGATACGCCTCGGGTTCGTATTTTTTATAGAGGAAGGGCAACGTCCGCACCTCGTCGAGTTCGTAGTCCTGCATCAAAGCCGCGCGGCTGGCGGCAAATCCCATCCCCTCGTCCGGATCCTTCCACTTGAAATTGATTTCCGCCATGGCGGCATTTTCATCGTACGTATACTTTTCGATGCCGTGGTTTCGAAGCATTTCGATATAGGCGAAAACCCGCTCCAGCACCTGTTGATGGTGTTTCACCCCCTGGGCCGTCAGGGAAATGCTGATGTTGAACGAATTCAGGTTGGGATGGCTGTAGCCGCCTCCGGCACTCAGGCCCAGGGCCAGGCCTTCCTTCTTCAATTGGGAGAGCAGGGATCCCTTTCCTTCATGGCCGATGACCGAACCCACGATGGACGCGGGCTTGCTCGCCTGATGATCCTTCAGCCGGATGGTGGGAAATTCCAGATCCAACGACCGGAGATCCTTAATCATCTTGATTTTCAAAAACCGGTATTGATTTTCCAGCGGTTTCCGGTACGCGGGGTCGATGTCGGGGTGTTTCACCGGATGGTCGGGGATGTCTTCGAAATATTCGCGGGCCAGCTTCTCTTGGGCGCTCAGGGGCAAATGGGAGAGAATCACCAGTTTCATATTGCGGGCCGCGTAGTATTTCTCATGAAAATCCAGGAGCCTTTCGCGGCGGGTCCCTTTCAGGGTTTCCAGGTTGCCGGTCCCGAAATTGCTGATGGGGTGGCCCTCTTCCGCCACCAGGTTGACCACGTACCCGGCCCGCCAGTGATCGTTCCGCTTGTTCTTGTCGTGCTCGCTGTTGACGGCATGGATCTCCCGCTCGGCATACTTCTTGTTGAACAAGGGGGCTTTGAAAAACTGGCTGAACCGGTCCAGAGCTCCCTCGAATCCCGCGTGCGAGACTTCAAAGAAATAGTTGGTGACCGCCGCCCCCGTATAGGCGTTGCTGCCCCCGGAATTTTCGTTCAGGTACTTCTTGAAATCTTCCACATCGGGATATTTTTCCGTGCCCAGGAACAGCATATGTTCCAGGTAATGCGCGAGACCCGGCCGGTCTTCAGGATCGTATAACTGGCCCACCCCCACCGAAAGCGCCGTGGCACTCCGGTGCACTTCCGGATCGTGAATCAACCAGACATCCAGGTTATTGTTCAAGGTGAGGGTTTTGTGCTCCCGGTCGGGAACGGCCTGGGCCGGGCCCGCCCAGAAAACCAATAGTAAAACGAGAAAAACCTTGAAAGCCTTCGGGAATCGAAACCTGACCACAAAACACCTCCCCTATGTTGAACGTCCGCTGCGGGCTCCACGGAAGAAGTCCCAAGGCGGGAAGACCGATTTCAGGAAACATTAAAAGGACGGGACAGGGAAAAGCCTCATTGCCCTCGACTTAATTATTATAAGGGGGGAGGTTTGCCGGGGAAAAGAATTATTCGTCCCGGTTTTTCAAGGACCGTTCAGGCCAATCAGAATCACTCCCAGCATCACCAGTCCCCCGGCGAGCATCCGCTGGCGACCCAAAGGCTCGCCCAGGTTCCAGCATCCCCAGTACACCACCATCAGGACGCTGGTTTGCCGGAGCGACACGACCGCGCCCACGGGTTCGAACTGAAGCACGACGCAGATCAATCCGTACGATCCCACCGTGGCCAAGCCGGCGATAAGCCCCTGCCGCCATTCCCGCCGCCAAACCGCCCACACCTGGCGCGGGGAGTGGACGCGCAGGAGGTACGCGAGGTACAAAGTGAACCCCACCACCGATTCCAGGAAAAAGAAAGCGAATCCGTTGCCAACCGCTTGATCCGGGAAGTGGGTGAAAAAGACTTCCATTCCACGCTTGTCCACCAGGCTGTAAGCCACCACGAACGCCAGGGTCAAAAACGCCCAGCGCAAATCGCGGTGGAGGATGGCGTCGAACAAGTTGCGGAATCCCTGGAGCAGATGCCCCTCAAAATGAAGGACGTAAATGGCCAGCAGGATGATCAAAATGGCGGCCCAGGTCGTCCCACCCAGCCGCTCGCCCAACAGGACATAAGCGAACAGGGGCACGAAAACCGGAGCCGACCGGGCGATCGGGTACACGTAAGAGATATCCTGAGTGTGGTATGCTCGGGAAAGGCATAAGATATAAAGTCCGTGCAGGACTCCTGAAACGGCGGCCCAGAACCACACATCCGGATGAATAAAAGAAACTTCCGTGACCCCTCCCGCCAGCACCGCCAGGGCGATGATCCACACCCCTTTCAGGCCCGAAAAATAAGGCGGGTTCTGGCTGGTCCGGGTCAGGATGTTCCAGGCCGCATGGAACAGGCTGGACACAAGAATCAGGCCAATGTGGACGGGGGACAAACGAAAGGTCTCCTGCCAGGAATGGGGAAGAGGACGCGCCGGGAAGCGGCATCTTTAGGGTAAGGGTTCACCCAGGGGTCCCCCGCCCCGAATAGATGCCGCCCGGCCCCAACCGGATTTACAAATCATGCTGGAAAAAATCGCTTTTTTTGCCTATCCCGTCACCGACATGAAGCGGTCGGTGGGGTTTTATCAAGATACGCTGGGATTTCGTCTCCTCTTTGAACGGGAGGACTGGTCCGAACTCGAGATCGGAGGCCAGCGCCTGGCGCTGCAGAAAATCGACCCTTCGAGCCGGCCGCCGGCCTCCCCCGGAGCCGTGATCTCTTTTCTGGCCCGGCCGATCGAACCGGTGATGCAAGCCCTGGAAGCCCGCGGGGTGGTCTTCCTGAACGAGCTGGAAGTCTATCCCTACGGCAAGCTGGCCTGGTTCCCGGACCCGGACGGCAACCGGGTGGGCCTCTACGAACCTCCCCAACCCTCTGAAAAATAAATCCAATGGGGGAAAAAGAGGTGCGAAAACCGGCGCCGGTGGGATACAATAGCCCAAAAAACGCAAATCCGGGAACTTTTTCCGGGAACGATCCCGGAATCGGGGGTTTAGCTTGACTCCCCCGGTGTCTATTGTAATATTTACCGTATGACCAACCCGCTGACCCATTTCAATGAACAAGGGCGCGCCCGCATGGTGGACGTTTCCGATAAAAACGTCACCCAACGCACGGCCGTGGCCACCGCCGCGGTTTACATGCAGCCCGAAACCCTCCGGCTCATCCAGGAGGGGCGAATCAAAAAGGGGGATGTGCTGGCCGTAGCGCAGGTCGCAGGCATTATGGGAGCCAAGAAAACCTGGGAAATCATTCCCATGTGCCATCCCCTGCCCCTGACCAGCGTGGACATCGACTTTTCGATGAATGAAGAACCCGACTCCCCGACCGGCCTGTCCCGGGTCGACATCCAGGCCACCGTCAAGGTGGACGGAAAAACCGGGGTGGAAATGGAGGCTCTGACGGCCGTCACCCACGCCGCCCTCACCCTCTACGACATGTGCAAGGCCGTCGACCGGGGCATGTATTTTACCGATATCGGCCTGCTTCAGAAAGCCGGCGGCAAGTCGGGAACGTTCTCCAGGGAACGGATAGGAACCGGAAAATGATCAGGATAAAATATTTCGCCAGCCTGAGGTCCATCGCCGGAACCGAGGAAGAGGACCTCGAGCTGGGAAGTGAAACCACCGTGCATCAACTGAGTGAGGAAATTTCCAAAACCAGGCCGCAGATCGGGGAAATGGTCCGAGGAAAAAAAGTCATGATTTCGGTCAACCAGGACATGGCGGATGCCGACACCGTGATTCGCGACGGCGATGAAGTCGCTTTCCTCCCCCCATTTTCCGGAGGCTTGCAAGACTCATAAAAGGACCCCATCATGAGCACCGCCACGGAATCAAAGATCAGGATCCAAAGGGAAGACTTTTCGGTGACCGACGAAATCGAAGCGTTGAAAAAAGTGTCCCGCAACATCGGGGGCATCGTCGCTTTCCTCGGAACCGGGCGCGAACTGTCCAAGGGGGAAAACATTACCCGGTTGAATTTCGAGCATTACCCCAAAATGGCCGAGAAAAAGCTCGAGGAAATTCGGGACAAAGCCATCCGCGATTTCAAAATCGTCGACATGAGCATCATTCACCGGATCGGCGAAATCGACATCGGTGAAAACATCGTGCTCATCGTCGCCGCCGGGGAACACCGGAAGGAAGCCTTCCAGGCCGGTGAATGGGCCATTGCCGAACTCAAACGCACCACACCCATCTGGAAACGGGAAACCACGTCCAAAGGAGAAGTCTGGGTGCAGGACACGCCCTGACCCCAAGGGCGCGACTTACGGATCATTGCCAGGGGACCCCTTGCCATCCCTCGTTCTCACCGTCAATACCCGCCTGGCCCGATGGCGGAGGCTGGAATACAATGAACGGCAAAAAGTCGAGGGGCGCACGGTCTGGCCCACCCCTCCCATCCACGCCCTGGACTCCTGGCTGAGCGACGTTTGGAAGGCCTCCTGGCCCGAACGCTTCCTTCTCTCCGACCTGCAATGCAAAAAAATCTGGGAACAACTGGTCCGCCGACATTCCGGTTTGGGGTCTTCCGACCTCCTCGACCTGATAGGAGCGGGGGATCTGGCGTTCAAGGCCTGGAAACTGATTCAGGAGTACCGCCTGCCCCTCAATCCCGACCTGTTCCAGTTGACCGACGAATCGCGCGCCTTCCTGAAATGGGCCGGGGCGTTTCAAAATTGGCTGCAGGACAAAGGGGCCCTGGATCCGCCCTCGCTGATGGATGCAGTGCGGGAACGGATGGAATCGGGGGCGATCCCCCTTCCCCCACCGATTATCTTCGCCGGGTTTGAGGAGATCACCCCGCAATTTCAGGCCTGGTTGGACGTTCTAAACGCACGCGGGGTGCCTTTCCGGTTCGATCCCGAAATTTCCTCCCACGCGCCGGATGCCGTAAAGGAGTCTCTCGAAGCCGTTTCCCCCCGCCTTTTGAGCTGCCCGAACCAGAAAGAAGAAGCGGTGCAATGCGCGCGCTGGGTGCGGGCGCAATACCGGCCGGGGAAACGCATCGGCATCGTCGTCCCCGACCTGGCCGGTTACCGGCAACCGTTGCAGCGAGAACTGTCGGCGGAGTTGGCGCCGGCCTCGGTGTTTCCCTGGGAACAGAAAGAACCCCCCTTCAATATTTCCCTGGGGACTTCCCTGTGCCAGGAGCCCCTGATCCAGGTGGCCCTCCTCCTGGTGACCCTCCGGGAATGCTGGGTTCCCCTGACCCTTTTCGCCACCGTCACCCAGAGCCCTTACCTGTTCCGAGAAAAGGAGGCTCAGGCCGCGTATGCGCTGGAGCTGAAACTGCGCCGGGACAACACCGTCACCGTCGATCTCGACTGGTTCCCGAATGTCATCGGCGACCGGGGGTTCCAGGATCTGCAGCAACGGGCTCCCCAACTGGCGGCCTTTCCCGACCTATGGAGGAGGCATCTTGAGGAAAGAAGCCGGAAATTCCCCCGCCAGTGGGCGGCGATCTTTTCCAAATTTCTGAAAAACATCGGCTGGCCGGTGGCGGGCAAATCCCTGTCCTCCCGGGAATACCAGGCGTACGAAGCCTGGAAACAGGGGCTCGACCAGTTGGCTTCGCTGGATGAAATCCTCGGTCTCCTGTCCCGCGGCCAGGCCGCCCAGGAGCTCACCCGCCTGTTGGAAGATCAACTGTTCCAGGTGCAAACCGGGGAACAGCCGATCCAGGTGGTGGGTCTTTTGGAATCGGCGGGCATGCAGTTCGATCACCTGTGGCTCATGGGCTGCACCGATGAAACCCTGCCCCCTCCTCCCTCGCCCAACCCGTTCCTTCCCAAAGAATACCGGGCTCGATACGACCTTCCCCGCAGCACCGCCCAGCGGGAGCTGCGATTCGCCGAAACCGCGCTGGCGCGCCTGCTTCGCGCCGCCCCCGACGTGGTGGTCAGTTTTCCGGCCTGGGACGGGGATACGCCCTTGCGGAAGAGTCCCCTGCTCCACCCCTTGGATGGCGAGGACCCCGGGCCTTTCTTTGGCGATTCGCACCGGCAAAAGGACCGGGTGCGATCGGGAACGGCGATGGAAACCTGGGAGGATCCCCGGATCCTTCCGGCCAGCGAACGGGAACGGCAAGCCTTCTTCGAAGAGGGGCTCCGGGGCGGGGCGCAGATGCTGAAGGATCAATCCGAATGTCCCTTCCGCGCCTTCGCCACTTACCGCCTCGGCGCCGCCTGGGAGGACCTTCCCGAGGTGGATGTGGACGCGCGGAATCGGGGCACTCTGGTTCACCGGGTGTTGGAAATCTTCTGGCACAAGGTCGGGAACCGGTCGGAACTCCACCGACTGCACTCGGAAAACCGACTCAATGAAACCCTCCGCGACAGCATCGAAAAAGCTCTCCAGCATTTGTCCGGGAGGCTGGCCCGCCAAAAGCGGTTCCGGGAGCTGGAACGGGACCGGGTCCAAAACCTGCTCGCGGACTGGCTGGAGTTGGAACGCCACCGCGACGACTTCCAGGTGGAAGCCCTGGAAAAAAAGGAAACCGTCCGCCTCAACGGACTCCGCCTCACGGTCCGGGTGGACCGGATCGACCAGCTTCCCTCGGGGAAACGGTTGCTCATCGATTACAAGACCGGAAAAATCCACCCCCGGAACTGGTTCTCCGAACGGCCCAAGGAACCTCAATTGCCGCTGTACGGCATCCACCTGGAACCGGCGGGCCTGATTTTCGCCCAGGTGAAAAAAGGGGCGTTGAAAATGCAGGGCAGCCTGGTCCCCGGTTTGAGCCAACCCGGGATTCATTCCTTTTCCTTCTCGACTCAGACGCCCTGCACCACCTGGGACGACCTTATGGATTACTGGAAAAACGTTTTAGAGCAGCTCGCCGGAAACTTCCTGGAGGGGAAAAACGAGGTCGATCCTCTGGAAGGAGACACCACCTGCCGGAATTGTGGCTTGGACCCCCTTTGCCGGGTCCGCGAATTGGATCGGGAACCGGGGGAGGAAAACGAATCGGAGGACGAATGAATTCCATCCCGGACGCCAACGCCCGCCAAAAGGCCCTGGACCCCCGCCGTTCCTTCATCGTGCAGGCGCCCGCGGGCTCCGGAAAAACCGAACTGCTCATCCGGCGTTTCCTCCGGCTTCTGGGGGGAGTCCAGCACCCCGAACAGATTCTGGCCATCACCTTCACCCGCAAGGCCGCGGGAGAAATGAAAGCCCGAATTCTGGAAGCCCTGCAAAACGCCCAGGAAGGAACGCCCCCAGGCCCGGACCACGAGCGGGACACCTGGGCGCTCGCCCAGAAGGCCCTGGACCGGGATCGACACCGGGGATGGCGGCTTTTGGAAAACCCGGCCCGGCTGAAGGTTCAGACCATCGATTCCTTTTGCGCGGGCCTCACCCGGCACCTGCCGATTCTTTCCCGAATGGGTGGCCCGCTCAGCCTCCTCGAAAATCCCCGGCCTCTTTTTTGGCAGGCCGCGTCGCGGATTCTCGCCCGGGCGGAGGCAGACGACCCCATCGGAGAAGCGGTCCGGACCATCCTCCGGCATCTGGACAACGACAAATCCTCCTTTCTCACCCGAATCGTCCAGCTTCTGGAAAAGCGCGACCAGTGGCTCATCCCCTTTTTTGAACAATTCCGGGTCCCCGAAGAAGCCCGCGGCCCCCTGGAACAAACCTTCGCCCGGCTGATCGAATCCATCCTTCAGGAGGCCGATCCGCTGATTCCGGATGAGCTTCGCTCTCCATTGGTTTCCAGCGCCGCCTGGGCCGGAACGCAACTGAAGGAAACCCAGTCAGACCACGATCTCGTCTGCCTCAAAGATCTGGAGCGCTTTCCGGAACCCCGCATCGCCCACCTGGCGCTCTGGAAAGGGATCGCCCGGCTCCTGTTGACGCAAACGGGAGATTACCGGAAACCCAGAGGCATCAATAAAAAGCTCGGTTTCCCCACCGGTCCCGCGGATTCCCCGCCGCAGACCAGGAAACAAGAGTTCCTCGAGCTTCTGGAAACCCTGACACCCAAAGAGGAATTGCGACGGATCCTCCACAAAATCCAGTCCCTTCCCGAGCCGCGATTGAGCGACGAAGAATGGATCGTCCTCAAGGCCACCCTTTGCCTCCTGCCGGAAGTGGAACAGGTCTTGCGAGCCGTGTTCACCGAGCAGGTTCAGACCGATTTCACGGAGATCGCCCTCGCCGCTCTCAACGCGCTGGGCACCGAAGACGAACCCACGGATTTGCTGCTCTACCTCGATCACCAGATCCAGCACATCCTGGTCGACGAGTACCAGGACACGTCCTACAAGCAGCGGGACCTGCTTAAGCGCCTGACAAGCGGATGGCAACCCGGGGACGGCCGAACCTTGTTCCTGGTGGGCGATCCCATGCAATCCATCTACCGGTTTCGCGACGCCGAGGTCGGTTTATTCCTGAAAACCCAGCGGGAGGGCATCCACGAGGTGTCTCTGACCCCCCTCTCCCTCACCACCAATTTCCGGTCCCAGTCGAAGATCGTCGACTGGGTCAATACCTGCTTTCAGGACCTGTTTCCCCGGCAAGGCAACGAAGACCTGGGCGCCATTTCCTATTCCGCGTCCCGGGCTTTCCGCCCCCCAAATTCCGGCGACGGGGTGGTCTTGCATCCCGTGCCCCATAACGGAAACCTGGCCGAAACGGGATTGCAGGAAGCGCGGGAAATCATCTGCCTCATCCGGACCCTGCAAGAGGTGCACCCGGATTCTTCCATCGCCCTTCTGGTGAGAGCGCGCGGTCACCTGTCCCGATTGGTCCGACTGTTGCATCAGGAGAACATCCCCTTCCGGGCCGAAGAGATCGATCCCCTCACCCATCGTTCGGCCACCCTGGACCTGCTCGCCTTGCTGCGCGCCCTGCTGTCCCCCCTGGACCGGGTGGCCTGGCTGTCCCTCCTGCGGGCCCCCTGGTGCGGCTTGTCCCTGAGCGACCTCCACGCCCTGTGCGAACGCAACCCGGACCTCCCGCTCTGGGACCTGATGAGAAATGAAACGCGGTTGAACCGGTTGAGTGCCGAGGGACAAAAACGAGTGAAACGGCTCACCCTCGTCATGGAAAAAACGCTCCGGGCCAAACCGTCGGCCAATTTCCGGGATCTTTTGGAAGGGTGCTGGATCGCCCTCGGCGGACCCGCCTGCGTGAACGAAACCACCCTGCAGGACGTCGAAGTCTTTTTCGACGAGGTGGAAAAAATCGTGGAATCCGGCGACCTCGCCCGCCTCCAGAATATCCGCCAAGTGCTGGAAGAGTTGTACGCCAACCCCTCGGTGAAAGAGGAAAACGTCGTCCATATCATGACCATGCACAAAGCCAAGGGCCTGGAATTCGATCACGTGATCCTGCCCGGACTGGGGAGAAGACTCCGCCCGGAAGGAAAACGGCTGGTTTTCTGGATGCCGCACGGGGACGATTTGCTCATCGCCCCCATCGAGGAGGAAGGCGGCCCCGATTCGCAGGTGTACAATTTCCTCCGCAACCTGGACAGGGAGAAGGATCGATTCGAAACCCAGCGCCTGCTTTACGTGGCCGCCACCCGGGCCCGGGAACAGCTCCACCTGTTTGGTCATCTCAGGGACAACGGCAAGGACGAACCCCGCCCGGAGAAAAACTCCTTGCTGGATAAATTGTGGCCAGTGGTAGAACCTTCCTGGAACCCGCCGAGGAAGGAAACACGAACCCCGGCTCCGGTTTCTCCTTCTGCCGAAAGGGAAACCGAACCGCCCCATCGAATCCGGCGCCTGCCCGCCGATTTCGAACCTCCCCCGCCTCCCCCCGCCCTGGACACGGGCATCCGGCCCCGGATCGAGGAAGAAGAGCCGAGAGACCCGGAATTCGCCTGGGTGAGCAACCGGGACCGGACGCTGGGAACCGTGTTGCACCTCTGTTTCAAGGAAATGGCCGAACAAGGCCTGGAGCATTGGAACGACGAGCGGCTGGCCCGGTTGGGTCCCCAGCTGAAAAGCGCCCTTCTGGGAGAAGGCCTCCCCGTTCGGGAAGTGGAAGATTCAGTCCAAACCGGGCTGGAGACCTTGAGAAACTTCCTCAACGATGAAACCGGCCGGTGGATCATCGCCCCGCATGCGGAAGCCCAATCCGAATACCCGCTCACCGGTTACCTCGAGGGCCGGTATAAAAACCGGTTCCTCGATCGTACTTTCGTGGACCAGGGGGTCCGATGGATCATCGATTTCAAAACCGGGACACCGTCGAGGGAGACGGGCTCGGGGCCGGATCTGGAGCAATTTTTTGCCCAAGAAAAAGAGAAATACGCCCCCCAGCTAAAAGAATACGAGGAATTGCTTCGCCTCGGAGACGAAAACCGGCCCATCCGAAAAGCCTTGTACTACCCCTATTACCGCCGTCTGATCGAACTTTAGGCCGCCTCCTCCAAAGAAGAAGGTTCGCTGTCCTTATTCTCGGCGCTGCGTTTCAGAAAAAACCGCCGGACGCCCCAGGCGGCGGTCCCGATCGCGGCGGAGACCAAAAACAAGACCGCAACGCTGCCGAAACTGGGCTCCTTCAGGGTGAACCCGAACCGGTCCACCAGCACCACCAGGGCGGCCATGCCGGGAACCATGCCGATCAAGGTCCCGAGGGCATAATCCCGGAAGCGGATGTGCGAGGCCCCCGCCACCAGGTTGACGACGGAAAACGGGGCGATGGGCAAGGTCCGGACGGTGATGACGGTCATCAGCCCTTTTTTCCCCAGCATCCGGCTCAGCCGATTGAGGCGGGTCCCCGCCAGCCGGCTCACCGTATTGCGGCCCATCCAATGCCCGATTCCATAGACCAGCAGGGCGCTCAGCCCGGTGCCCGCCAGGGAATACAAAAACCCCTGGATGGGACCGAAGATCAGCACGGTGACCGCGATCAGAATCGTGACCGGAACGGCGATCAAGCCGCCGACCAGGAAGCTGCCCAAAGCCCAAAACGGGGCAGCGGGATGATCCTTGAATTCAGCAAACAGGGCCAGGGCCCTGCCAGACTTCAACCATTCGCCCAGCGGAGTCAGGTTCCAGAGCAGCGCCAACCCCGCAAGGACCAGGACCCCCTTCGCCCATCCCGGAACCTTCCGTTTGGCCTTCCCGGGTTCTTCCCGGGGCAAGAACAAGTCGATCATTCGATCCAGGTCGACCGTGCGTTCGGGATCGATCAACGCCGATTCCGGCACCAGGTTGTCGATTTCCTCGGTGACTTGGTAATCCAAGTCACGAAGCGTTTTGGCTCGACCCCGCAGACGGTCCACGGCTTGAATCAGCGATTGTTTTTCGTCCAGGGCCTGGTGCACGGTTTCCGGTTCCACTCCCAGGTGTTCCGCCAGGAGCCCGTTTCTGAACGCGCGGATCCCCCCCCGGACCCGGTCCTCCCCCCTGGCTTCCACGGTCAGGTCGCACTCCGTGTCAAAGCCCATGGACCGGTTGCTGAGGTTGGCGGACCCGACCCGCACCCAATCGTCGTCGACCACCAGGATTTTGCTGTGGACGTTGATGGAGCGTTCCTGCAATCCGTTGTTATGGGGACAATACACCGCCAGCCGATGGTCGGAATCGGCCGCCCGCAACTGTTTCAGGAGGCGGGCCCGAAGCACGTCCATGGTGCTCTGCTCCAGCCAGCCGGAAGACTTTTGGGGCAACACGAGCACCACCTCCGGTCCCCCGTCTTCCGCCAGCCGGGCGGCCAGGGCATCGGCGATGGATTTGGAGGTGAAGTACTGGTTTTCAATGTAAATCCACCGGCGCGCGGCGCGGATGGTATCGAGATACAGCGCTTCGACCTCCCGGACCTCGGGTCGGCCGTCGTATTCGGGCAACGTTCGGGAAATCGCCACCGGTACCTCGCGCAAGTCTTCGGGCACGTTGAGAGGCCACAGGTCCCGGGTTTTCCCGGGGGCCGGGGTCTTCGGCAGCTTCTCTCCCGTGGCCCAGTACCACCGATCGCGCACCAGATCGCCGAGCGACCGGGCGGCTTTTCCTTCCACCATCATCTGAATGTCATGAAAGGGAGGATACCGCATCCCGTACACATTCTCCCGGCGGGGGTCGTCGGGTCGATGCTCCCGAGTGTCCCAGCGGGAATCGGCGAAATCCAATCCCCCGGCAAAAGCGACGTGGTCGTCCACCACCACCACTTTCTGGTGGTGCGACGCACCCACGGGATGTTGGTCGTCCATGCGGAATTTCAACCGCCGGGGGGTCTTCCAGCCCAGCTTGAATATGGGCAGCCATTCCCGCTCCAGGGCAAACAACATGGCGAAATCCCAGGTCAGCACATACGCCCGCAGCCCTTTGCGCCGGGCCACCACGTGGTTCAGGAACGCCCCCAACCGTTCGGGGAGGGAATGAGGACCGGAGTCCCGAATCAGGACCATGCGGCTGTGCAAGTCCCAGCCGACGATCAGGAGGGTGTGTTGGGCTTTTTCGACGACGGAACGAAAGGCACGGAAGTAATCGTCGGCGTCCACCAGGAAAGCGACGCGGCTGGCGGGGTCCACCCGCCAGCAATTGTGTCCCGGCTTCAGGATCGATGAAACCTTCGGGTCAGCGAAATGGGGCAAGGAAGGGTCCCGGTTCATAGTGCGCTCACCATCCACAGGATTTAGCGGGTGGAGTCCCCGTTTACGGTATAATCGATTCTATTCCAAGCATTCGTTTATGACACCAAAATTTTTTCCCACGGGAGGGACCATGAAAACCAAGGAAGCGTTGCAGGAATTGATCGACGGAAACCAGCGGTTCGCTGAGGGAAAAGCAACGCGGCCGAACCAGACTCCCGACCGGAGGCAAGCGCTTGCCGGAGGACAAAAACCCTTCGCCTGTATCGTCGGCTGTTCCGATTCGCGGGTGAGCCCGGAAATCCTGTTCGACCAGGGATTGGGCGATCTCTTCGTTCTGCGGGTCGCCGGCAACGTCGTCAACGACAACATCCTGGGCAGCCTGGAGTACGCCGTGGAGCATCTGGGGGCTTCCCTGATCGTGGTTCTGGGTCACAGCGCTTGCGGGGCGGTGTCCGCTACGGTGGAAGGCGGGCAAATCACGGGAAACATCGGCAGCCTCGTCCGGGCCATCCTGCCCGCCGCGCAAAAGGTGGACGAAAACGCACCCGACCGGGTCGAGGCCGTGGCTCGGGAAAATGTCCGGCGCATGCTGGAAAAAATAAAAACCGATTCCCCCGTCCTGGACGACCTGGTCCAGATCGGTATGTTGGAATTGGCCGGCGGTTTTTACGATTTGAATACGGGGCGGGTGGATTGGCTCCCTTAGATCCCCCCTCGAAAGGGAGAACCCCTTTTTGACCCTGGAGGCCGCCCCGGCCGGAAAAAATGAGGAAGGGCGGGAGGAAGGAAGAAAATCCCACCTCCCGCCCGGTGGGAGCGCTGAGAGCCCGTGATGTTGTTCAAGCGCTCACAAAAAAAATCAGAACGACCGGTTTATGCATTCACTTCCGCCTCCGCGAGTTCCGCCGGGGCGGAAGGAATCTTTTTGAAGACGAAGTTCTCGGATCCGTCCGGACTGTCGACCTCGATGGCGTCGCCATCCTCGAATTCCTCTTCCAGGATCTTCATGGACAACGGGTCCTGCAGGTATTTCTGAATGACCCGCTTGAGCGGCCGCGCCCCGAAAACCGGATCGTACCCCTTCTCGGCCAGGACGGTTTTGACCGCATCGGTCAGCCGGAGCGTCATGCGCCGTTCGGCCAGCCGCTTGCGCAGGTCGCGGAGCTGCACGTCCACGATCGCCTTGATCCGGTCGCGGCTCAGGTTGCGGAACAGGACGATATCGTCGATGCGGTTCAGAAATTCCGGGCGGAAATGATTTCGCAGCTCCTGGCGCACCATTTCCTGCACCCGTTCGTATTCCGCTTCCCAGATTCCTGCGCTTTTTTCCGCGTCTTCACTTTCCATCCGGGCGGCTTCCATCCCGATATCCTGGATCAC
>JABAHQ010003792.1_pt2 | contig 26290 bp, 28 predicted proteins | sample 7062091 | NCBI WGS metagenome assembly JABAHQ01 (sample SAMN14534359, study PRJNA622989) | marine sediment metagenome | biome: marine biome [ENVO:00000428]; feature: marine pelagic biome [ENVO:01000023]; material: deep marine sediment [ENVO:00002113] | place: India: Gulf of Kutch | collected...
TATGCTACCAGCCAACTGCGTAAGTCCTAAATTTGACGCAACGTAGCTAAATAACCTTAATTTCGGTTAGGCGGACGAAGGTCTTTCGAAACATTGATTCCAACTTGTGTCGAAATAAAGCCATATCGACCGGCTGTCCGATCTCCTGGGCCAGGCTGGTCGTAAGACAGTGGCGAATGCCACATGGGATAATCAGGTCAAAGTAACTGAGATCCGTGTTGAGGTTAATCGCAAAACCGTGGCTGGTAATACCAGCCGCATCAATCTTAACCCCAATAGCGGCCAATTTAGCCGAACGGATGCCCCCACCATTTTGGGCCGGCACCCAGACTCCGGTGTAACCTGGCTCTCGATAGGCAGGTTGGTTGAAGATCGCCAGGGTTTGGATAATGACGTCCTCCAACCGGCGCAAGTAGGTGTGGTAATCCAGATTATAACCCTTTAAATCGAGGATAGGGTAGCCAACAAGCTGGCCAGGGCCATGGTAAGTTATATCGCCCCCCCGATCAACCTCATAGAGGGCGATTTTTTGGGTTGCCAGCATCTCCTGATCAATGAGTAGATGCTCCCACTTGCCGGAACGGCCCAAAGTGAAGGTATGCGGATGTTCTAGCAACAATAAGGTATCAGGGATATGATCAGCCGCTCGCTCTTGGCTCAACGCTCTTTGCAAGTCCCAAGCCGCCTGATAGTCAATTCGCCCTAAATAGCGAACATCGAGTCGCCCAGCATTTAGCATAAAAAACTGAAATCCAAATTTTAAAATTATAACGCCGTAGCGAATTCCAGTTCTGCCAGCGCCTCTTCCAACTCCCAGGTAATGTCAGAAACTGACGCAGGAAACACTTCAAGTTTATCTAAGGCTTGGTCGAGAACTGGAATGAGAGGGCTATCCGGGTTAAAGTGTAGGCGCACTTTGGCAATTCGCAAGCGGCGGACGGCTTCATCAATGTCAATTGGGTTTTGGTAAAGTTTATCCAGAGCCGAGTAAATCAAATCGAGCAACTTTTCCGGGACAGGCTCAGTTTTAGGGGGAACGCGGTATGGCTCCTTAGGTGTAACCACCTCCTGAACCGTAACGTCTTCATCTAAGCTGTCGCCGTAGCTTTGTTCCATAGCCTCAAAGTCACCGTTGAAGTAAACGTAGACACACTGATTCCACAGGACAGTGTTAGTCGCATCAAAAATGTCGTCAGGATTGGAACTATGAGCCACAAGTTTGCCGTGGGTTGGCATTGGATCGTCATCTTCCTTCGGGGAGATGATGAAGGCTAACCATTCATTCGGGAATAGTGCGGCAATTTCTTCGATTAAGGGCAACCGATCAAGTTCAGTCATCGTGTTGTAAGGACAACCACAGTCACACTCGCCACCGCACTGGCCTGGTATTTCACAACCGGTACGCTTGGTGAAAGGTTCAGCATACCAGTTTTCGAGCACATTCAAATTCGATGCTTGATTCATATCTAAGCTCAAGAGCACTTCCTCGAATATTCTTTATCTTACTTTTTCAATTAGGTTATTATACGTTCGGGCAAGCGGAACGTCAAAGGTAAAAACAATTAAAAACAAATCAAACAAAGAAAAGGGCACGCTTTGCTTGCATGCCCTTTTACCTGAATTATAAAAATAAGCGCTGATCTTTTTAATCATCCTTTTTGTGTTCAGCGGCGTGCCGTTTTTGGCTCCAAAACGTACCGCCAACTAACAACAAAATGAGCAATACGCTGGCTGTCGGCCAGATAAGATTGGCTGTGTCAGGCGTTTGTGCTTCAGTGCCGGTTTGGGGTAAGGGTTGGGTGGCGGGATCGCGATAAGGCACAGGCGTCGGTGTAGGTGTCGCTTTTTCATCCACTGCTACCAATCGAACGGCATCAATATCGTAGTTCCCTTCACTCCCATCAGCCCACTTTTTCCAGGCCCGAATGAAAATCGTTACTGAATCACCGGCAGCGGTAAAGGTTTTTTCCAGAGAATTGATCGTGAAACCAGATCCATCGGCCGGGCCAGTACGTGGTTGTTCATCCCAGGGAAGTTCTACCCAATCGGTCACCTCACGCCAGTCCTGGTTACCAGTCTGGTCAATAGCATACTGCATGCGGAAGCCATAGTCTGAGGCTTCGATGCTGCCTGCATCAGAACGAACTAACCCCTTGAAACTCAACCGGTAGGTTTGACCGGGGGTAACCTTCACGCTCTGGTAAATACCGGCATAGGCATCGGTGGAGGTGGCGTCAACCAACTCGATCAACTGAGCATGCTCACCTTCAACCACAACCAGCTCCCACGTATCATCATAAAAACTAGCCGCAGCATTGTCAGTGTGAAAATAGCCCCACTCCTCGGCCACACCCAGTCCTTCCACAAAGCCGTTCTCAAACCCCCCATTTTTAATCAGATTGGTGCCTTGAGCGAAAGTCTGGCCATTCAATACGGACACTAACAGGATAAGTGTAATGACTAGCGGTGGGAAGTACCGGAATAAGGGTGAATATTCTCGTTTCATAAGGCACCTCTTCATATACGCTATATTATTATGTCTATTTTACGCTACTTCCCACAACAAGTCAATATTTTTTTGTGGACAGTTGACAAAGAGAAAAACATTCGTTATTTTGAGGGAAAATGGTTATAGGGCGTAGTGGGGCAAAAAGTTTCTATTACGCCTGCGCCCGATGATTTTAGTTTGCCTAAAGCCTTATACGAGAGATAACTACCGCACCGCACTTGTCGCGAAGATGTGGTTTTCCACTCTTTGCAGAACTTGTTCACTGGTCAAATGGTCGGTATCAATGATGATGGCATCTGGCGCAGGAACCATAGGGGAGTGCGCTCTTTCACGGTCTTGTTGGTCTCGACGAGCCATGGCGGCCACTATCTCATCATAGTCAACCTTTTCACCCCGTTCGATACATTCCTGGTAACGTCGTTTCGCCCGAACTTCCAGGGAAGCACGGGTAAAAATTTTCAAGTCCGCATCAGGTAAAACAACAGTCCCAATATCTCGCCCAACCATAACCACCGGCCCTTTTTGAGCAATCTCTCGTTGGCGACTAATCATCGCCTGGCGAACTCCCAGATAAGCTGAAACCTTCGAGACGTTAGCGTCTACTTCCGGGCTGCGAATAAGCCAGGTGATGTCCTGACCGTTGACCAAGACCGTGTATTGGCGACCATCATTAAGGGTGGGGGAAGATAGTTTCAAATCAATTTTTTCGGCCAATTCGGAAACACGGGCCTCATCGGCCACATCAATATTTGCCTTGAGTACAGCCCAGGTGACCGAACGATACATAACGCCGGTATCCAAATACAAATAATTGAGGCGTTTAGCTAAGGCATTACCTAAGGTGCTTTTGCCAGAAGCGGCGGATCCATCAATTGCAATTATTCTGGGTTTTGCCAAGGTTAACCTCTCGTTTTCTTAGGATGTTTATTTGATAATGATTTGCCGGTCGGCGATTTATCGTTGACTCAATGGACGGATCTTCTTAAGGCAGCGATCTCCCTTTGAGTAAGATAGCGCCAGGCACCTGTTTTTAAATTACCGAGCTTAAGAGGGCCGAATCTAACCCGTAACAAGGTGATGACTGGATGGTTGAGCCGTTTGGCCACCTCTCGAATTTGGCGCTTACGCCCTTCAGTCAGAATAACGCGTAACCAGCCATCCCCAAAAGCAGGCAAACGCTCTACCTGCATTGGTCCGACAGGTTTACCATCTACCTCAAATCCGCCCGCCCGCCAGCGACGCAAAACATCTTGCGTAGGCATACCTTGAACCAACACATGATACTCGCGTTCGTAGGCAAAAGCAGGATGGGTCAACTTCTGTGTCAATTGACCATCGTTGGTTAATAAAATCAACCCTTCACTATGATAATCCAACCGTCCGACGGGGAAAACACGTTCCGCAACATCAACGTAGTCGAGTACTGTCCTTCGACCACGGTCGTCACTGGTGGAGGATAGGGCTTGAGGGGGTTTATTAAGTATAATATAGATAAACGGTTTGCGGGGAACCGAAATCGGCTGATTGTCAACCATCACCTTGTCTCTGTAGGGGTTAATTTTGACCCCCATTTCGACAACAGTTTTGCCGTTTACCTTCACCCGCCCGCTTTCAATCAACTTTTCCGAAGCGCGACGTGAAGCCACACCAGCCCGGGCTAAATATTTCTGTAGTCTCTCGGTTTGGCGCACCAATTAAATAACCCGTCAAGTAAATAACTCTAATTTACTATTATGCCAGTCCCAAGAAAAATTCGCAAACATGCCAACCCTGGAGGTTAAATGACCAAAACCATATCCCGGTTTATGATCGGTTCACTTGTGCTCTGGTTCCTCTTGATGAGTGTCCTTAGTTTGAATTTTGGGCTAATTAAGCCCACGCCAGCCGCCGCCCCACCCCCGACCCCAACCCCCGTACCTGGACCGGTTGTCGCCTCAGTCTTTTTTACCGATACTGTTGGCCTAAATCGATTGGCTGGAGAGCTTGACGTCTGGGAGGTTGACCACGAGCAAGGTTTCTTGATCGCCCAATTGTGGCCAAACCAGCTAACAGACCTGCGCCAGAGAGGCTATCGGGTCGCCATCGACCTCCTAAAAACAACACAACTCCATCAACCACTACAGTCGCTGGCCGGTCAAACAACCGGTATCCCGGGCTATCCGTGCTATCGTACCGTGGAAGAAACTTACGCCGATATGGCCCACCTGGCCAGTGATTACCCCGACCTGGCTAACTGGATTGATATAGGGGATAGCTGGCAAAAGGTCACTCTGGACACTGGCTATGATCTGCACGTCCTGGTATTGACCAACCGTAATCTGTTTGGCCCTAAGCCAAAATTCTTCCTGATGGGAGCCATCCACGCCCGCGAGCTAACCACGGCTGAATTGACCGCCCGTTTCGCCGAATACCTGGTTGCCAACTACAATATAGACCCTGATATCACCTTTTTGTTAGATCATTTCGAAATTCACCTTCTCCCCCAAGCCAATCCTGATGGTCGTAAGGAAGCTGAAACTGGATTATTTTGGCGCAAAAATATTGACAATGATGACGGCTGTACGATATCGAACAGTTGGGGAGTTGATCTGAATCGAAACAGCAGTTTTAAATGGAATCAATGCGACGGCTTCGGTTGTTCCAGTGGTCAGGCTTGTGCCCCTACCTATCGTGGCCCTGGCCCCGCTTCTGAGCCAGAAGTCCAGGCCATCGAGACTTACCTCGCCTCGATCTTCCCTGATCAGCGTGGTCCGGCCGATACCGACGCCGCGCCTGACGAAACCATGGGCCTCTTTATCACCTTACATAGTTATGGCCAATGGGTGCTGTTCCCTTGGGGATGGCAGAACGGCCCTGCCCCTAACAACAGCCAGTTAGAGACGCTGGGGCGCAAATTTGGCTACTACACCGGTTACGAGGTCTGTCAATCTGGGGAGCTCAACTGCATTTACCTGAGCGACGGCGCCACTGATGACTGGGTCTACGGCGAGTTGGGACTGGCCGCCTATACCTTTGAATTGGGAACATCCTTCTTTGAAAGTTGCACCTCTTTTGAAGAAATCATCGCCCCCGAAAACTTCTCAGCTTTGCTCTATGCCTTTAAAGCAGCGCGTCGTCCTTATCGGGTTCCGGCCGGACCTGAAACCCTCCAGGTCACCCTGACACCCACTTCAGTTGTGGCCGGGTTGCCGGTGACACTGACCGTTTTAGCCGATGATACCCGCTATGAGAGCAATGGTTGGGGAAATGAGCCGGTACAAAATATTGCTGCCGTACACTATACCGTCAACACGCCTACCTGGCTGACGGGGGTCATCTCTTATCCACTGGCTCCGGTTGACGACTCCTTTGACACTCCTGTCGAAACCGCCCAGGCTCTCATCAGCACAGCAGGCTGGCAGCCGGGACGCTATCACCTGATTGTAGAGAGCCAAGATACTACTGGTAGCCGAGGAGTCCCCAGCACAGTCTTCTTGTGGGTTGAGGGGGGGATGAGTATAACGCCTACCAGAGCCACCCAATTGGCCAATCCCGGGCAGAGGGTTATCTATACCTTCCAGCCAACTAACGTCGGTTCTCTAGCCGATACGTTTGAAGTAACCGTCAGTGGCAATCACTGGCCTACCCTAGCGCCAATGACACTTGACCTGGCTTTGCCAGCAAGCGCGTTGTTACCTTTAACTATTACCGTGACAGTTCCTCCGACAGTTGCCCCGGGCGATCTTGATGTTGCGGTCGTCACCTTCAAGGCTCAAACGACCAATATCGAATTACCACAACTAGTGCTAACAACCACAGCCAGGGGAAATTTGTTCTTGCCCCTTCTGAGAAAATGAAGTTTGTAGGACAAGTTGCCGAACCTGCCTGTCTTAGGGCGACAAGTTGGCAACTTGTCCTACGCCAAAGTCAGTCTATTTTCATCCTTGCCAGTGCGCTGCCGCTCATGGTGGCTTCTCCGAAAATAAGTGGTTGTAGTGACGACTTCAGTCGTTAAGTAACTTCGACCTCGAAATCAGAGGCTATATCATCAGGCAATGTCTCTTCTTCCGTTCCCATCTCTAATTTGGGCAAATCCTCCAGCGAGGACAGGCCGAAGTATTGCAAGAACTCGAAGGTGGTGCCGTACTGAATGGGGTGTCCGACTGTATTCAACCGGCCGACTTCTTCAATCAGGCCTTTACTGAGGAGTGTACGCAGCACCCCATCAGAGTTGACGCCACGGATAGCTTCGATTTCAGAACGAGTCAGGGGTTGTTTATAGGCGATGATGCCCAAAACTTCCATAGCGGCCAATGATAGCTTGCTTGTGTTTGAGAGGCCCAAAAAGCGTTCGACATAAGGGGTAACACTTGGAGCAGTAACCAGCTGCACTTTCGTCCCGTTGCGCTGAAGCTGCAGGCCACGATTTTGATAAGCTTCCCCCAAATGGTCCAGGGCTTTTTCAACAGTAGCCTTAGTCGCCTCGAGCGTCTTGGTTAACTCGGAAATAGCGACCGGATGGTCGGCCACAAAAAGCAGACTTTCAATAATTGAGGCAATTTCCGTTACATGTAAATTGTTATTGTTCGTGGTTGGCATCGTCCTGGTTAAGTGATATAATTTTTTTGTTGTAACCGCTCATGATGGATGACTGTTGTCCTGTCAGACTTAAGCCCTATGAGGGTTAGGTTAACCGTCTGAGATGAGTTCCAATTTGAATAATATCAAAAGGTGGTTCAGTGATTAAATATAATCGTTGGTTTCTAGCTGTTTCGCTGTTTATTTCATTACTTTTGGCTTGTCGTCTCGGTCCGTCCCGCCCCCGAGAAACACCTACCTCGCCACCTCAAACCGTTGCGCCAGCCCAACCAAGCGCAACAGTCCCTCCCCCGGTCGAGGAGGTGGTTCCCTCACCAGCGCCGTCGCCGACGCCAACGCCCCTGCAAAGCCAGGAAATTGTGCCCGACGAGCAAGCATCGCAGCGGGCCAAGCAGAACTTCAATCAGGCTTTGGAAGAAGCCTCGGATCAGCGGCCATTCCAGTTTCGGATAACGGATCAAGAAGCGACTTCGTTAATGGCCCTGGAATTAGCTCAACAAGCGGAGTTCCCCCTCTCTGAACCGCAAATCAGGTTTAGTAACGGCCAGGTTCACCTGAGCGGCAATGTCCAGGGGTTTGGCTCAACGACCGTTCCTGCGCTCATTGTAGCAACACCTTTCATAAATAGCAACGGTCAGCTCGAGATTCGGATTGACGAAGCAAAGATGGGCAACTTCACCCTGCCTAAAGCCTTCGTTGACAGTCTAACTCAAACGGCTAATGAATCGCTGGCCGATTTGTCGTTGGATGTACAAATTCAGAACATTGAAATTTTGGAAGGCGAACTCATCGTCACAGGTACAGAACGTAGTCCATAAATTGTGGCAAATTAAAGTCTTTTTTTCAGATCGTTACAGGGTTGACCCTGTAACGCGTATTCTACCGACTTAAGTCGGCAAGTATGGGTTACGGATACATATCCGTAACCCTCGGAATAGCTCTGCTTGATTTTGATCAAGGCATACCTGTCGCCAGCAATTCTAAATTGCTGACCTATCGCAACTCTCCTTGACATTCCCCCCATCTTCCATTATCGTTATTTTATAGCAACGTCTCTTCGTCTTGCCTCATTCTTCATTCATTGTTTCGTACTTTCTATCTCAAAAAGGAGCGAACCGTGTTAACCGGAAAAATGGTCTTTGCCTCCGGGCGTTATGGCGATTACGATATCTTCCTCCTTGATCTTAACCAACAAACCCTGACCCAACTAACCAGCGGAAACTACTGGAATGACTACCCGCGCCTTTCCCCCGACTGCCAGCATGTGCTCTTCACCAGCAATCGCAACAGCAAGCAAGAAATCTGGCTGATGAATATCGCTGGAAGTGAAGCGCATCCCCTGACCGCCGACTTGCCAGGGGCTGAGTTTCCCTGTTGGTCGCCCGACGGGAAAAGGATCGCCTTTGTCTCAAACCACTACTTCCAGGCCGACATCTTCATCCAAGACCTCGAAACAGGCGGACGGGAGCGTCTGACCACTCACGAGGGCTTTGACGGCTATCCCGACTGGTCTCCCGATGGCCGCTCGATCGCCTATGTTTCGCAGCGAAATCTAAATCAGGATATCTACCTTTGGGATCTAGAGACCCGACAAGAAAAACGGATTACCACTCACCCCGCCCCAGACACGGCTCCCGCTTTCAGCCCTGACGGGCAAAAGCTGGCCTTTGTCTCAAGCCGGCCGGACGCCAAAGGGAAAGGCGGCCTGTTAAAATCGCTCTGGGACTATTTCCATGGCGACGATGATCAAGATATCTGGGTCATCAACCTGCGGTCAGGGGAGTTTAGACAAATAACCGATCACAAGGGGACCGACCGCCATGTGCGTTGGTCGCCGGATGGGAAGTACCTGGTTTTCACCAACTCCGCTGAAGCAGAGGTTAAGACCCGGTTGATGATATGCGAGTATCAGACAGGTGAAATCTCCCCGCTGGGCATTGACCGGACCAAGCTCAATCGCGAACTCCAACAGGGGATCAACATCCCTGTTTTGACCAAAAGCCACCCCCTTTTGGACAAAACAACACCAGAAGCTATTGACCAACTTTATGCCAAAGTGGGGCAAAAGGCCCTCGATCGTACTTATTATGCCACAGAACGTTTTATAGATTGGAGATGAAATTTATGACTACACCTGATGGGGTGTCAACGCAAATTAACGAAGTACTCGACGTCGCCAGACGCGCTTTTGAGGCCGATCTGAGTCAAGGCTATGAAAATCTTAACGCCACTATCAAACAACTGGAAGCGCTGGCCCGAGAAACATTTCAGCAGCTTTTAAAACCCGATCATCATGCAATTCTGAATAAATTAGAAAGTGGCCAATCTTTAACCGAGGCAGAGTTAAACATCGTCAAACTCTTAATCGTCGGCGAGGCCAAATATTACGTTCATCACGAAAACGATTTGGACAATTGGAAGGGCGAAGTCCAACGTATCCTTTTGGAGATGGAAAGACTCCGGGTAAGCGGCTTGAACGACGTTGAAAGCTTGATGCACTTACGTGCCCTTTGCCACGATGCAGCTCAGGTTATCCCCGATTTAGCTTTTTATTACCGTCAACAAGAACGGGTCAAACGCTTTGAGCAAGCGACCGCTGGCCCAATTGATCGCGAGGCCGGGAGACTATTAGCCGACTTCATTCGGAAAATAATGGCCTCAGATCAGGTGTAGGGCATTTCACGGTAAGCGTTTGCCAACATCCTCTTACGCCTCTACAATAATTGCATGGGTCACTACACCGTCCTTGTCACCGATCTAGATGGTACCTTACTGGACCATCATGGCCAACTTCCTGAGGCCAATATCCAGGCCCTTCGTCGCTGTGCTGACCAGGGTATGACCTTGGTGCTGGCCACGGGCCGGAACCTAACCATCACCCGCCCCATCGCAGCGGCCATTGACCGAGGCTTATTCTTGATTCTACAAGATGGCTGCCTGCTGATCCACTATCCCGACATGCAGGTTTTGGCCTATCATAATTTACCACTGCCCCTGGCCCAGGCTGCTTACGATATCTTCCGTACTGAAAAACTCTCCGTAATGCTCTTTGATCCACTACCCAACGGGGAGCATTTCATCTTACGCGAGAACGGCCCCTTTTCTCCGGGGCTGGCCGCTTATCTACAAACCAAACTTGGCCAATACACCCGCCAGGATCCTGCCCACCCCCTAACAACATCCTTCTCCAAAATTGTAACCATTGATTATCAGGTGCGCATCAATTCCCTTCATCAACGGCTGAAAACCACTTTACCGGAGGCCCGTATTTTACAAACTGAGGCCGCGCGCCTGCATGCCTGGTTTTTAGAAGTGGGGTCAGCGCAAGCCTCCAAATTACAGACGCTCCAGCGGTTACTGGAACATCTGAAGCGAGATTGGTCTGAGGTGATCGCCATAGGTGATGCGGAAAGTGACATTGAAATGATTCAAGCTGCGGGCCTGGGCGTAGCGATGGGCAACGCCTCTGAACGCGTCAAGGCTGTAGCTGACCGCATCATCAACTCTAATGCAGAGCCGGGGTTGGCTCGATTCCTGGAACAATTGATAGATGGGGCTGACGACCTTTGACAAAGATTTAATTCCCCCTGATTTCACAAACCCACCTGCTTTAATTCATCTTGGAGAGCAGGTAACCGGCGGTATTCTTGGCGTAGATCGGTAATATAGCTCTCCCAAGTGGCCTGATCTTTTTGCTGCCGGTAGAGATTGCGGACGCGGACTAATAGACCCGCTGCGGCCCGGTAATTCTCCCGTCCTCGCCTATTAACCAGATTTTCAACCCGCTGGCGATAGATATCAAGGGCAGCCTGGGGAAAGTCGCTCTCGGCGGCCTGGGCAACCCGCATTTCATACTCGCCTCTGTGCCAGGTCTGGATGTGAGGTAGTAGACCAAGGGCACGGGCCACATCCCCCTCGTCCAGAGCAATCTCAAGCAGAACGGACCATAGCTTTTTGTCCTGCAGCTCTGCCACTAATTTCCGTCGGAGCTGATCCCATTGGCCCAATCGATTCGCCAGCGCTCGCAAAGCCTGATAAGTCTTAAACTGGGGCGACTCCTGAAAATGTTGCTGCAACCAATCGAGGGCGGCGCTTAATTCTCCCTTCTTCTCGGCGTATTGAGCCAGCCAGTTCAGGTAAGATAACCGGCTACGAGTCTCCAGCAAGCTGGCTATATACGCTTCAGCCGTTGGGCCGGCTCCCGCCTCGACCAGGGTATCGGCGAAGCGGATAACCAGACCAGGCAGATCGGTGAAATGTTCCCGGGCGATCGTCACCGCCTCGTCGAAACGCCCCCCTTGCACCAATAAGAAAGCCTGCTGTTCAGGCGACCCCAATTCAAAGATAAGCTCCTCTGCCTCCGCCTTATGGTCGGCCATCTCCAAGCGCCGGGCCAGGAAGCTCACCAGCGCTTCCCGCCCCCAGCGAGAATAGGGGTCTGTCCGGGCGGCGATGGCTTGTCGCACCCGGGCCTCAATCCAGGCCCATTCCTCGTCGGTGGCGTGGTTAATGAGAACCTCATCGGCCGGGTAAGCCAGATCGATGCCCCCCATATTGATATCTTTGATTTCAGCTTCTAACAACGCCTCCAGCCATTCACGTCGGGTCTCAGCATCCGGCGTACCCTCCGTCAGGCAAACATCTAATCCCTGGGCGCACTCCTGTAAGGTGATAGCGATATCACCGTTCTCATCATATAAGTTATCATAAGCGGATACGATCTCGTCGAGGATGAGATGATACAATGCGCCGGCGTTCGCCCAATCCCCGGCTTCGCGAAAGCGGTCGGCCGTCTCAACAATCGCTGCTAATTCAGTAGCTACCTCTTCGGGATCGGGAAAATCATGGCGCAAGGCATAACCGATCTGGCGGCGGAAAGCGTTCAAATCCAGCGGCGTCTGCCGGTCTGGCTGAACCGGCAGCTCCAATAGCCGAATCAACTCCGGCTCGCGTTTGAGCATTTCTTTGATAAGGGCGATGAGCTCTTCCTGGCTGCGGCCGGCCAACATCTCGTCCAGAGGGGGAACGGTATGAAAGGTCTCGGGTTCGTGAACCCAGGCCAGTAGCAAAGCCACGATATGCTTGCAAAGGCCGCCCCAGTCGTAGGGACAGGTGCAGTGAGTACTTAAGATGCCACCCTTTTCCAGGATGGCCGAAACGCGGTACGCTTCATAGCTGGACCCTTCGCAATAGGCCCGTAATTCGTTACCCTGGCGCACTAACTCAAATAAAGCGCCCCCCTGGTAGTAGTCGACGCCCCGCTCGAAACTTTGTTCGCTACTCAGACGCCGGATATCAGCTTCGGTGATGGAGGGGAAATTGTCAGCCATAATTTCACCTCTCTCATAATTTAGGTTTCAAGGATCGACAGATTAACCATTTTATCATAGTTGAGAGATAGCTACAATTTGAATGGCCAACTTACTAACTCTGCAAATACCCAAATCAAAAAGAGGGTGACGATCGTCACCCTCTCTAATCAGAACAACTTTGTAACAAACGATTAGTTCCCCATCTTCAGGGGCTTTACCTAAGCGGCCACTTCGGCCGTCTTCTCCAAGTCTACTTCAGCCGCTTCACCCAGGGACTCCAAATAATGCTCCGCATCCAGGGCTGCCTGGCAACCGCTGCCCGCAGCCGTGACCGCCTGGCGATAACGGCTATCCTGGACATCGCCACAGGCGAAAACGCCGGGAATGCTGGTCGCGGTCAGGTGGGATTTATCGGTCGAGGTGAGGATATAACCCTTCTCATCCATGGCGACCTGCCCCTGGAAGAGTTTGGTGTTGGGCGTATGACCAATGGCGATAAACAGACCGTCGAGCGACATCTCAGAAGCGGCCTTGTTTTTGGTGTTTTGTAACTTTACCCCACTCACCGCCTGATCCCCCAAGACATCGGTGACAATCGTATCCAGGATAAATTCAATCTTGGGATTATCGACCGCCTTTTGAGCCATAATTTTGGAAGCCCGGAACTCATCACGACGATGGATGATATAGACTTTACTGGCAAAACGGGTTAAAAAAGTCCCCTCTTCCATGGCGCTGTCACCGCCACCAACCACGGCGATGGTTTTATCTCGGAAGAAAAAGCCATCACAGGTGGCGCAGGTGCTCACACCGCGTCCCATCAGGCGGCTTTCATTCTCCAGCCCCAGTAAATTGGCCGAGGCGCCGGTCGAAATAATGACCGCCCTGGCCATATAAAGATCATCTTCCACCCAGACTTTTTTTACATCCCCGGTTAAATCAACTTTCGTAACATCTCTGGTGATGAACCTGGCCCCAAATCGTTCGGCCTGGGCGCGAAATTCCATCATCAACTCCGGCCCCATAATCCCATCTTGAAAACCGGGGTAATTTTCGACCTCAGAGGTAAGCATCAATTGCCCCCCGGCTTGATATCCTTCGATAACCAAAGGCTCCAACTGGCCCCGAGCGGCATAAATTGCCGCGGTTAACCCCGCCGGTCCGGAACCAATAATAATAAGTTTGTGATCACTCATTACACTTCTCCTGATTAATGTTGTTGCAAATCAGATTTTAGACGCCTTGACAGTCCTGTTTTATTACGTGCGGTCCAACAGACTGTTTCAAGCACCCCCCGATTATAGCACATTTTGGCACAATCCTTTAAAAAGTTTAAGAGGCTGGTGGGAACGACCAGCCTCTTAACGGAAGAAGGAAGGAGATGCGCGACAATTTTATGCGATCTACAAATTTAGTATAATAAATTATCCGGTCTGGGACATCGGCTACATGTACATGCTTGTGACCCAACCGGCTAAGCCAAATGGCGTAGAAGAGTTTGACCAGGGCAGTTCGTTAACCTTCCCGGAAGCTATGACCTCAACTTCTGGCAGAAAAGTGTCCAGGAGACCGACGATTTTTGAAATTCAAAGCAACTTCGCAGCTTCGGAAGGTTTCACAGCACTAACCACACAGGTAGAATGATTTTTGGGGAGATTCATGATGATAAATTATGTCAATGCCTGGCGCGAAATTTTGACCCATGCGCTCGACGGCTTCGCCGTCGAACACAATGTTAGCCCCGACTGGTTGGTTAACCCGGCCACTAAACGGCGCTTAAAGTTAGACCTCCTTTATCCAGAAATTGGGCTGGCCATTAGATTTTCCGGCTTGAGGGGGAGCCAGAGACGTAGAAGTCAGAGCCTGCCCGAAAAAGCCCAACAGCGAGTCAGAGATTCCGCCCGCAGCGACCTTTGCGAAGCACATGGCATTAGCCTGGCTGATCTGCAGATGGTCAAGAGCGAGCCGCACGAACTATTTAGTGAACTGGAACTGGCCATGAGCCGGGCCACGCGGCGGCTGGATAAAAGTGAAACTATTCCTCCAACAGAAAAATCCACCCTCCTGGAGCGATTGAAACAGGCTCGTGGAGAGTTGCGGATGCTTAGCCGGACCATCAAAACCGAGCAAGATCTAAATATTTATCTTGACCTGTGGCGCGACCGCCAATTTCGAGAGGGGGAGGCAGATGTGCCGCCATCGCCACCGGCAACAGCTTTGCCTGCCCTGACCCCAGGTATGGCCGTAGAACATAGCCACTTTGGCCCGGGCATCATCCAAACCATCACCCCTGGCAATAACGAGGCTGACACTTTAATCCAAATTCGCTTCGCCGATAACGAAGAACGAACTTTTATGGCCGGACTGTTGGCGGATAAGTTGAAGGTCCAATCATAAAGTTCCTCACCCAACGTTTAGCCTACGTTTCAACATCGTATGAACGGTGCTTGCCCAACAATTCTTTCAGTCCTATTGAATTTGCCTCATTTAGGATATAATATTTAAGTGGGAGGGCAGTTTTTAAAGATGTTGGAGATAGGTTATGATCAAAAAACCAAAGCTGACCGTCACCAGTATCATCATTTCCTCACTGATCACCCTCTTAATCCCCCTATTTATCCCCAAAAGTCAGCAAATTGTTTTAAGTCCAGATCCAATCGTCAACCAACCCTTTGACCAGGCCGATTTAGAGAAAACGCGTCAGGTGATTGATGGGCGCTTAAGCGCTTTGGATATACCCGGCTGGCCACGAGCTAAACTCAAAGACCGGTCCATTGTGATCAACATCCCTGAGAGCGCTGATGAGATAGAGGTCATTCAGACCTTGACCTCGATCGGCGAATTGGAACTGATAGATACGGGGGTGGAATTCCCCCAAATACGCGCCGATCATCGGATTCGGACAGGCCCCATAGCCGACCCCGACCAAAACATCTACCAGAGCCTGCTGACCAACGCCGACTTTGTCCGGGCAAAGCCACTTCAGCCTAAGGATGATGAGTTTGGCTTAGAAATTACCCTAACCCCCCAAAGCACTACCCGCCTGGCTGACTTCCTGGCCAATCGCCACGGCATTTATCTTTGTCTGGTTCAGGACAAGGCCATTATCGGCTGTCCAATCGTCAAATTAACCGACCGTCAACTCGAAATTCGTCAGGGGCCGACCGACATGCTGGTTGATGATGCTACTTTGAGCGGTTACATCAACGCCGGTGTCCTGCCCATCCCTCTAATGTCCGCCCAAACGACTGCCCAGACCGGCAATCGCTAAACGATAACCGGAACTTCGTTCCCTGATTCGCGAATCGCTTCCCTGACATCGGTAACAGCCAGCAAAATCAAACCAACCACAAAGAAAATGATCAGGGAGACAATGGCCACCCGTTGCGTCCCCGTAAGCTGTACCGCCAGACCAAAAACCAGCGGCCCGATCCAGGAAGTGCCCCGCTCACTGATTTCATAAAAGCTGAAGTACTCCGCTTCACGGTTTTTGGGGATCATTTGCGAAAAAAGTGACCGGCTTAAAGCTTGCGAGCCGCCCAGAATTAGAGCCGTGATGGCCCCCAAAATCCAAAATTGCAATTCGGTATACAAAAATTGCCAGGCGTAAATCACTAAACCGGCCCAAACCACTAAATTAAACATGATAGCCTTTTTGGTTCCCACTCGCCGGGCCAGGAAATTGAAGAGAAAAGCCCCGAAAAAGGCCACAAATTGGATCATCAAAACTACCTGAACTAAAGTACTGGTTTCAAGGCCCAACTCACCGGCCGCAAAGAGGGTGGAAACCACAATCACAGTTTGAATACCGTCGTTGTAAATCAGATAAGCGATTAAGTATTGGAGGGTGATGGGGTACTTGCCGGCCAGATTCTTAAAAGTACTGCTCAACTGTTTCAAACTATGAGAGAGATAAGTCTCACCTGGCGGCAACTGGACAACTGGAGCGCGTTGCACCAGACGTTGCTGGGGGAAGATATAGGTGAAGACGAACCACCACAAGCCGGCGCTGGCCAGGTTGATACGAACAGCCAACCCCATATCGTCCATCACCTGCAACAAAGTCAGGTTAAGAAGCAACAAGAGGCCGCCCCCCAGATAACCATAGGCAAATCCTTTTGAGCTGACCGTATCACGCCGATCAGGGCTGGCAATCTCCGGCAGAAAAGCGTTATAAAAGACGACCGCCGCGCCAAAGGAGAGGTTGGCAATGATGAACAACAGGCCCCCTAAAACAATTAAATCCTCTTGCGCGAAAAAAAGGAGCATGGTCGCCGTCGCTCCAGTGTAGGCAAAACCGAGCATCATCCGTTTTTTTAGGTGCGAATAATCGGCGACTGCGCCCAAAATGGGTAAGAGAAAAACCTGCATGATCACAGAAACCGAAACGCACAAAGGAAAAAACGCCGCGCCCTCAACCTGATAGCCAAAGAAATTCACAAATCCACCCCTAACTTCGGCCAGACTGGCCAGATAGGGCCCCAAAAAGGTGGTCACCACAGTGGTGCTGAAGGCCGAATTCCCCCAGTCATACATGGTCCAGCCAAAGATTTCCCGCTTGTTGTTCACTTTACCCTCCGGTGGGGTTTTGATTTTGTGGCAATTATTGAAAAAAAGCAGGACAAGTTGCTATCTTGTCGATTTCATCGAGAATAAGCCGGCAACTTGTCCTGCCAAAGAAGAAATTTCCCAGATAACAAAAAAGGGTGACCTATGGGGCGGCCACCCTAATTTGAGCCGTTTAGTAGTCTTCAGGCATAGGCGCAGCCGGTTTCTTTTCCTCAGGAATGTCGGTGATGAGAGCCTCGGTGCTCAAAATCATCGCCGCGATTGAGGCTGCATTCGCCAGTGCGCCGCGGGTCACCTTGGCCGGGTCGATGATCCCCGCTTCGACCATATCGCTATATTGATCGGTCATAATGTCATAGCCGATCCGACTATTATTCTTCTCCTGCTGCTGGCGGCGCACCTCCTGCACAACCACTGAACCATCCACACCGGCGTTGCGCATAATACCGCGCATTGGCTCTTCCAAAGCCCGGCGGACAATGTTTACGCCAGTCTGAATCTCCGGGACATCAACCTTCACCTCATCCAAGGCTGACATAGCGTTGAGCAAGGCTACTCCACCGCCGGGGACAATTCCTTCTTCCACGGCGGCGCGGGTCGCGCTCAAGGCGTCTTCCACCCGATGCTTCTTCTCTTTCAACTCAGTTTCAGTCGCCGCGCCAACCCCAATGACAGCCACCCCACCGGCTAACTTGGCCAGTCGTTCTTGCAACTTCTCGCGGTCGTAGTCGGAGGTGGTGTTCTCTATCTCAACCTTGATCTGATTGATTCGGCCTTTGATCGCTTCTTCCGAGCCATGTCCCCCAACGACAGTGGTATCATCCTTGGTTGAGACGACTTTGTTACAGCGGCCCAGGTCCTGCAAGGTGGTGTTCTCTAATCTTTTCCCGGTTTCCTCGCTGATGACGGTACCACCGGTTAAAATGGCAATATCTTGGAGCATGGCCTTGCGGCGATCGCCAAAACCGGGAGCCTTCACCGCCAGCACATTGAACGTCCCCCGCAGCTTGTTCAATACCAGGGTAGCCAGGGCCTCGCCATCTACATCTTCGGCGATGATAAGCAAATTACGCTGCCCAGCTTGCACTAGTTTCTCCAGGGCCGGCACCAGGTCCGAAGCCACCGAAATTTTCTTATCGTGGATCAACACATATGGTTCTTCAAGGGCTGCTTCCATGGACTCCGGGCTGGTGACAAAGTAAGGAGAGATATAACCCCGGTCAAATTGCATCCCTTCTACATACTCAGTCTCAAAGGCCAACCCTTTGCTCTCCTCAACCGTGATGACCCCGTCCTTGCCGACTTTGTCCATCACCTCGGCGATCAATTCGCCAATCTCGCGATCCTGAGCTGAAATCGAGGCCACGCTGGCAATTTCCGCTTTGGTGTTTATGGAGATAGATGCCTCTTTGAGCGCCTGGCTTACTTTTTCAGTGGCTATCTCAATACCCCGCTTCAATAGCATAGCGTTTGCCCCCGCCGCCACATTCTTCAACCCTTCATTAACCATGGTGTGGGCCAATACGGTCGCGGTTGTTGTGCCGTCGCCGGCAATATCATTGGTCTTGGTGGCCGCTTCCTTGAGCAGTTGCGCTCCCATATTGGCAAAGGGCTCTTCAATCTCAATCTCTTTAGCGACAGTCACCCCATCGTGGGTGACGGTAGGCGCACCCCACTTCTTGTCGAGGGCTACGTTACGCCCCTTAGGGCCAAGGGTCGTTGCTACCGCCTTGGCTAATGTATCAATGCCAGCTTTCAATTGTCGTCTGGCCTCATCTTGAAAGACCAATTGCTTTGGCATGGCTTTTTCCTCCTGTTAATCTCGCAATTATTCAATTTTAGATATTTGGTTTGCCGGGTTACAAGGCTAAAGCCTTGGACTCCCCTACTCAATAACGGCTAAAATGTCATTTTCACGCATGATGAGGTGCTTGATTCCATCGTGCTTGAATTCGGTGCCGGCGTACTTGGCAAATAAAATCCGGTCACCTACTTTTACATCGACTGGAACGCGCTCACCTTTCTCATTGCGGACTCCTGGCCCAACCGCCAGGACATACCCTTCCATGGGCTTTTCTTTGGCGGTGTCGGGCAGGACGATGCCAGAGGCAGTAGTCTCTTCCCCCTCAATCGGCTCTACCCAGACCCGGTCGCCCAAAGGGCGCAATTTTAACTCTGCCATCGTTTGACCTCCTGAAATTGATTGAATAAACTTAGCCAACGGTAATAAATTTTTGAGTTTCTTACCCTTTGCGTATACATAATTGTTAAATTGAATTACTAAAGGGAATATTATTCGACAAATGTTAGAATTACGTTAGCAATGTATTAGAAATTTTCACCAATTTTAGGGTATTTATTGTTGGGCGAGAAAAGAAACCAGGTTTTTAGGATTGCGTTATCAACATCGGTTATATCTAAAGTTGATATAGCTAACCAAGGCGCATTCACAGAGAAAAACCTGGTTTCTGACGCGCAATAAAAAAAGTCCTACCAGAGGCGGTGTTCATCTCGACGGTAGTCATAACGATATCTAGAAGGGGGACGGCGAGCCGCGAATAGTTTGACCAAGATCACCCCGACTATAAAACCCCCGATATGCGCCCACCAGGCCACACCGCCACTTTGGAACATGTCGCCGGTCAAAGCAAAGGCGCCATTCAGCAATTGTGATAAAAACCACACCCCTAAATAGAAAATGACGGGGATCTCAAAAATGGGGAAGAAAAAAAAGAAGGGAAACGGTATGAGGGTAACAACTTTGGCCCTGGGATAAAGCAATAGATAAGCGCCTAACACCGCCGCGATGGCCCCACTGGCCCCAACTGTTGGCAGCGGCGAGGCTGAATAAGCCCAGGCGTGCGTCAGACTGGCCAGCACACCACCCACCAGGTAGAAAACGAGATAGCGCCCGTGCCCCATGCGATCTTCTACGTTATCACCAAAGATATACAGAGCCAACATATTGGAAAACAGGTGCGCCCAGCCGCCGTGCAAAAACATCGAGCTGAAAAGAGGCAGCCATTGCCCCAGCCCCTCTGAAGCCCAAAATCTGGCTGGTATGAGGCCAAAGGTAAAGATGAATCGCTCTAACCCATTTGATCCCATGGATGTCTCAAAGAAGAAAATCAAGACATTGACAATGATGAGCAGGATATTAATGATCGGAAACCGTTGTGAGGGGACTGTATCCCGTAGTGGAATCATGGGTTTGTTCCTAAACCGACAAAATTTGCCATAGTGTAGCATGCCTCTCTATAATTGTGAAATGAAAATGATTCCACATCGTCAGTTAAGATGAAAAAGAAAACTATAACTGAGGAATTACGCCAAAAAACAGCCCAATTAGCCGCCCTTCGAGAAATCAGCCGGGCCATTGCCGAGGCCCAAGACCTGGATACCACCCTCGATTTAATTACCCAACGCACGACCGAGGTGATGGGGGTTCAATCCTGCTCCATTTACCTGTATAATCGAGAGGAAACCGAGTTAGTGTTGGCAGCTACAACCGGTTTAAAGCGGACTGGCATCGGCCAGATGCGCCTGGGCAAAGGGGCTGGTCTGACCGGGTGGGCGGCTGAACAAGGCGAGTTGGTGGCTGTAGCCGATGCAGCCGACGACCCGCGCTTTCAACGCCTGGTTGGTTCTGGCGAAAGTCGTTTTTCCTCCCTGATGGCCACCCCTTTGATCACCAGAGGTAAAGTGATTGGCGCTGCTAATGTCCAAACGACGCAATACCATGTCTTTAGTGAGGACGAAATTGAGCTATTCAGCTTCATTGCCGATCTGGCCGCAACCGCCCTGGAGAAGGCTAAACTGGTCCACACGGCGGTGGTACAAGAAATCCACCATCGGGTTAAAAACAATCTACAAACGATTGCCATGCTGTTGCGCTTGCAAGTTGCTCAGGCGGATCAACTCACCCCAGAAGATATTTTACACGAAACCATCAACCGGGTGTTAAGTATCGCCACGGTGCACGACATTTTGGCCCAAAATCGCCATAGCGCCGTTGATTTGAAAGCTTTAGTCAGGCAGGTGGCCCAGATTATCACGACTAGTATGACCATCGGCGGTCAAATCGAGGTTTTGGTAGAGGGGGATGACTTACAGTTGCCCTCACAATTCGCCACCAACCTGGCCTTGATCATCAATGAATTGTTGCAAAATGCCCTGGAGCACAGTTTGGCCGGCCAACAACAAGGTCAGATCGTGATTCAACTTCTGCGGGAAGAAGATACGCTTACGCTGACGGTCAGCGACGACGGCCGCGGGTTGCCGGGAGATTTTGTGCTGGCAACTGCCCGAGGGTTAGGCCTGGAGCTAGTTCAGGCTATCGTGACTGAAGATCTTCAAGGGACCTTTACTCTGGAACCTACCCCTCATCGTGGAGCCAGGGCCAGCGTGCGTGTCCCTATCGGGGATTACTTGGAGGGAGAGAGGAATGCCAACAAATTCATTTAGAATCATCGTCGGCGACGATGAGGCGGTTATTCGGCTGGGGCTAACGACAATGCTCCGTAGTTTGAACCATAAAGTCGTTGGCACTGCCCGCGATGGCCAAGAAGCCATCACCCAGGTTAAACAATTCCAGCCTGATTTGCTTTTACTGGATATAAAAATGCCCGGCCTGGGTGGTCTGGAAGCCGCTCAAATCCTGGCTGAGGAAGCCCCTTTGCCGATCGTGATGCTCACGGCGTACAGTCAAAAAACGTTGGTTGAGAAAGCAGTCAGTGCCCTGGTGATGGGTTATCTGGTCAAACCCGTAGACGAACAAAAACTTGGCCCTACGATTGATCTGGCTATCGCCCGCTATCAAGATTTGCAAGCCACACTCACCGAAGTTAACCAACTCAAAAAGCGCCTGGCCGGCCGGGCCCTGGTAGACCGGGCTAAACAGCGCCTCATCCAGCAGGGATTATCAGAAGATGCCGCTTATCACCATCTGCAAGCGGCGGCCCGGCGGCGACAAATCAGTTTAGCTGAAATGGCCGAGCGGATACTCAGTAGACGAAGAGAAATGTAGCCTGGTTTTCGGTGCGAAGTAGGTGGGCATAGGGATGCCCCACCGCTGACGCATGGGGATGCGTCAGCTACAGTTTCGCACCGAGTACTGACCTGGTTTCTGACGCAAAGGGTCATGGCAAACGCAGCCCTATTGGCCAAACTTCTCTCCCAAGTCTGGGGTGGAAACATTTCGAGACCGAGGCTTAATTTCACGCGGTTCACCGCCGACAGCATCTATCATCAGTTGAATAAATTGCCGTACCAGGGGCAGGCGTAATACCCAACCGACAAAGGCCCAGCCCAGGTGAAGATGTTCCAGCGCCCGCGCCAGGGCAACAACGCCAACTTCCTCTGGACTGCCATCCCCCGGATCATAGGTCAGACGGGTCAAGAGGCGGGTTGGATGGTCTTCGGCGGCTACTAAAACCAGGCCAACCGGCTCCCGGGCCTGCAGCCATCGCCCCAGTTTAGAACATGGGTCACAGCTCACGGCGAGGTAGAGCCGGGCGGAGGCCAGAGGGGGTTGAGTTGGCTGCAAAGAACGATGCCAGGGGCGGACTCGCAACCACCACGGCTGCACGGCTTGCCGGTAGGCCGCCCACTCAGCGCCATATCGCCGGTGCAGATCTTTACCTTCATCCCAGGTGGCCAGCCCGGCGCTGTAGACAAGGGCCATTAACCCTGCCCCCGAAACCCACAAGCTCTCCAGTAAAATCCCCCAGCCGATGAGGAGGAGCAACATCGAAAACTGCATCGGATTGGCCATGTAGGCGTAGACGCCGCTGGTGACCAGGCGTTTGGGCGGGTCGTAAGGGACGGGCGTCCCCCGGCCGCGCTGAACAAATTCTTGCATTGCGCTCAAGCCCAGGATGGCCGGAATCGCCAGCACTTGCAGCCCTAAGGCGTTGATCCAACGAGGACGTGTCAGGAAAGGCAGCCAGCTTCCCCCAGTTAACGTTAAAATCACCGTTGGCAGAACCCAGAGTACCAGGGCGCTAAAACTAATAACCTGCAAGCTGGCCCGGCCAGCCAGACAACGGTCTTCATCTGTCCAGCGCGCTAATAGCTGTCCGGGAATCAGACAAAACCCTAAGCCAACTGCTTCGCCCCATAGCCAGTCAGGCCCCAATTGGATGACCGGGCCGGCGGCGGGCATAAGCATCAGGTCAAGACTGAGCATAACGGCCACCACCAAAGCCAAAGGCAGATGTGGAAAAGCCAGGGCCGGGATAACACTCCACAACAGCAGCCAGCCTAAATAAAGGTCAATCGGCACCCCCAGGAAAAGTCCCCCTTCTGCGGCAAAGGTCCACCAGCCCAAGTGCTTTGCCAGCAGGTGGAGAAGTAGCAGAGGCGCGATATTCCAAACACCTGCCAGGAGGAGGGCCCCCTGCTGTCTGCGGTCCGGTTGTCGCCATACCCAAAGGGGGAAGACCATCGCCAGCGGGAGAAACAACCCAAGAAAGCGAATTAAAGTAACCATCTGTTAAACTCTCCTGAATATAGGAGTCCAAGGCGTATGGACTTTCAGAAATTAATCCGGTAACGATCCTGCTGCTCCCGGCGGACCACAGTCCGCCGATCCGTGGCGTGGACTGTGGTCCACGCCGAGCAACGTTACCGAACTAAATTTTTAAGCTTCATTAGCCTGGCAAACCTAAAACCTTGGACCCCGTTTTCATCTTTAGATCGGTCAAGGAGTAGCCAGGGTCTCAATAAGATAAGCACCGGCCAGTTTAACCGCGTAACGCTCCCAGGGACTGAAATACCAGGCTGGATCAAGTCGCCGTTCGTAGCGCAAGGTCCAGGTGACTCGGGTATGTTCGGGGTCGAGTTCGGTCCAGCGGACATCAGTCTCCTGCCAGCCGAGCCAGTGGGCGACGGCACTGCTGTCGGAAACGGCGCGAAAACGGACATGCCCAGGCGCGCGGTCGAGCACCTCTAACACTAAATCACCTGGCGGGCCCTGGCCAAAGAAACCAGGTGGGCCGCTGAAGTGGATGCCCAATCGGTCGCCGGCCGCCAAACCGGAGCTGCTGGCGCTAACCGGCCTAGGAAACCCCAGGCGCAGATAAAGGGGGAGTTGCCGGTCGAAAACAGGCGCCTGGCTCAAGGTTTGCTCCACCTCGACTGCGCTGCCGGCGACAATCCGCTCAACCTTGACCGTTTCGAGGCGCTTAAAAGAGAGGCTCCCATGCACGCCCTCCAGGCTGAGGAGTAAAAAAGGTAGGAGAAGCAGACCGTATATCTTACTGTTGGACCGTTTATACTCAATCACCCGGCCGATAATCACACCCACCAGGTAGAATAGAGGCGCGGCCATCAGAATGCAGATGAAACCTTCGCGCAATAGAATACCGGACAACAGGAGGGCAATAGTCATCCCCTTCAGGATCATGCCGGTCAGGCTCTTCGCCTTAGGCGTCAGGGTGACGATAATCGCCAGTACGGCCGGTAGCCCAATAAATAGGGCCGCTGTTTGCCCCAAACCGCCGTCAGATAGCACATCATAGATCAGCTTGCCAACCGCTAGAGCCAAAATCAGAAATGCCAGTTTCCATTGGAATGGGGTTATTTTCGAGAATCTATCCATAGCCTGCTTCCCCTATGAAAATAAGTGTTTGTAGTAACGACTGATGGAGATTAAATAAATAATCCGGTAATGCCGTTTGGCGTCGCCCCGAGTTGAAACTCTGGGCTCATACGGCGAAGTCGGTTAAAAACCGACTGATTTGCGCGGTTTAGTCCGTTTTGAACGGACTTTTCATAGCAGCCTGAAATTCATTTCAAGGCCTTCGCTGGCAAGCGTATTACCGATTTAATTTCTTAAAGTCCATAAGTCGTTCAGGGTCGCGATCCCGAAGTAGAAAACGACTAATACCCCGGAGGGCACACGAGTCGTTACTACGAATTTTCATCATTCATCCTTTAGTATCGCCTAAAGACAAGCTGGCGCATCCCCCATTCAATCTCGCTGGCCCTATCTGTATTCATAACCAGATTTTTCAGCTCATCCTCCAGGCCGGCGATCATGTCCGCGGCGTAATTGGCGCGGACGAAATCGTTATGCTTCCAGGATTGGATATTCAGATAAAACAAGGTTGCGGCTTGATGGTTTAAAACGGGCACGCGCCTCACCTGACTCGCTTGTTTCTCCAAATGGGCTGTACCCTCCAGCCGGTTCAACATCGCTCCCAGATAAAGTTGATTCCCTTGATCAGCCAACATCGCCTCGACGATCTCAAGATAGGTCCTGAATACTTCGTTAGCGCTCTGAATCCACTCGACCTCTTCGATCAGCAAGAGGCCCCCCGGGTGCAATTGAGAGGCCCATTTATCCATAATGGCGGGGGGATCTTTTAAGTGCGTCAGCAGATAGCGGGCATATAACAAATCGCCTGGCCCCTTGGGGAATGGAACCACAGTCAGGTCGTGCCGGTAGAACGTAACCCGATCTGTGCTGGTACGATCAGCCAACGAAATGAAGTGGGCCGAGTTATCCAGTCCCACAACTGCTTTACTCTGGGTTAGCCGGGCTAAAAAGTGGGTCGTATAACCCGGGCCGCAGCCCAAGTCTAAAACTAAGTGGGGTGGGTCGTCGACCACAGCCGAAATGAACGTCTGAGTTGACGGGGCAAATACTTCGGCCAGATATTTCAATCGTTGAGCGGCCAGATTTGTGTCTGTAAACAAGTATTTCATTAAAATTGATAATCCTGAAGTTCGTTTGCTATCGTGGTTTCAGTAATTATTGAAATTATAATACAAAAGAAAACAACCTTTGTCAAGGGTGTAGCCTTAAAAATCGCCCAGCCTCCATCTCTTGTTTACTTGCCCCGCCATCCGGCCTGATTTATAATGTTTGCGGCTAACCGCATCCAACTGACAGTTCACTGTCCAATCGCTAATCTCCAACCCCTAATCTCTTTTATCCCGGAGGTATTATGCAACTCAGAATTCTCTCCACCGCCGATGTCAGGGCGGCCCTGCCGATGCCCAAGGCCATCGAGGCCATGAGAACGGCTTTCGGGCAACTCTCGGCGGGTGAGGTGACCATGCCCCTGCGCGGCCAACTCCCTACCCCTAAAGGCGTGACCCTCCTGATGCCCGCTTATCTCCATCAAAGCCGGGACCTGGGCCTCAAAATTGTCTCCATTTACGGCGATAACCCCTCCCTGGACCTGCCGATCATCTCGGCCACCGTCCTGGTTTTAGATCCCCAAACCGGCTTTCCCAAAGCCTTTATGGATGGCAGCAGTCTGACCGCCATTCGCACCGGGGCCGGGGGCGGCCTGGCCGCCGACTTGCTGGCCCG
>JABAHQ010008458.1_pt2 | contig 26280 bp, 28 predicted proteins | sample 7062091 | NCBI WGS metagenome assembly JABAHQ01 (sample SAMN14534359, study PRJNA622989) | marine sediment metagenome | biome: marine biome [ENVO:00000428]; feature: marine pelagic biome [ENVO:01000023]; material: deep marine sediment [ENVO:00002113] | place: India: Gulf of Kutch | collected...
AAGGTGCTCTGCATCTCGTACTCCGGCAGGCCCCGCCCCGGCCGGCCCTCGAGCTGGTCCGGGTGGATGTAGAGGGGCCACGCCATGCGCGCCGAGGCCGACTCGGTCAGCATCCCGGCGATGTTGTGGAAGGGGGTGATCCAGTGGAATCCGAAGTGTCCCCATCCCGAGTAGATCGCGGCTCCCACCACCCCGGAACGGCCAGCCGCCTCCTCCCGGTAGGCGATGTGGGAGCCCCACCATGACATCTCCCTCCACACCAGGGGATCCCCGTCGGGCCGGATCGGCTCGGCGTAGGGGGGCACATAGAGCCGCGGGCCCCAGGAGCCCATCTGGTGGTGGTCGATGTAGGCCTGGGGCACCCACTCCCGGAAGAGGATCTGTCCCCCGTAGACCGACTCGATCGTGTTCTGCTGGAAGGCGTCCCGGTTGTTGTCGTGGCCGATGTAGAAGTGATAGAGCCAGGGGAGGTAGGCGCCCTCGTAGTCGGTCCCGGCGGTTCCCCGCACCCACTCGGCCACCATCTGGGTGCCGTCGGGATTGAGGGAGGGGAACTGGATCGCCACCGTCTCGTCGAGGATCCGCTGCATATCCTCGTCGTCCCGGGTGACCATCTCGTACGTCAGCTCCGCGGCCGTCTGGCTCGCCGCCACCTCGGTGGAGTGGAGGGCGTAGGACTGCACCACCACGGCCCGTCCGTTCTCGATCGCCTCCTCCATCTCGGCGTCGGAGGCTCCCCTGGGGTCGGCGAGGGTCGCGTTCAGCCGCCGCAGGTCGTCGAGGCGGGCCAGGTTTTCCGGCGAGGAGATGAACAGCGCCAGGAAGGGGTGGCCCAGAGTGCTGGGACCCATCTCCACGACCCGGAGCCTGGGGCTCGCCTCGCCCAGGGCCCGGTAGTATTCGGCCAGCTCGTCCCACGATGCCAGGCGGCCCTCCGTCCCCATGCGGAACCCGAAGAACTCCTCGGGGGACTGGATCTCCTGCGCGGCCGCCGGCGCGACGGCGACCGGGGAGGGCGAGAGCGCCAGGCCCAGGGCGACGAGGATCGTCCCGGCCGACGCGACGGCGCTGCGCTTCATGGAAGGCTCCATTCCGGGGGAAAACCCGCCCGCGAGCCGGGCGGCAGGAAGCGGAGTGGGAGGGTACGCACCCCGGTTCCACGCGTCAACGAAGCCCGCGGTGGGGTGGCCGAGCTACCCGGGGAGGCCAGCCGAGAAGCCCGGCCGCGGACCGCCGAGCCGCCCGGGGGGTGATCTCCAGGGCCGAATTGGGGTACATTGTGGTCCATGCGAAACTCCCCCCTTCGGCTCCGGGGCTTCACCGCGCTGGTGGCGGTTGGCGCCCTGGCGGCTCTAGCACCGTCGCTGACCGCCGGCGCGCAGTCCGCCGGCGGCCAGGACGCCGTGGACCAGACTTCGGGGCCCGTCGAGCCCCACCCGGAGGCGGTCGAGGCCGTCACCCGTCTCAAGTCGCCCTTCTGCCCGGGCTTCATGCTCGAGGTGTGTCCCTCCCCCCAGGCCGCCGAGCTCCGGGACACGATCGAGGTCCTGGCCCGCTCCGGGATGGAGTCCGACGAGATCATCGAGTGGGTCCTGGCGCGCTACGGCGAGGAGTGGCGGGCGCTCCCGAAGACGGAGGGCAAGGGCCTGATCGCCTGGCTCGGACCTCCGGTGGCGCTCTTCCTGGGCGTCGGCGTAGTGGTTCTCGTCCTGGCCAGGCTCCTGCGACGGCGCGACGGGGGGGGGCAGTCGGACACGTCTCCGGGCCTTTCCGCCGCCGAGGAGCGCAGGCTCGCCAAGGCCGTCCGGGAGTTCGACGCCCCGTAAGGACCCCGGCTTCGAGTTTGACCCCCCGTCGGAGCCGGTCCTAAACTCTTGCCCATGCCTCCAGAGCCACTCGAGCGGACGGAGAGCGATCGGGACCGCCACGTCCCGTCGATGCTCGACCTCGTGCGGATGAGCTCCCGCCAGATCCTGCCTCCGGGGGGCGTCGAGCTCTACCGGCACATCGCGCTCCTCACCGAGCTCTCCGAGGGTGACGAGATCCTCGACGTCGCCTGTGGCCCCGGGGCGACCCTGGAGTACTTCGTCCAGGAGTACGGAGTCCACGGATTCGGCGTCGACTCCGATCCCGCCATGGTGGAGCTGGGGGAGGGCCGGGTCCGGGAGGCGGGGCTGACCGAGGAGATCCACCTCCAGCAGGCGCCCCTCGACGCCCTCCCGTATCGGGACGAGATCTTCGACGTCACGATCGGGGAGATGGGCGTGAGCGCCCACACGGAACCCGGGCCCGCGATCCGGGAGCTCGTCCGGGTCACCCGGCCCGGCGGCTCGGTGGTGCTGGTCCAGCTCGTCTGGAAGGCTCCGGTGGACGAGCGGCGCCGCAAGATCCTGTCGGAGCACCTGGGCGCCCGTCCCCTCATGCTCATGGAGCTCAAGCGCATCCTCCGGGAAGCCGGCGTGACCGGGCTCCACACCGAGGACTGGTCCGACGAGGAGACGGCCTTCCGAAGCCAGATCACGAAGCCGTTCCCCGACTTCACCGAGCTCTTCTCGCTTCCGGAGAAGCTGGGGATCCTCCGCCGAGCGTGGGGTCGGTGGGGGTGGGAGGGCGTCAAGACCGCGATGCTTCGCGAGCGGGAGGTGCACCGTCTCCTGACCAAGGAGCGGGTGATCGGCCTCGACCTCCTCCTGGGGACGAAGGAAGGGGCCGGGGTCGAGGAGGGAACCGAGCCCTCGACGGGCGCGGAGGAGCGCGCCGTCGCCGAGGCCGGGGACGAGGCCGGAGGCGAGAACGGCGAGCAGCTGCACGAAGAGACGGCCGATCTGCCCCTCTTCTCCCACGAGGGAGGGGGCGGCTGAGATGAGCGGTGGCGGCTGAGACGGGCCTGGCCGGATCCGGCATGGAAGACGGAGCTCTCCTCACGACCCGAGACGGCGTCGCCGGGGTCCAGGAGGCCCTGGCCGCCGCCGGCCTCGACGGGTGGCTGCTCTTCGAGTTCCACGGGCACAATCCCGTCGCCTCGTCCCTCCTGGGCCTCGGGTGGACGACGCGCCGCTCCTTCACCCTGGTCCCCCGGGAGGGGGAGCCCGTCGCCCTGATCCACGCGATCGAGGGATCCTACTGGGGTCACTGGCCGTGGCGGACCGCGACCTATTCCGGATGGAGGGAGATGGAGGAGGAGCTGGGACGCCTCCTCTCGGGGAGGGAGCGGGTGGCGATGGAGGTCTCGGCCCGCTCCGCGGTGCCCACCCTCGACCTCGTCCCCAGCGGCGCCGTGGAGCTGATGCTGGAGTGCGGGATCGAGCCCGTGAGCTCCGGCGACCTGGTGAGCGCCTTCCACGCGACCTGGAGTCCCCGACAGCTCGACGTCCACCGCCGCTGCGCCGAGATCGTCGCCGACCTGGCCCGGGAGGCATTCGAGCGGGCCGCCGGCGCGGTGGAGGCCGGCGAGCCCCTGAGCGAGGGCGAGCTGAGCCGCTGGATCCTGGACGAGCTCGAGGTCCGGGGCGTCGGCGTGGAGCGGGACTGCATCGTGGCGATCGGACCCCGGGCCGCCGATCCTCACTACGTGCCCGGGGAGGAGGGCGAGACGATCGGCGAGGGCCAGCTCCTGCTCATCGACCTGTGGGGACGGTCCTCGGAGCGGGACGTCTTCGCGGATCAGACGTGGATGGGGTACCTGGGCTCCGAGCTCCCCGACGAGGCCGGCGGGGTCTGGTCCGCGGTCCGGGAGGCCCGGGACGCGGTCCTGGAGCACCTGAGGGAGCGATCCCGGGCGGGAGACGAGGTCCGGGGCTTCGAGGTGGACGACGTGGCCCGGGAGGTGATCCGGGGCCACGGCTTCGGCGAGCGCTTCGTGCACCGGACCGGCCACTCGATCGACACCGGACTCCACGGCAGCGGTCCCAACCTGGACAACCTCGAGACCCGGGACGAGCGGGTTCTCGTTCCCGGGGTGGGATTCTCCGTGGAGCCCGGGGTCTACATCCCCGACCGGATCGGTGTCCGGAGCGAGGTGAACGTGCACTGGAACGAGGAGGGCCCCGAGGTCACCCCGTCCGAGCGCCAGGAGGAGGTCTTCCTCCTCCTGGACGCCTGACGCGGCCCCCGGAGGTGGTGGGGCGGTGAGCGACCGGGGGGTCCTGGTCGACGTGGCGATCCCCCTTCCGGTGGACCGCCTCTTCACATATCGGTTGGACGCGTCCCGCGTGCCGGAACCGGGGACCCGGGTCCTCGTCCCCTTCCGCCGGCGGGAGCGGATCGGCTGGGTCGCGGGCCCCGGCTCGGACCAGGGGCTCTCCACCGTTCGCCCCGTCCTCGACGTCCTGGACGACGAGCCCAGCGTCCCGGGAGAGCTCTTCAGCGTCTGCCGTTGGGCGGCGTCGTACTACCTCGCGCCCCTCGGCCTCACCCTGCGCACGGCGGTCCCCTCCGTCCTCTGCGACGCCTCCCGGGACTACGTCTCCCTGGCGTCGGAGACCGGGGAGAAGGGTGCGGACGGCGGCGAGGGGACCGGACATCTCGGCGTCGAACCGGACGGCGCCACGTCGAGGGAGCGGCGCCTCCTAGAGCGTCTCGCCGCCAGGGAGGGGCCCCAGCGGGTCCGGACCCTGGCCCGGGAGCTGGGGATGGGCTCGCTCTGGCCCGAGATCCGCCGGCTCAAGGAACGGGGGGTCCTGCGCCACGAGACCGTCCCGCCCCGGGAGCCCTCCCCGAAGACCCGGAAGGTGGTCCGGATCGTGCGCTGGCTCTCCGACCTGGGCGATCGGGACGAGCTCTTCGCCCGGGCGTACCGCCAGAGGGAGGCCTACGAGCTCCTGGAAGCAGGGGGCGGGAGCGCGGAGCTCGCCCACCTCAGCGGAAAGGGGAAGTTCAGCCGGTCGGTGATCAGAGGCCTCGAGGAGAAGGGGATCGTCGCCGTGGAGGAGGAGGAGGTGCTCCGGGACCCCTTCGCCGACCGGCCCCCGGCCCCGCCCCCGGACCTCACGCCGACCCAAGCCCAGCGCCGCGTCCTGGAGCGCCTGGTGGCGGCCGCCGACGCGAAGGATCCGTCCCCCTTCCTCCTCCACGGGGTGACCGGGTCGGGGAAGACGCTCGTCTACATCGAACTCCTGGAGGAGGTGGTGGGCCGGCGGGGACGGGGGGCGGTGGTCCTGGTGCCCGAGATCTCCCTCACGCCCCAGACCGTGGCCCGCTTCCGGGCCCGCTTCGGGGACGAGGTAGCCGTCCTCCACTCCGGCCTCTCGGACGGCGAGCGCTACGACGCCTGGCGTCAGCTCCGGGCCGGCGAGAAGCGGATCGCCGTGGGCGCCCGCTCGGCCCTCTTCGCCCCGCTGCCGGATCTGGGGGCGATCGTGGTGGACGAGGAGCACGACGGCAGCTACAAGCAGTCCGAGACGCCCCGCTATCACGCCAGGGATCTGGCCGTTGTCCGGGCCTCGCTCTGCGGTGCGGTGTGCGTCCTCGGCAGCGCCACACCCTCCCTGGAGAGCTGGGCCAACGCCCGGAAGGGCAAGTTCGAGCTCGTGGAGCTCACGGAGCGGGTGGGGGGCGGCCGCCTCCCGCCGGTGCGGGTGGTGGACCTGCGGGAGGTGCGTCGACGCCTGGCGGGAGATGACGGCGGCGCGGCCGCACGCGGAGAGGATCGGGCCGACCCGCCCACGGAGGGCGGGCGACGCCCCGGCCCCGATCGTCCCGGGGAGGCCCAGACCGCCCCGGGGGGAAGTACCGTCCTCTCCCCGGCGCTCGTGGAGGCGGCCCGGGCCCGGCTGGAGAAGGGCGAGCAGGTGATCCTCCTCCTGAACCGGCGGGGCTACTCCAGCTTCGTCCAGTGCCGGGAGTGCGGCGGGGTGGAGAGCTGCCCGAACTGCTCGGTCTCCCTCACCTATCACCGGACCCACGAGCGGCTGGTCTGCCNNCCTCACCTATCATCGGACCCACGACCGACTCGTCTGCCACCACTGCGGCCACGACGAGCGGGCCCCGCAGCGGTGCGGGCGCTGCGGCTCCGACGACCTCTCCTTCCGGGGTCTCGGCACCGAGCAGGTGGAGCGGATCGTGGCCGAGACCTTCCCGGGGAGCCGGATCGCCCGGATGGACGTGGACACGACCTCCGGCAAGTGGTCCCACCACGAGATCCTGGGCCGGGTGGAGCGGGGGGAGGTGGACATCCTCCTGGGCACCCAGATGATCGCCAAGGGGCTCGACTTCCCGGGGGTGACCCTGGTGGGCGTCATCAACGCCGACGTGGGGCTCCACCTCCCGGACTTCCGGGCCAGCGAGCGCACCTTCCAGCTCCTCAGCCAGGTGGCGGGGCGGGCGGGGCGGGGGAGCCGGGGTGGCGAGGTCTTGATCCAGACCTCGGTTCCCGACCACTACGCGGTGCGGGCGGCGGTGGGCCACGACTACCCGGGCTTCGCCGAGCGGGAGCTGGCCGAGCGGGAACGCCCCGTCTATCCCCCCCACGTCCGCATGGCCAATGTGGTGGTGAGCAGCCCGGACCCCGATGCAGCGGCCCGGGGCGCCGAGGGCGGCGCGGCCTGGCTGCGCCGCCGGCTCGAGGGTCGTGAAGGGCACTCCCTGGAGGTGGTGGGGCCGGCGCCGGCGCCGATCGAGCGCCTCCACGGCCGCTGGCGCTGGCACTTCCTTGCCCGCTCGCCTTCGGCGGCGGCGCTGGGCACGGCGTGCCGGGCGCTTCAGGAGGGGTACGCGCCTCCCGGAGGCGACGTCCGGCTGATCGTGGACCGGGATCCCACCGCACTGCTCTAGGGCCGGGACCCCGGCGGACGGCCGCTCCGGTCTTGATCGGCTTCGCCGAGAGGGCGCATATTGAAAGTGTGGAGGTGCCCGCGAGATCTCCGCTGTTTTCGCTCCGAACGGGGGGCGAACGCTCACGTCTCCAGCTCCGAGCCCACGACACGATGCCACGCGCCCATCCAACCCCGAGGCGGCCGCTCCCGAGGCCTCCCCGGGAGGCGCCCCGCACGCTGAGGGCGCTGTGGCCCGGCGACCGGCGGAGCCGGGTCCGGGGCTTCACCCTCATCGAGATGCTGATGGTGACCCTGATCGTGGGGATCATCTCGGGTCTCGCCATGCCCCAGTACAGCGAGGCCAGGGACCGGGCGAGGGTGGTGGCGGCGATCTCCGACATCAAGGCGATCGAGGCCGACATCGCCGGCTACCAGCTCGAAAACGAGACCGCCCTCCCGCCGGACCTGGCCGCCGTCGGCCGGGACGAGCTCGAAGATCCCTGGGGGAATCCCTACCAGTATGCCCTGATCAAGGGAGGAAGCACTCCCCCCGGCCAGCTCCGCAAGGACCGCTTCCTCGTCCCTATCAACTCCGACTACGACCTCTACTCCATGGGCGCGGACGGGGACACCCGCTCACCCCTCACCGCCGACGAGAGCCACGACGACGTCCTCCGGGCCAACAACGGCTCCTTCGTGGGGCTGGCGGCCGAATACTAAATCGTTCCTCCCCGATTCCATGGAGCGTGCCCGCCCGAGGAGTGAGGGATGAAGCTCGGCTTCCTGCGCACCCGGGTGGCCCGGCGGATCGTCCTCCTCTTCGTCCTCTGCGCCCTCCTGCCCGTGGGAGGGCTCGCGGTCGTCTCCTACTTCCACGTCCGGGGCCAGCTCCAGGAGCAGAGCCAGGAGCGCCTCCAGCAGGTGGTGAAGGCCGCGGGGATGGCGGTGGTGGAGCGGCTCCTCTTCGTCGAGGAGCAGCTCCGCCTGCTGTCGGGGCGCATGGACGCGCCGGACGGAGACGCCGAGCCGCCCGGGCCCGGCCAGACGGTGGAGGGGAGCATCCGGGGCGTGGCCGAGCTCGGGCTGACCCGCCTCGTCGGGGGAGGGGACGCGCCGCCGGCCCTGGCGGAGGAGCTCCGGCGTCTGGACAATCAAGGAGTCGCCCACCTCGAAGACGGCGGCACCCTCCTCCTGACGCTCCGGGACGGGGGAGAGGGCGTCCGTATATTCCTGGTTCGCCCCGTGAACGGGGACGCTCCCGACGGGGATCTCCTCTGGGCCCGGGCCGATCCCTCCCACCTCTGGGGCGCCGCCCAGGTCTACGCGGACCTGCCCACGGGTGGCGGAATGTGCGTCGTGGACGACGTGGGCGAGCCCCTCTTCTGTCCTGTCCCCGGGATCGACGCCTTCCTGGAGAGGCTCGGCGAGGCGGCGGAGGCGAATCCGAATTCGGGGACCTTCCGGTGGTCGCCCCCGGACGGCGAGGAGCTGAGGGCGAATTACTGGGCGGTCTTCCTGGAGGGGAGCTTCCAGAGCGACCCGTGGAAGGTGGTGGCGATGGAGTCGGTGCGGGCCGCGACGGCCTCGATCCAAGGGTTTCGCACCGCCTTCGTCCTCGTCGTCCTCGGCTCCCTCTGCGTCGTCGTCCTTCTGAGCAACGTCCAGATCCGGCGCAACCTCGATCCCCTGGCCGAGCTGAAGGAGGGGACGGTCCGGATCGCCGAGGGCGACTTCGCCAGCCGGGTCGAGGTGGAGAGCGGGGACGAGTTCGAGGAGCTGGCCGGCTCCTTCAACGAGATGGCCCGGAACCTGGGCTCCCAGTTCAACGCCCTCTCCACGATCTCCGAGATCGACCGGGCGGTCCTCTCGGCCCTGGAGACCGAGACGATCGTGGACACGATCCTCGGACGGATCGACGACCTCTTTCCCTGCCACCGGGTGGCCCTCTGCCTCCTCGACTCGCCGTCGTCCGCCGAGGACGGGGCGCCCCGGGAGGGGCTGGTCTACACCCTGGAGGTCGACGAGCCGGCAGCGGAGCGGGTGACCCACACGGTGAGCCTGGAGCAGGACCAGCTCGATCGTCTGGCGGGGGTCTCCGGACACGCGCTCCTGAAGCCCGGAGCCTCCGTGCCCGGATACCTCGTGCCCGTCACGGGTGCGCGCCTCGCCCGGGAATCGGCGGTGCTCCTCCCCATGGTCGTGGGGGGCGAGGCGGTGGGGTTCCTGGCCCTCTTCGCGGAGGGGCGGGCGGAGGTCGACCCGGAGGACGTCTCCCGGATCCGGCAGATCACCGACCAGGTCGCGGTGGCCCTCTCCAACGCCCACCTGATCCAGGATCTGGACGACCTGACCCTGGGGTCGATGACCGCCCTGGCCCGGACCATCGACACCAAGTCCCCGTGGACCGCCGGACACTCGGAGCGGGTCCGGAACTACGCGGTGGGCCTCGCCGGGGAGCTGGGGATGTCGGAGGAGGAGGTCGACCTCATCCACCGGGGGGCCCTCCTCCACGACATCGGCAAGCTGGGGATCCCCCCCGAGATCCTGGACAAGCCCGGCCGCCTCACCGACGAGGAGATGGAGGTCATGCGCTCCCACGTGACCGTGGGCCACCGGATCCTGGAGCCGGTGGCGGCGTTCCGGCCCATGCTCCCCCTGGTCCTCCACCACCACGAGAGCTTCGACGGGTCGGGCTACCCCCACGGCCTCTCCGGCGAGGAGATTCCTTTGAAGGTGCGCATCATGACGGTGGCCGACGTCTTCGACGCCGTCACCTCGGACCGTCCCTACCGTTCGGCCATGTCCCCGGAGCGGGCCCGCGAATTTCTCGAGGAGAAGTCCGGAATCATGTTCGACCCCGAGCTCGTCCAGGCGTTCTACGCGGTCATCGAGAGCCTGGAGATGGAGGCCCCGTCCACCGTCGGGATCGGGGCGGCCGAGTGATGCGCCGCCTCGCTTCCCTCCTCCTCGGGGCGGTCCTGATCGTGGGCGCGTGCGACGACGAGCCCCAGGAGGTCCGGGTGCCCGAAGATCTGCAGGGCCGGTGGGTCACCGACGCCCCGGACTACGCCGACCGGGCGTTCGAGATCTCCGACGCCGAGCTGACGTTCTTCCAGGGGGACGGCCTGTCCACCACGGACTCGATCCACGCTCTGGAGGTCGGCTCCGTGGCGAAGAGCTCGGATGTCCTCTACGAGTTCTACTATCCCCGGGGCGCGGAGGACCTCTACCGCTTCGCCGTGCGCTACGACCCGGCGAGCCGGCTCGTGGTCCTGCACAACCAGCCCGAGGTGGTGTGGAGGAAGGCGAGCGAGGGCGGGGGCTGACGGGGTCCACGGCCCGTTGCCCCGGTCCATCGGCCGGGCTTACCTTTCCCGACGTTCGATCTTCCCGTCCCGAGGCGTGACGCCGAGCGCACCGGATTCCGATGGGCTGTCTCTCTCTCAACGCGTCCTTCGAGCCCCTGACGATCGTCCCGCACCGCCGGGCGGTCCGCCTCGTCATGGACCGCAAGGCCGAGATCCTGGAGACCGACGGCGAGCGGGCGTTCCGGTCCGAGCGCAGGTCCCTGCCCTGCCCGACGGTGATCCGCCTCGTGCGCTACGTCCACGTGCCCCGGCGCTTCCGCCGCCAGGTGACCAACACCTTCCTCTTCGCCCGGGACGACTACTGCTGCCAGTACTGCGGCCGGCACCGGAGCGAGCTCCGGGGGCGGCAGTTTCTCACCCGGGACCACGTCCTCCCCCTCTCCCGGGGCGGGCGGAACACGTGGGAGAACGTGGTGACCTCGTGCTCGGTGTGTAACAACCGGAAGGGGAACCGCCTTCCGGCGGAGGCGGGGATGAAGGTCCTCGGCGAGCCCGGGGAGCCGAACCACGTCCATCTCGTGTGGGCGGTGCGGAGCGTCACGCCCGTCCAGGCCAAGTACATCGAGATGTTCTACGGGAGCGACGCCCTCTCCATGGTGAAGGAGCGTCGCGAATAGAGAAGGGCTCCGGCCCTACTCCTCCACCCAGGCGTGGGGCCGCTCGTAGATCTGGCCGTATCCCCGGACCGTGCCTCCCGGCGTGTACTCCTTCCAGCGGATCGTCCACCCCCGCACGGGATCCTGGCTCACCTCGTAGGTGAAGCCGGGGCTCTGGAAGCGCTCGGCGATGAAGCGGGCGAGGTGGGGCGGGAGGTCCGGGATCCCCTCGACGGTGGGGGCACGGGATTCGTCGAGGAGCTCTCTCTTGATCTCCGACTCGAAGACCTTGAGGCTGCGGATCGCCTCCTCCACCGCGGTGGCGATCCGGCGGAAGGTGTCCTCCGGGCCCCCGCCGATCTTCGTGCGGAGGCGCTTCAGGATCTGATTGGTGGTGGGGGCGCTGAGCTCCTTCCGGACCCGCTGGAGCTGGGTGAGGAGGCGCTCCTGGATCCGGATGAGCTGGGACACCTCCGCGGCGCTCACCCCTTCCTGGTCGGGGGGCATCCACCCTCCGTTCTATGGGGATTGTCGGAGTCCCACCGACCGCTATTCGTCGTCGTCGGACGGCTCGCCGCCCTCGAGCTCCTCCCGGAGCTTCTCCTCCCGCTTCCGCGCCTCCTCGACGATACGCCGGGAGATCCGGAGGAGGGGATCCTCCTTCTCCTCCCCGTTCGTGCCCGTCTCCCGGGCGTCGCTCTGGGGCCCCAGCTTGGCGGTGCTGCGCACCTCGTAGGCGAAGAGGCGTTGGCGCAGGTCTCCCAAAAGCTTCTGCAAGCGGGGTGCCTCGCGCAATAGCTCCCCATCCTCCTCCAGGCGCAGGATCAGCCGCGCCACGCGAACCAGGCTCTGCCGGAGATCCTCCGGCTCGATGTCGTCGTACCGGCCCATCGCTGCTCATATCCTCCGATCATTCCGATTCCACGAGACGGATCCGGGCGTCCAGCGCCATCCCGCCGTCCGCCCGGGCCAGGAACGGATTCATCTCCAGCTCCCGGATCCGGGGAAAGGTCCCCACCAGCTGGGAGACCCGCTGAATCACCTCCACCAGCAAGCCCTGGTCCACCCCAGCCCCGCCCCGCACCCCCTCCAGGAGGGGATGGGCCCGGATCTCCTCGATCATCTCCCGGGCGTCGGGCCGGGTGACCGGCTGCACGCGGAAGGTCACGTCCCGCAGGGCCTCCACGTAGATGCCGCCCAGGCCGAACATCAGGACGGGCCCGAAGCCGGGGTGGGTGGACATGCCCACGATCGTCTCGGTGCCCGGAGACTCGTGGCGACAGACCAGCACGCACGGGATCTCCGCTTCGGGCCGTTCCCTGCCGAGGCGCTGGGTCATCTCCTCGTAGGCTTTCTCCACGTCCTCGGCGCTCTCGAGGCCCACCCGCACCGCCCCGGCTTCGCTCTTGTGGACGATCTCGGGGGAGACCGCCTTGAGCACCACCGGCAGCCCCAGGCTCCTGGCCGCTGCCGCCGCCTTCGGGCCCGACGTCGCCAGGCGGTGCTCGACCACCGGGATCCCGAACGCCTCCAGGACCCGGTACGCTTCGGGCTCGGTGAGCTGCGCCCGCCCCACCTCCCGCGCACCGTCGAGGACCCGGGCCGCCCCGTCCTCGTCCACTTCGAAGGTCTCGGGCTCCTCGACGGGACGGGCGAGCCAGCGCCTGTGCCGGTCAAGCGCCGCCAGGGACCGGGCCGCCGATTCGGGGAAGATGTAGGCCGGAATTCCCGCCTCCTGAAGCTCCGCCCGTCCCTGGGGCAGCCCCTCCCGGCCCATGAGCACCGCCAGGATCGGCTTCTCCCTCCGGCTCTCCCCTGCCGCCTGGATCGCGTTGGCCACGTCGGTCTGGCGGACCCCCAGGGGCGGAACGAAGGCGGCGATCGCGGCGTCCACCCGGGGGTCGTCCAGGACCACGTCCAGGGCGACCCGGTAGCTCTCGGCCGTGGCCGTGGCGATCATGTCCACCGGGTTACGGACCGACGCCTCCGCCGGAAAGATCTCCCGGAGCCGCCCCTGGGTCTCCGGGCCCAGCTCCACCACCTCGAGTCCTCCCGCCTCGCACGCGTCCGCGGTGATGATACCCGGTCCCCCGGCATTGGTGACGATCGCCACCCGGTTCCCCCGGGGCATGGGCAGGGTGCCGAACGCCATCGCCACGTCGAAGAGCTCTCCCACGGTGTCGGCCCGGAGCACGCCGCACTGGCTCAGGAGGGCGTCGGTGGCCACGTCCACGCTGGCCAGGGCGCCGGTGTGGGACGAGGCGGCCCGGGCCCCCGCGAGGGTCCGGCCCGACTTGACCACGCAGATCGGCTTCGAGCGGGTGATGCGCCGGGCGATGCGGGTGAACCGCCGCGGGTTCCCGAAGTTCTCCAGGTACATGAGGATCACCCGGGTGCCCTCGTCCTCCTCCCAGTACTCCAGGAGATCGTTTCCGCTCACGTCCGCCTTGTTCCCCACCGAGACGAAATCCCGGATCCCGATCCCGTACTCGGCGGCGTAGTCCAGGATCGTCACCCCCAGGGCCCCGGACTGGCTCATGAAGCTGATCGGCCCCCGCGGAGGCGCGGTCGGGGCGAAGGTGGCGTTGAGAGAGACCCCGGGCTCGGTGCTGAGGAGGCCCATGCAGTTCGGCCCGACGAGCCGCATCCCGTGCTCTCTCACGATCTCCACGAGTCGTCGCTCCCGCTCCGCCCCCTCGGGGCCCACCTCGCGGAAGCCGGCGGAGATCACCACCAGGGCCTTCACTCCCGCTTCTCCGCACTCCCGGGCTACCTGGAGGACCGCCTCCCGTGGGACCGTGACGACCGCCAGGTCCACGGTTTCGGGGACGTGCCGGATCGAGGGGTGGGCGGGCACGGAGTGGATCGCCCGGGCGTTGGGGTTCACCGGGTACACCGCCCCGGTGAAGCCGTGGGTCAGGAGGTTGTCCACCACCTGCCACCCGATCGATCCGGGCTCGCGGGACGCGCCCACCACGGCCACGGACTCTGGACGGAAGAAGTGATCGAGGGAGGGGCGCAAAGGGGGCCGGCGTAGGAGGCTGGGATCCCGGAGCGTCGTCCGGACGGAACCCCGGAAGTCTAGCGGTGGGGGGAGGTGTCGCTCAAGGTGGAGGTGGAGGGGTCCGCATCCGACGCCGTTGCGAGCCGCCGGCCGCCTGCCCATGATGGATCGCGTCCCGGGCCCCGGTGCGTGGACGTTGAACGTAACTCCTTGACTGGCAGATGCTTATGCCGACGCGACCGAAGCGCGGGGTGGAGAAGGCGAGCCGTGGGTCCGGGGGTTCGGCCCGGTGAGCGGAGACGAGGCGGTCCTCGTCCGGAGGGTCCGCTTCAGCGCGGGCCACCGGTACCGGCGTCCCGACTGGAGCGAGGAGCGCAACCGGGAGGTCTTCGGGCCCAGCGTCCACCCCCACGGCCACAACTACGCCGTGGACGTCGAGATGCGGGGGACGATCGACCCCGAGACCGGCTTCGTCGTGGATCTCGCCGCTCTGGACCGGCTCCTCGCCGATCGGATCGTGGACCGCCTCGACTCCCGGGAGCTGACCGAGACCGTGCCCGAATTCCGGCCCGGAAAGGGGATTCCGTCGACCGAAGCCCTGGCGCGCTGGATCTTCGGGGAGCTCGAGGGCCGGATTCCGGGCGACGCGCGGCTGGTCCGGGTCCGGGTCGAGGAGAGCGGGACCCTGGCGGCGGAATATCCCGCCTAGGGGGCTCCGGCGAGCCGTCGCCGGGGCGCGAACCGCCCGGGGGCGCCTTGAGGCCGCGGCGTCCCGCGGTCACATTTCCGACGCCGCGTCGGGCTCGAGCCCCCTGCTTCCGGAGAGGCCATGGCGAAGGACGAGAGAGAACCGGAGGGAGCCGACGGAGCCGAAAGCGAGAGCGAAGCGCCCGCAGAGGAGCTCCAGCGGGGGAAGCCCCTCTCCGTCAGTGACGTGTCGCCGTCCTCCCCGGCTCGGGCCCGCCCCCGGCAGCCGAGCCCCGAGGACGAGGCCGAGGCCCGGGCCGAAGAGGGGGGCAGTGAGGCCGGAGAGGGCGGAAACCGCCCCACCCCGGTGCGGGTCGCCATGGACGCGCCTCCGCCGGGAGACTCCCGTCCCACCAAGGCCCTTCCGGCCCGACGCTTCCTCGTGGGGGAGGAGGAGTGGATCGCCCGGATCACCGGTCGGACGGTCAGCGGCACCCGGCCCGACACCGGCGCCCCCCTCATGGAGCTGAGCTTCTACCGGGCGGACGAGCCCGACGACCCCCGCCGCCACGTCCTCACGGTGGAGAGGGACCTCGACCACTTCTACGACGAGGACCTGGGCGAGCTTCTGGAGCGCGCCCGTCCCGCTGCGCGCGGGGAGGGAGGGCGGTAGAGTCGGGGGCACGACGTCGAACTCATCAACACCCAGGCCTCTTCGGGTGTCTACATGGTCGGTGCAGCAGCGGCTGGAGACGGCCCCCTCGTCCGCAGGGCGAGGGAGGGGGACCGGGAGGCCTTCGGGCTCCTGGTCGAGCGCTACATGCGCACGGCCTACGCCGTGGCCCTCTCGGTGACGAAGAGCCACGAGGACGCCGAGGACGCGGCCCAGGAGGCGTTCGTGGTGGCGCTGGAGCGCCTCGACGACTGTCGCAGCCCGGAGAAGTTCGGCGGGTGGCTCCTCACCATCGTGCGGAACCGAGCCCGGAACCTCTTGAGGCGAGAGACGATCCGGGCCACGGAGCCGGTGCCGGAGAGCGCGAGCACGGGCCGGCCCGGGCCCGACCGCGAGGCGGAGAGGTCGGAGCTGCGGTCGCACCTGAGGGGCGCGATCGGCGAGCTCCCCGAGGTCCAGAGGGTGGTGGTCATGCTCCACGATCTGGAGGGATGGAAGCACCGCGAGATCGCCGATCACCTGGGCCTGCCGGCCGGGACGGTGCGGTCGCACCTGCACCACGCGCGCAAAGGGCTCAGGCGTCTGCTCGGCGCGGCCCTGGAAAAGAGTTCAGAGACGAGCGTATGAGAGATCCCCATCGCATCCCCCTCGACGCCCTGGATCCCGAGACTTGGGAGCCGGGCTACTGGGTCCGTTTCCGCCGGAAAGTCATGGATCGGGCGGCGCTCGAGCTCGCCCGCAGGGGGCGCCGTCGGCCGGTCACCGTGAGCCAGGTGGTGGGCTCCTGGGCCAGGGCGCTGGTGCCCGCGGCGGTGGTCGCGGCGGCGGCGTCGATCTTCCTGCTCCCGGCCCCTCCGGCCACCGGTGCCTCCGAGGCCCGGCTCGCCGGAATCGAAGAGCTCCTCACGGGTGAGCTCGAGGAGCTTCCGATCCCCGTGGTACTCGCGTCGGAGGGAGCGGGCGACGAGCCGACCGCCGAGCCGGAGATCGAGGGCTTCTGATGGAGCGCACCACGAAGGCCCGGCTCGCTTCCCTGGGGGTGCTCCTGGCCGTGCTCGTAGCGGGCTTCGCCATGGGCCTGGCGTGGGAGCGACGAAGCGGCTCCCTTCGGGTCGAGGACCCGGCGGGGGGCGAAGCGGGGGCGGAACGAAGTCGGGAAGGCGACGACCGGGACGGCTCGGGCAAGCGGAGGCGTCGCCTGATCATCGACCGGGTGGGCCTCGCCCCCGAGCAGGAGGAGCGGGTCGACTCGATCGTCCGGATCCACCGGCAGGGGATGAAGGAGCTGCAGAGGGAGTTCCGGGCCGAGTACAACCCGCGCTACCGGGCTCTCATCCAGGAGACCCGGGACGAGATCCGCGGCCTCCTGACGCCGGCGCAGCGGTCGACCTACGACTCCCTCCTCGCCGAGCGCGACCGGCGCAGGGAGCGGGAGCGCGAGGAGCGGAAGAGCCGCCGCAGATAGAACGGGCCGCGCCGCGCCTCGGCCGTCCCCGCTCCAGCCTCAGCGCGGGAGCCGGAGGCGGATCGACGCACCCCGCCGCACCACCGTCAGGGGCACCGGGCCCCCGCTCCGGCCCACGATGAAGCGGAGCTCCGCCACGGAGGTAGGCGTCCGCTCACCCGCCGAGACGATCACGTCGCCGGGCTCCAGGCCCGCTTCCTCCGCCGGGGTCCGCTCGAGGACGTCGGTCACCAGGATCCCCTCGTTCACCGAGAAATACCGGGCCAGACCCGGGTTCAGGGAAGTGACCCGGGCCCCCGCCACGTAGTCCCGACCGACCGCCCAGGGATTGGGCGGTCGGGGTGGGTCTCCGGGTTCGACGACCGGCTCGACTCCCTCCCCGGGCGCGGAGGGAAAGGCCTCGCGGGGGAAGATCTCGAGCCCCTCCTCGGCTTCGAAGCGGAAGCCGAAGGCGGAGTCGCCGGAGAAGGTGAAGGTGAAGCCGCGGAGCTCCTCCGCCGCGGTGCGCAGAGCGTCGGCGGCGGCGGAATCGAAGGCGAAGGTCCGGGCGCGGGCCCCCGTGCCGTGCTCCACCCGGAAGCGGAAGTGGAGGGAGTCGAGGTTCCGGAGGAGCGCGCGGCGCACCGAGTCCAGGTGCACGACGACCCGCGGAGGGAGCGGAGGACCGTCCACCGCCCCCGGGCGTGGATCGGCCACCACCCGCACCTCCACCCGGCCACCGGCGCGCCCCAGGGTCAGGACCACGGGCTCCCCGGGCCGGAGCCTGCGGGAGAGGGCGTAGAGGGCGCGGCGGCTTCCCGGAGAGCCGTCCACCGCGACGATCGTGTCCCCGGGCTGCAGGCCCGCCCGGTGGGCGGGGCTCCCGCGCACCACCCCGGTGATCAGGACCGAAGAGCGAGCGCCCTCCCCGGTGCCGGGCTCCCTGTCCTGGCCGTAGGCGATCCCGATCCAGCCGGGAGGCGGCCGTGTGCCGGGACGCTCCTGGCCCCCCAGGGGAGCGCCGCCCGAGAGGAGGAGCCCGAGACCCGTCGCCGTCACGACCGCCCACCTCTGCCCGTTCATCGTCAGAACCAGTCGTCCGTGCTGGCGGTGGAGATCTGACGGAGCGTCGCCTGGCGCTCCGCCATCGAGCTCACCAGGATTCCGTTGATGAACGGATCGGTGGGCGCCTGGCGCACCGCTGCCTGCCCGGCGGCCACCAGGGCCTCCAGGGCCGCGAAGCGGCTGGCCGGGTCGACGACACCGCTTTCCTCCTCGCTCCCCGTTCCGGTGAGGCGGCGATACTGGGCCAGGGCGTTCACGTAGCGCTCCTCGGCGTCGTCCAGGATCCGGGCCGCCTCTTCGGCGCTTCCGGCCTCCACCGTGGCTACGGCGCGTCCCGGCGCTTCCGGTCCGCCGTTCCGGGCCAGGACGGCACCCGTGCCGGCGCCACCCAGGAAGAGGACCAGGGCGGCGGCGGCCCGGAGCCATCCCGGGCCCAGGCCGAAGCCCGGGGTCCCGGACGGCCCGTCCTCCTTCACGAGCCCTTCCCGGGCGAGGCGCCGCTCCAGCTCCCGCCAGTCGCCGGACGGGGGGAGGAGGTCGGGCAACGAGCCGAGGGCCTCGGTCTGCTCCCGGAGGGCGTCCAGCTCGGCCACGCATCGATGGCAGCTCGCCAGATGGCGTCGCTCCTCGGGGGAGGGCGCTTCTTCCACGAGGCGGGCCAGATCTTCATTGCTCAGGTGCCGCATGCTTCCATTCCTCCGGCTTCGTCGGACGCTGTCCCCGTCCGCAGGATCTCACGCATCTTCGCTCGTGCCTTGAAGAGCTGGGACTTCGAGGTGCCCGTGGCGACCCCGAGGAGCTCTCCGATCTCTTCGTGGGTGTAGCCCTCCACGTCGTGCAGGATGAGGACCTTCCGCATCCCGTCCGGAAGGAGGGCGAGGGCTTCCTCCAGCCTGTCCGCCAGGAGAGCGTCGCCGTGGGACGGCTCCACCGGGAGCGTCTCGGGCATGGGGACCCGGCGCTTCTCCCGGGTGCCCTTCTTGCGGACCGCCTGGAGCGCCGCGTTCACGGCGATCCGGTGCAGCCAGGTGGAGAAGCGGGCGTCCCCCCGAAACGAGGGGAGGGCCCGGATCGCCCGGATCCACGCCTCCTGGGCGTAGTCCTGGGCGGTGTCGTCGTCCGCCGCGATGCGGCGCACCACGGCGTAGACCCGCGGCGCGTAGCGGTCGTAGAGCTCGCGAACCGCGGAGCCGTCCCCCTCGCGGGCGCGGCGGATCAGCTCGGCTTCGCTCATTCTCCCCCGGACCGCGGGCGCACGCTCCTCCACCCGTTCATTGGGATGCGGCATGGGAGGAGAGGGTTGCCCGCCCCGGTTGGCCCGGTTAGCCTCCCCGGCCCGGCGGGCCTCCTCCCGCTCGCCCAAAGATGGCCAACTCGCGTTCCGGAAAGGAAGCCCGGGTCATGGATCGTTCTCAGCCACGCCTGCCAGGGGCCACCCACCTGGAGTGCACCGCCACGGGCGAGGAGCTGGAGAGCGAGCGCCTCCAGGGCCTCTCCCCCGGGGGGAAGCCTCTCTTCGCCCGCTACGACCTGCCGTCGCTCCGGGACCGCCTACGCCCCGACGATCTCGGCGGGCGCAGCGCGGATCTCTGGCGATACGAAGAGGTCCTCCCGGTGCGTGAGCGCCGATTCCAGATCCGCCTCGGAGAGGGGTGGACGCCCCTCCTGGACTCCGAGAGGCTCGCCGACGAGCTGGGCGTGGGGCGCCTGCTGGTGAAGAACGAGGGGCGGAATCCGACCGCGAGCTTCAAGGACCGGGGCCTCTGCCTGGCCGTGTCCCGGGCCAAGGAGCTGGGAGCCACGGAGCTCGCGATCCCCTCGGCGGGGAACGCGGGCAGCGCGGCCTCGGCCTACGCGGCCGCCGCCGGACTTCCGATCCACGTGATCGTTCCCCGGGACACGCCCGCGCCGATCGTGGAGGAGATCTCGGCCCTGGGCGCCGACCTCCGCCTCCTGGACGGGCTGATCACCGACTGTGGCCGGGCGGTCCGGGAAGGGGTGGAGGAGCACGGCTGGTGGGACCTCTCCACCCTGAAGGAGCCGTACCGGGTGGAGGGGAAGAAGACCATGGGCTACGAGCTCTTCGAGCAGCTCGGGGGGCGCCTGCCCGACGCGATCGTCTACCCCACCGGCGGCGGCACCGGGCTGATCGGGATGTGGAAGGCGTTCGAGGAGATGGAGGAGCTGGGCTGGATCGGCCCGGAGCGCCCGAAGATGTTCAGCGTCCAGTCGGCCGGGTGCGCGCCGATCGTCCGGGCGTGGGAGGAGGGGGCCGAGAGCGCCCGCCCGTGGGAGGACGCCGCCACCTACGCGTCGGGGCTCCGGGTGCCGAGCGCGATCGGCGACTTCCTCATCCTGCGGGCGCTCCTGGAATCAGAGGGAGGAGCGGTGGGGGTGCCCGACTCGAGGATGAAGGAGGGCGTGGACGCCATCGGCCGGGCCACCGGCGTCTTCGCGGCCCCGGAGGGAGGCGCCACGGCGGCGGCGGTGCCCCGGCTCCTGGAGATGGGGCTCCTCGATCCCTCCGACGAGGTGGTCCTCTTCGTCACCGGGAGCGGCCTGAAGTACGTGGGGATGCATCCTCTGGACTGACGAAGCCACGCGCCGAACACGATGATCTACTTCTGGATCGGACTCGCGGCCCTGGTGGTGATCGGGGGGATCGCGTATCGGCTCCGGCTCCACGAGGAGGTGGGCGGGCCCGCCGGGCCCCTGAGCGACGAGCAGGTCCGCAGCATCGAAGCCACCGGGCGCCTCGATCTGGACGGGGACGAGCCCCTGGACATGGACGAGATCGAGCGGGCGGAGGAGGAGTTCTGGGAGGAGAGCTGGGACGAGCCCGAGGAGTGGTGAAGCGCTTCGGGGGCGGCGCCGGGGCCCTCTGCTAGGGCCGCCAGCGATAGTAGAAGCCGGGCAGGGGCACCAGGCGCTGGTTCAGGGGCGTCTCGTCGTCGGGGTCGATCCGGTCCACCCAGAGGCCCCGGTTGATGCTCATGCCGACCCCGAGGTAGTTGCGGTCCACGAACTCCCACTCGAAGCCCACCGGCGCCCGGAGGACGAGGACCGATCCCCGCCCTTCCTCCGCGAAGGCCAGGACCCCCCAGAGCCCGCCTCCGACGAAGGGCCGGAGGTCCTCCGCCGGGCCGAAGTAGTGCTTTCCCACCACGGAGACGCTCAGGTCCCGGAGGGTCCAGGTGCCCACGTTGGCCTCCACGCTGAAGCTCTCCCACTGGTACTCGAAGGTGAGGCCCAGGAAGCTGACCCCGCCCCAGGTGATCCCGACCCGGACCGGGTCGGGGGCCTGGGCCGCCAGCGGCGGGGCCGGAAGCAGGGAGGCTAGGAGGAGAGCCGAGGTCGCCGCGAGGAGGGGGCGGCGCCGGCGCGAAGCGGGGGCTGCGGCTCGCGGATGATCCATGGGGTCCCCAGTATATGCGAACGGGTCGGGCCTGGCCACGCGACCTCAAACCACCGATCGGGAGGCGTCCCATGAGCGACGAGCAGTACACGAATCTCCTGGAGGAGGCCCTGGAGGCGTGGGAGGACGCGCGCCGGGGCGTGCTGGACGAAGCCGAGGTGATCCCCGACGAGCGCTACGACTACCGGCCCCACCCCGAATCCCGGAGCGTCCGGGAGCTGCTGGTCCACATCGTGGAGAGCGGGGAGATGATGGCCGGGGAGCTCTCCCGGGAGGACGGAGACTTCACGCGGCAGTCTCCGGAGGAGCACATCCAGGAGCACGCCGGCGACCTCCCCGAGGATCCCGACCCGGTGGAGCTGCGCGATCTCCTCATGGTCCGCTTCGCCGAGGGGGCCGCCACGCTCCGGGGCCGGGGCGAGCTGCACATGCTCCAGTTCATCCGGCGCTTCGACGGGAAGCCGGGGACCCGCCTGGCCTGGCTGCACCACGGGATCGCCCACGAGATGTACCACCGGGGCCAGCTCGCCCTCTACGCGCGCACCATGGACCTGACCCCCGCCCTGACGCGGCGGATTCACGGGGAATGATGCGGACCCTCCGGCCGGGTCCCGGGAACGCCGACGGGTCCCGGGCGCGGCCCCGGCTCCGTGGCTGACGCCCCCGAGACGCTGGACGCCCGCCTCGAGTCCGTGGGCGTGCCGGCGATCCGTCGCCACGTCTTCCTCTGCTGCGACCAGACGAAGCCCGAGTGCTGCGAGAGGGAGCGGGGCCTGGCCGCGTGGTCCTACCTGAAGAGGCGGCTCCGGGAGCTCGGGCTCTCGGAGGCGGGAGGCGTCTACCGGACGAAGGCCAACTGTCTTCGGGTGTGCCAGCAGGGCCCGATCGCCCTGGTCTATCCCGAGGGCGTCTGGTATCGGGCGTGCGATCCACCGGTCCTGGAGCGGATCATCCGGGAACACCTGATCGGCGGGCGTCCGGTGGAGGAGTACGTGATCGCGGCGAGGCCGCTGGGGAAGCCCTAGAGGTCCCCGGCCCTCAAACCGGCCACTCCTCGCCGTGCCAGCACATCTCCCAGAAGAGCCACTCGTAGCGGCTGGAGAGGACGAAGATCTCGGTGAGCCGGGCCTTCTTCTCGTCGGTGGCGCCCCGTGCCAGCCGGTCCATCTCGCCGCGGAGCCAGTCGGCGGCCTCGGCGAACTCCTCCGACGCGTACTGCTCGATCCAGTCGGCGTAGCGCGGGTCGTCCGGGGGATCGCCCTCGGCGAGGCTCTGCCCGATGAAGGCATATCCCCAGGCGCACGGAAGGAGGGCCGCCAGGAGCTCGGTCATGTCGCCGTCGGCGGCGGTCCGGACCAGGAAGTCGGTGTAGGCCCGCGTCGTGGGCCACATGGGCTCGGCCTCCAGGTCCTCGGGGGTGAGGCCGAAGCGGGCGGCGTAGGCCCGGTGGAGCTCCATCTCGGTGTTGAGGGTCAGGTCCAGCACCGAGGCGTACCAGCCCATGGACTCGAGTCGGTCGGCCTTGGCCGCCGCCCACGCGAAGATCCGGCTGAACTCGATCAGGTATCGGTAGTCCTGCAGGACCCAGCGCCGAAAGCGCTCCTCGTCCAGGGAGCCGTCCGCCAGCCCCTGGACGAAGGGATGCTCGAGCTGGGCGTCCCAGATCTCCTTCGCCGCCTCGTGGAGCTCCTCCGTGAACGCCATGGGCTCAGCCCCCGTCCTCGATCCCGGGCCATTCCTCGCCGGACACGGCCATCTCCCAGAACGCGATCTCGTACCTCGTGGTGAGCTCGAAGAGCTCCTGCATTCGAGCCCGCTCTTGGTGTCCGGCGCCCTCGGCAAGGGCGTCCACGGACTCCTCGAGCCACCCCACCCACTCCCCGAACGCCCGGCTGGACCAGTTCTCCACGAAGGGCCACCAGGGGGATTCCTCGTCCAGTCCCTCCCGCACCACCTTCCACGACGCATGGTATGCCTTCTCCGCCACGTAGAGGACCGTGAAGCCCTCGGCGTAGCTGCACCGGTAGGCCGTGGCCAGGAGGAACTGGACATACGCGTGACAGGTGAAGGAGGGAGGGGCGCCGCGCAGATCCACGCCGGCGCGCTCCGCCCGCTCCTCGAAGAGCTCCAGCTCCCGGTGGAGGGCGGGGAGGAAGCCGGCGAGCTCTTCCCGGTGATCCCGCGGTGCCTTCGCCACGAGCCCGGCGATGAAGGGGATCGCCGCCTCCACGAAGAGGTAGTCCTGCCGCATCCAGGTGGCGAAGGTCTCGTCGGGGAGGGTGCCGTCCCGGGTCTCCAGGAGGAACCTGTGCGAGAGCATCCGGTCCCAGAGGGGCCCGACCCGCCGTAGCTGCTCCTCGGTGAAGGTCATCCGCGCTCGCTCCCCTCGCGCTACGGCCGAATCCAGGCCGCCCGGATCCCCAGGTAGGCGGTTCGTCCCGGTCCCGGCTCGAAGTAGCGGCCGCCGAAGGCGTTGGGCGTCACCGCGGTCGTGTAGAACTCGTCGGTGAGGTTGCGGATCCCCGCGAAAGGTGAGGCCTCGAAGGAGCCGAGCTGGACGTCCCGGGCTCCAAAGCGGAGGTCGAGGAGGGAGTACGCCTCGGTGTGGGCCGTGTTGGTGTCGTTCACCGGGATCTCGTCCACCCATTCCCAGGCGATCTCGATCCATCCGGGACCCCGCTCGCCCCGGAGACGGGCGGAGAGCTGGTTCGGCGCCACGCCGGGGATCCGCATCCCGCCCAGGTCCGCCCCTTCGGGCGTGTAGTCCACGAACTCGGCCGCCGTGCGCGTGTAGGAGGCCCGGGCCGTCACTCCCCGGGGGAGGACGGCCCGGACGAAGGCCTCGGCTCCGATGTGCTCCGAGGACCCGGCGTTTCGGAAGAAGGTTCGTCCCGGCTGGGTGGGCACCTCGAAGGGGACGAGCTGATCGTCCACCTCCGCCCGGTAGCCGGTGACCTCGTACCGGATCCGCCGGGCGACCTCGCCCCGGACCCCGGCTTCGACGGCCAGGGTCCGCTGGGCCTCCAGATCGGGGTTGAACCCCCGGGCGCCGTCGGGCCGGTTGGCGAGCTCGGTGGTGGTGGGGGTCTCGATCGAGGTGGAGACGTTGGCGAAGAGCCCCAGGGGACGGACCACGTCCACCTCCACACCCAGGGACGGGCTCAGGGCGTCCATGGCGCGGCTGCCCGACGCGTCCTCGGGCGTGCCCGGGGCGAAGCGGTCCTCGGCCTCGAAGCGAAAGTGGTCGTAGCGGAGCCCTCCCTGGAGTTCGAGCCGGGGGTGGAGGTCGGCGTGAAGCTGGAGGTAGCCGGCCAGGGCCCGGACCCTCTCGAGCTGATCCAGGGTGATGGGGCCAACCTCGCCGCCGTCGTTCTCGAAGTTCAGCCGATCGTCACGCTGGAAGTCGAGGGAGGCGCCCCCGGTCCACTCCAGCGCCACCCCGCCCAGGGCGAGCCCGTCCCGGATCTGACCCCGGAGGCCCGTGGCCAGGCGGTCGAGCTCGATGATCGTGGGGGGGATCGGATTCGTCAGGGACCGGAGGATCCCGTAGCCGCTGACCTCGCCCCGGGTGCCGGCTATGGGGCCCTCCCAGGTCACGCCCAGGCGTCCCTGGTTCACCTCCTCCCCGGCGTCCTGGATGACGTTGAATCCCCACGCCTGGCGGCTGCCGGCGGCGACGAGGGAGTCGGGAAGGGAGCCGGGGTTGTCGGCGTCCTTGTTCAGGGCGCTCAGGCTGATCCGCATCCTGGAGTCTCCGGCCCGGAAGTCGACCTGGCCGTTCACCAGGCGCCGGGTCGCGCCGCCGAACGCCCCGTCCTGGCCCACGGGATTCGTCCGGTAGCCGTCGTAGTCGAGAGATTCCAAGCTGAGGTGGTAGCCGAAGCCCTGGGCCCGGCCCGCGGTGATGCTCTGGAACCGCAGGAGACCGTCGCCTCCGCCCACGACCTGGGCCTCCTGGCGCAGGGTGACGGGGGGAGGGGGGCGGGTCTCGAAGCGGATCACCCCGCCGGCCGCGTTCCCGTAGAGTGCGGACGCCGGGCCACGGAGGACCTCGACCCGCCCGAGGGCGCCCACGTCCAGATGGTCCAGGGAAGACTGGCCGTCGGCGAAGGTGGCGGGGATCTCGTCCACCACGAGACGGACGCCGCGGACTCCGAACTGGGCCCGGGCTCCGAAGCCCCGTATCGCGATGCGCTCGCCCAGGGACCAGTTGTAGCGGTTCTGGATCTGCACCCCGGGCACGCCTCCCAGGGCCTCCTCGAGGAAGGCCCCGGTCTTGCCCCGGCGGAGCGCCTCCTCTCCCACGACCGAGACCGAATAGGCCGCCTCGCCCACCACGATCGGCGTGCGCAGTACCGAGACGATCAGGGAATCGAGGGCATAGATCGGGACGGTGTCCCCCGGCTCCTGGGCGGAGGCCGGGGCGGCGGCGAGGATCGCTGCCACGAGGACGGCCGAATTCCAGCGGCCGAGGGGGGCAGGGTCACGGGTCATGGGGCCGTCCGCGCGCTCCGGTGATCGTTGGCGGTGGGTTTCGGGTGCCGGAAGATGGCCCGCCGGGGGGGCGGACAAAAGGGGTGGATGGCTCAGCGGCCCGGGTTCACCTGCCCCGTGTCGGGCCGGGGCCTGAGGATCTCCGGCACGTGGATGATCGTCCCCTCTCCGCGAACCTGAAGGGTCCGGTACGCGTGGGTACCGTCCACCGGGATCCGCACCCGGAGGGTGTCGGTGGTGTGGGGCCCCAGGCGGGCGTGGACGTCGAGGAAGTGCCCGGCGGGGACGAGGCAGGTGAGGAAATATCCCTGGCCGTCGGTGACCAGCTCCGCATTCCACGCGTCCTCGCCGGTGCGCCGGAGAAGGGTGCCGCCACCGAACTCCGCGGTGGCCCCGACGGTGTCACCGGCGCTGGCGGCCTCCTCCACGTCCGCCAGGACCCACGACTCCCAGCCGTCCCAGCGAACCGTCACCGCGGCGCCCGGAAGGGGCATCCCCTGGGGGTTTACCACCCGGCCCACGAGGACGCCGGCCCGGGCCGGGCGGGCCGGGGCCTCGGAACGGCAGCGCTGCTCGAGGACGCTGGCGCTGGACGGCGTGACCAGCTCCACCTCGGTCACCTCGCCCCGGCGCACCGTCACCTCCTCGATGACGCTGGACACCCCAAGGGAGTCCAGCCGCGGATGGCTCCAGAGGATCTCGTAGGCGCCCGTTCCCAGCTCGGTGAAGGAGAATTGCCCCCCTTCGCCGGTGGTCGTCTCGTCGCCCGAGCCGGGGATCCA
>JABAHQ010005437.1_pt1 | contig 26234 bp, 26 predicted proteins | sample 7062091 | NCBI WGS metagenome assembly JABAHQ01 (sample SAMN14534359, study PRJNA622989) | marine sediment metagenome | biome: marine biome [ENVO:00000428]; feature: marine pelagic biome [ENVO:01000023]; material: deep marine sediment [ENVO:00002113] | place: India: Gulf of Kutch | collected...
CATGGGCACCTACACCTACATGAAGGGCGGCTTCCCTGGCGAGGATCTGCCAGGGGTGTACGACGCGCTGGATTTCCTCATCGCCAACGTCAACCGCAACCTCGGCTTCGAGAAGTCCGCCGAGGACTTCATCGACATGAAGGGCAAGAAGGTCGTGGTTCTGGGTGGTGGTGATACCGCGATGGACTGCAACCGCACCTCCATCCGCCAGGGCGCCAAGAGCGTGACCTGTGCCTATCGTCGTGATGAGGCCAACATGCCGGGTTCGCGCCGTGAAGTGAAGAACGCCAAGGAAGAGGGNNCTCTTCAATCGCCAGCCCATCGCCATCGTCGGCGAAGGCAAGGTCGAAGGTGTGAAGGTGGTCGAGACCCGTCTCGGCGCGCCGGATGCCCGTGGCCGCCGCAGCCCCGAGCCGATCCCGGGCTCCGAGCAGGTGCTGCCTGCCGATGCGGTGGTCATCGCCTTCGGTTTCCGGCCGAGCCCGGCACCGTGGTTCGAGGGCCAGGGTATCCAACTGGACAACCAGGGCCGCGTCGTCGCCCCGGAGCAGGGTCAGTTCAAGCACCAGACCAGCAATCCGAAGATCTTCGCCGGTGGCGATATGGTTCGCGGCTCCGATCTGGTGGTGACCGCGATCTACGAAGGGCGCCAGGCTGCCGAAGGCATCATGGACTACCTCGGCGTCTGATCGGTGTTGATCGAGCGCCGACAGGGGCTCGGAACGGCCTGATTTGAATCAAGCCCAAAGGTAAAAGGCACGGCACTCGCCGTGCCTTTTTTTTTCCGCTTTGCGACAATGCACGGCACTTTTTCGCTGGAACCCTGCCATGACTGCCTTGAAGAACGACCGCTTCCTTCGTGCCCTGCTCAAGCAGCCTGTCGACGTCACCCCGGTGTGGATGATGCGCCAGGCCGGCCGCTATCTGCCCGAATACCGGGCCACCCGCGCCAAGGCCGGTGACTTCATGAGCCTGTGCATGAATCCGGAGCTCGCCTGCGAGGTAACCCTGCAGCCGCTGGATCGCTATCCGCTGGATGCCGCGATCCTGTTCTCCGATATCCTCACCGTGCCGGACGCCATGGGGCTCGGCTTGTACTTCGAGACCGGTGAAGGTCCGCGCTTCAAGAAGGTGGTGAGCAGTGCGGCGGACATCGAGGCGCTACCGATTCCCGATCCGGAGAAGGATCTGGGCTACGTGATGGACGCGGTGCGTACCATTCGCCGCGAACTCAACGGCCGCGTACCGCTGATCGGTTTCTCCGGAAGCCCGTGGACCCTGGCGACCTACATGGTCGAAGGCGGCTCCTCGAAGGACTTCCGCAAATCCAAGGCGATGCTCTACGAAAACCCGCAGGCAATGCACGCCTTGCTGGACAAGCTGGCCCAGTCGGTTACCAGCTACCTCAACGGCCAGATCCTGGCCGGCGCCCAGGCCGTGCAGATCTTCGATTCCTGGGGTGGCAGCCTGTCGGCCGCGGCCTATCAGGAGTTCTCCCTGGCCTATATGCGCAAGATCGTAGACGGTCTGATCCGCGAGCATGACGGCCGCCGCGTGCCGGTGATCCTGTTCACCAAGGGTGGCGGGCTGTGGCTGGAGTCCATGGCCGACGCTGGTGCCGATGCGCTGGGGCTGGACTGGACCTGCGACATCGGCGAGGCGCGCCGCCGCGTCGGTGACAAGGTGGCGCTGCAGGGCAACATGGACCCGAGCGTGCTTTATGCCAAGCCCGACGCCATCCGCGCCGAGGTCGCGCGTATCCTGGCGAGCTTCGGTCATGGCAATGGCCACGTGTTCAACCTGGGCCACGGCATCACGCCGGAAGTCGATCCAGCCCATGCCGGCGCCTTCATCGAGTCGGTGCACGAACTGTCCGCGCAATACCACGCCTGACTTTTCACCGGCTCGAAACGAAACGCCCCGCATCAGCGGGGCGTTTTGCATTGCGGGTTCAGTGTGCCGTCTGCGGCTCCGGCAGCGGACGCAGGCGCGCCAGGTGCAGCGCCACGGCGAAGGCGATCAGCAGCAGCGAGGCGATGAACAGGCCGACGCCATCCCAGCCGGCGGCGTGCCAGAAGACCCCACCCAGCGTGCCGGCGATGCTGGAGCCCAGGTAGTAACTGAACAGATAGAGCGAGGAGGCCTGGCCGCGCGCCTGCCGGGCACGGCGGCCAATCCAGCTGCTGGCGACCGAGTGGGCGCCGAAGAAACCGAAGGTGAACAGCAGCATGCCCAGCAGCACCAGCGGCAGCCGGTCGAACAGGGTCAGGCCCACGCCCGCCAGCATCAGGGCGATCACCAGCCAGAACACCCGGCGCCGGCCGAAGCGATCGGCCAGCGCGCCGACTTGAGCCGAGCTGTAGATGCCCGACAGGTAGAGCACCGCCAGCAGACCGATCATGGTCTGGCTGAGGTGGAACGGCTCGGCAATCAATCGATAGCCGATGTAGTTGTACAGCGTGACGAAGCTGCCCATCAGCAGGAAGCCCTGCAGGAACAGCCAGGGCAGGCCGGCATCGCGGAAGTGCAGGCGGTAGCCTTGCAGCAGCCCCTGCGGGCGCAGCGGTCGCGGACGGAAGTGCCGCGATTCCGGCAGAAAGCGCCAGAGCAGCAGCGCCGCCAGCAGCGCCAGCCCGCCCATCAGTCCCAGCACGCTATGCCAGGACAGGTAGTCCACCAGCACGCCGCTCAGCAAGCGTCCGCTCATGCCGCCGATGGCGTTGCCGCCGATATACAGCCCCATTGCCAGGCCCAGATGGTGGGGATGGATCTCCTCGCTCAGGTAGGTCATGGCCACTGCAGCCACGCCGCTGAGCGCCAGGCCGACCAGTGCGCGCATCAGCAGAACGCCATGCCAGCTGGGCGCCAGCGCACTACCGACGGTGAACACCGCGGCAGCGAGCAGGGAGGCGACCAGCACCTGCTTGCGGCCGATGGCATCGGAGATCGGCCCGGTGATCAGCAGGCCGACGGCCAGGGTCAGCGTCGAGAGCGAAAGGATCAAGCTGCTCTGCGCTGCGTTGATGCCGAATGCCTGCGACAGCATGGGCATCATCGGCTGCACGCAGTAGAGCAGGGCGAAGGTGGCGAAGCCGCCGGCGAACAGGGCCAGGGCGGTGCGCGCGAAGCGCGGGGTGCCTTTCTCGGTATGGCTGATGGGCGCGCCAGGCGCCGGTATCTCTGCTGACGCGTCGCTGGCGTCGTGCGTACTGCTCACGATGAAGACCTCTGTCCAATTCGCTTTTTCCGGCCAAAAGCGGCCCGTTACGCCTGTGATCGCTTTTTCGATCGACGGGCGCGATTGCTGTTGTTTGGGTTTATGGACGAAATGATAGGAAGCTTTGTTTAAGCTATCCAATATATTATTCGACCTGAATGATATGTTTTTCGACTCATAAGGAATCCTCATGGAGCTGCGTCATCTTCGCTACTTCGTGGCGGTCGCCGAGGAACTGCACTTCGGTCGCGCCGCCGAACAGCTGCGCATTTCACAGCCGCCGTTGAGCCAGCAGATCCAGGCGCTGGAACAGGAACTCGGCGTAAGGCTGTTCGATCGGACCAACCGGCGCGTGGCGTTGACCGACGCGGGCCGGCTGTTTCTCGAGGAAACGCGGCGCACGCTCGCGCAGGTCGATAAGTCGGTAGACGTGGCCCGGCGAGCCGAACAGGGCGAAATCGGTGAGCTCAAGGTGGGGTTCACCTCATCGGCGCCGTTCACCTCGATCCTGCCACGGGCGATTCTGGCCTTTCGCCGCACCTTTCCTGCGGTGCATCTGGATTTGCAGGAGATGACCAGCAAGCAGGTGGTCGATGCCGTGCAGGACGAGACGCTGCAAGTCGGCATGATTCGCCCGTTCGCGTTGCCGGCGGGCCTTCAGACCGTCGAGCTGTTCAGTGAGCCGCTGGTGGCGCTGATGCATGCGGGACACCGGCTGGCGGATGCCGGGGACGAGGGGCTGACGCTGGCCGATCTGGCCGAGGAGCCCTTCGTGTTCTTCCCGCGCAGCTACGGTACGGGGCTGTACGACCAGTTGCTCAGCCTGGCGCGCCGTGCGGGCTTCAATCCACGCATTGCCCAGGAGGCGAACGAGGCGCTGACCATCATCGGCCTGGTCGCCGCCGGGCTGGGAGTGTCGGTGTTGCCGGCGTCGTTCCAGCGCATCCGCATCGACGGCGTGCGCTTCCGCACCCTGCAGGACAAGGATGCGACCACCGCCGTCTGGCTGGTCAAACGCCGGCAGGAGCAGTCGCCGTTGGCGCAGGCCTTCATGGAACTGGTAACGCGCGAGGCCTCCGCGCAGCGCTAGGCGTTCGCTCAGGGCTGCTTGTAGTGGCCGGGTGTATCGCCCTTCTCGTGCTTGTGTACACGGGTCACGCGGATGTCGGTGATGCCCATGACTTCGGCCTGCTCCAGCAGCTGCGCCTCGTCGGCATCGGCCTTCGGCATCACCAGGCTGTTCTCGGCGTCGGCATTGTGCAGCTGGATGAGGTGCCGCGCCGCCTCGCCCTGGGACAGGCTGTCGACGTCGGCGTCATAGGTCTCGGCGCGCGGGTCGTTCTGGTAGATGTAGTTGATTTCGAAGGTGTGCGAAGACTTGCCGAACATGAGGCGCTCCCGTGGAGGTCACTGATGTTCAGTGGACTCGACGGCAACGGCAAACGTTCCAGCAGACGGTCGGCCGCGGTAGAGCCGATGCCTTGGCCAGCGCATCGGCAGGGATGCTTACTTGACGTTGGCCAGATCGCCCTTGAGGGCAACGCCCGCCATGATGGCGCCAGCGTGGCACTCGTACTTCTGACTGTCCTTGTATTCGACATGCTTGTAGTTGCTGGCGATGTTCACCACCGCATTGGCACCGGCGGCCTTGGCAGCCTGCTGCATGGCGATCAGCGCCGATTGCAGCGCCCAGCTGCAGGCGCCTTCGTCGGTCTTGTTGAACGCATTGGTCTTCTTGCTGGTGGTAACGCCGCTGCGCACGACCGTGGCATTACCCGGCGTCTTGCCGGCCAGGTAGAACTTGACGCTGCCATCCAGTCGACCGGCCTGGGTCGCTTCGGCAACCACGGCATCGAAGGGCAGGTAGTGAGTGGTGTCACGGGCCTGGCTGATGCCGGGCAGCACCAGAAGCGTCAGCGCTGTGCCTATCCATGCGGTTGTTTTCATCGGCGTTTTCCTTGCGGTTGTGGGTGAAACTCAGGCCCAGCGACGGAAGATCAGCGAGGTGTTGATCCCGCCAAAGGCGAAATTGTTATTCATCACGTACTCGTGCTGCATGGTGCGCGGAGCACCCCGCAGGTAGTCGAGATCGCCGCAGCGCGGGTCGACCTCGTCCAGGTTGAGCGTGTGGATATAGCGGTCGCGGTTCATCATCTCGATGCTGAACCAGGACTCCAGGGCGCCACACGCACCCAGGGTGTGGCCGAGAAAGGACTTCTGCGAGCTGATCGGCATGCCGCTGCCGAACAGCGCCTGGGTCGCCTGGGTTTCGGCGATGTCGCCCTGTTCGGTCGCAGTGCCGTGGCCATTCACGTAGCCGATGGCCGCCGGTGCGAGCCCGGCATCTTCCAGGGCCAGTTCCATGGCGCGGCGCATGGTCAGCTGTTCCGGCTTGGTGGCATGTTGGCCATCGGCGTTGCTGCCGAAGCCGACCAGCTCGGCGTGAATCGTCGCGCCGCGGGCCAGGGCGTGCTCCAGTTCCTCGAGCACCAGCATGCCGGCGCCTTCGCCAATCACCAGGCCATCACGGCCGCTGTCGTAGGGGCGAGGCGAAGTATGCGGTGCGTCGTTCTTCAGGCTGGTGGCATAGAGCGCATCGAAGACCATGGCCTCGGTGGCGCAGAGCTCCTCGGCGCCGCCGGCCAGCATCAGTGGCAGGCGGCCGAACTTGATCGCCTCATAGGCGTAACCGATGCCCTGGCTGCCGCTGGTGCAGGCGCTGGAGGTGGGGATAACCCGCCCGGTGAGGCCGAAGAAGATGCTGATATTGGCCGCGGTGGTGTGCGGCATCATGCGAATGTAGGAGTTGGCGTTCAGCCCGTCGGCCACCGAGTTCAGCAGCATGTTGCCGAACGCCTTGATCTCCTCGGTGCTGCCGGTGGACGAACCGCAGGCGACACCCATGCGGCCGTCCCGGATCGACGCGTCTTCCAAAAGACCGGCGTCGGCGAGCGCGCGTTCGGCGGCCAGCACCGACAGTCGTGACACGCGGCCCATGCTGCGCAGCTGCTTGCGCGTCCAGTGCGGCGGCACGCTGAAGTCGTCCACCGGGCCGGCCAGGCGGGTGTTGAGCTCCGTGAAACGGTCCCACTCGGCCATGCGGCGGATGCCGCTGCGGTTGGCACTGAAATTGGCTTTGATGCTCGTCCAGTCGCTGCCCAGGGAGGTGATGCCGGCCATGCCGGTGACCACCACGCGTCTGCCGTTCATCAGCACAGCCCTCCGTTGACGGCGATCACCTGCCGGGTGATATACGCCGCCTCGGCGGACATCAGGAAATTCACCGCACCGGCAACCTCGTCCGGGGTGCCCATGCGCTGTGCCGGAACCATCTTCAGCATTTCTTCGATGGGCAGTTCGGCATCGAGCATCTCGGTATCGATCAGTCCGGGGGCAACGCAGTTGACGGTGATCCTGCGCTTGCCCAGCTCCACGGCCAACGCCTTCGCTGCACCGATGACGCCAGCCTTGGACGCGCTGTAGTTGACCTGGCCGCGGTTGCCGATCAGGCCGGATACCGAGGTGATGCAGACGATGCGCCCCGGCTGGCGGCGGCGAATCATCGGCATGGTCAGCGGCTGCAGCACATTGTAGAAACCGTCCAGGTTGGTACGCAGTACCTGATCCCAGTCGTCGTCGCTGAGGGCCGGGAAGGCGCCGTCGCGAGTCAAACCGGCGTTGCAGACGACGCCGTAGTAGGCGCCATGCGCTTCGACATCGGCTTCCAGCTCGCGCCGGCAGGCGGCGCGGTCGGCGATGTCGAACTGCAGGATGCGCGCGCTGCGACCCATCGCCTGTATCTCGGCCTGGACCGCTTCGGCCTGGTCGCGGCGCGAGCGGCAGTGCAGCACGATGTCATGGCCGGCGCGGGCCAGGCGCAGCGCGATGGCGCGGCCAATGCCTCGGCTGGAGCCGGTGACGAGGACGGTTTCACTCATGGGGCAGACTCTTGTAGGTAACTCGCCACTTCGGGCGGGCGGAACACGTTCAGACGGGCCTCGGCATGGATGCCGGGGCCGTCGAGATGACATTCGAACACGCCCATGCCGTTGTCGTCCTGCAGCGAACGAGTGGCACGGACGCGCAGCCGGGCGCCGACCGGGAAGGTTTCGACATTGCACTGGTAGCTACGGGTGCCGAGCAGGAAGCCCAGCTCCACCGGCTGACCGGCCTGACGCGCATGGCAGCCGGCGAAGGCCGCGACGCTTTGCGCCATGATCTCGACGCCGACCCAGGCAGGCAGACTGCCGTCGGTGGCGCTGAGCAGGCCGTCGGCTCGTACCTGCAGGTGTGTCTCCACGCTGTCTTCATCGAAGCGTTCGACAGCGTCGAGCAGGATCATGTCGCCAGCGTGGGGTAGCAGTTCGGCGAGGGGCCAGTCGATCACGGCGCGTCTCCCAGGATCAGGCTGATATTGTTGCCACCGAAGGCGAAGGAGTTGCTCATCATTCGGCGCGGCGAGGTTCTACCCATTCGCAGTTCGGCGGTCACCAGGCGCAGCGGTGGCAGCTCCGGATCCGGCTGGCCGTCCCAGCGATGCGGTGGCAACTGCTGGTCGGCGTTGAAGCGCGATAGCGCCAGCCAGCAGAACGCCGCCTCCAGCGCGCCAGCGGCGCCGAGGGTATGGCCGGTCAACGGCTTGCTCGAAGAACAGGCGACACCCTGAGGAAACAGCGTGGAAACGGCCTGGCTTTCCATGGCGTCGTTGTGCGCGGTGGCTGTGCCGTGCAGGTTGAGGTAATCGACCTCTTCCGGTGTGCAGCCGGCAGTGGCCAGCGCCTGGCGCATGGCGGCAAGCGCGCCGCGGCCTTCCGGTTCGGGGGCGGATATATGGTAGGCGTCGGAACTGGCGCCGCCGCCAAGCAGGGCGATGGCACCATCAGCGGGCTCGCGGGTCATCAGAAACAGCGCCGCCGCCTCGCCGATGTTGATGCCGTTGCGGTTGCGCGAGAAGGGATTGCACAGCGACTCGCTGGTGGCTTCCAGCGCGGTGAAGCCTTGCAGGGTCAGGTCGCTCAGGCTGTCGACACCGCCGCACAGCACTGCATCGCAAATGCCGGCGTCGAGCAGGCGTTTGGCGCTGAGCAGGGCGCGGGCACTGGAGGTGCAGGCGGTGGAGATGGCATAGCAGGGGCCACCCAGTTGCAGCCATTCGCCGAGAAAGCTCGCCGGCGCCGCCAGTTCCTGATGTCCATAGTGGTAGCCCGGCGGAAAGCTGCCATTGTGCAGCAAGCCGGCGATGCCTTCTCCGGCTTCCTGGATGCCGGTGGTGCTGGTGCCCAGGACCACACCGATGCGATGCCGGCCGTGGCGGGCGATGGCCTGGCGAATATCGCCTTCGATCTCCAGTGCAGCGGCCAGCAGCAGCTGGTTGTTGCGGGTGGCATGGCGTGGATCGTCATCAGGCATTGCCGGCAACGCTGAGCGGACCGCGCCCACCGGTAAGCGTCGACCGGCCACCGGCTGCGTATGGGGCTGCATGCCGGAGGTGTCGCCGGCGAACAGCCGTCGGGCCACCTCGGCCTTGCCACTGCCGAGCGCGCAGATCACGCCAAGGGCGTCGAGGTAGGCGGTCATCGTTGGCTTCCGGGCGAGTCGGGCAAGGGGGCGACACGATAGGTCAGCCCTGGCGCCACGTCGAGTTCGAAGCTCTGTGCCGCGCGATAGCGGACCTGCCAGCGCAGGTCGTCGCCCTGGCGCAGCCGGCGCTCGCCAGCACCTGGCTGTTCGGCTGCGGCGCCATACAGCGCGGCCAGCTGGTCGCGGTCGGTCAGGGCGAACAGCAGGGCGGCGAACAGCTCGCGCGCCTCCGGACTGGGTCGAAGCAGCCCATCAGCCTGCCAGGCACCATTGCGCAACTGCTGCCGCGCCAGTGGAATGCCCAGTGGGTCGAGCAGCGACCAGCGCAGCGACGCCCCTTCGCGCTGGATCACCAGCAACCAGTCGGCCGGCTCGCTGCCCTGGCGTTGCACATGCAGCTGCAGCGGTACCTGAAATGCGGGTGTGCTGGCAGGCAGCGGCAGGCGCGCCGCGCAACCGGCCAGCAAGACCAGACACAGGCCCAGCAGAAGTCGCCTCATCGCCGCGCGCTCACGCGTCGGCACCGGCCGAGCAGAGTTCGGCCAGGACGCGCAAGCGGCGTTTGGGTTCGGCGACATAGGGGTTCTTTTCGTCCCAGGCATAGCCGGCGAGGATCGAGCTGATCATCCGGCGGATCTCCGGCTGGGCGTGTTCGTAGTAGATCACGTCCTGGAAGCTGCAATCGTACCAACCCTCCACGTAGGTCCGGAAGGTATCGACGCCGCGCTTGAGCGGCGCGGCGAACTCGCGTTCCCAATCCACCGGTTCGCCGCTCAGCTGGCGATGCAGCACGGCGGCGGCCATGTGTGCCGAGCGCATGGCGATGGTCACGCCGGAGGAAAACACCGGGTCGAGGAACTCGGCGGCGTTGCCCAGCAGGGCGAAGCCCGGACCGTGCAGGCTCTTGACGTTGGCCGAGTAGCCGCCGATCAGGCGCGCCGGGGTGTCCCATTCGGCATTGGCGAGAATGCGCCTGAGGTTCGGTGCCTCCTGGACGAATTCGCGCAGGCAGGCATCGAGGTTCACCGGCCGGCCTTCGTAGCGCTCGGCACTGGCGACCACACCCAGCGAACAGCGGCCGTTGCTGAACGGGATGGTCCAGTACCAGACGTCCCGCAGCTCGGGATGGGTGGTGATAAGGATCTTCTCGCGGTCGAAGCGTGGATCGTCGATACGGTCCTCGATATGGGTGAATATCGCCCGGCGCACCGGGAAGCCCGACGGCGCTTCCAGATCCAGCAGCTGCGGCAGTACCCGGCCATAGCCGCTGGCATCGAGCACGAAGGCGGCATCGACGCGGTATTCGCTGCCATCGGCCCGACGAATCTGCAGCCAGGGCTGCGCGCCGGTGAAATCCACCGCGGTGACTTCTTCCTCGTAGCGGATTTCCACGCCCTGCAGCTCGGCCTGGTCGGCCAGCAGCTTGTCGAAGTCGGCGCGCTGGACCTGGTAGGTGCTGCCATGGCCAGCGGTGAACTTGTCGCGGAAATCGAATTCCGTGTAGCGCTCGCCCCAGCCGAAGGCCGCGCCGTGCTTGGTCTGGAACCCCGCCGCGCGCACCGCCTCGAGCATCCCGGCTTCCTCGATGAAGTCCAGGCAGTGCGATAGCAGGCTCTCGCCGATGGAGAAGCGCGGAAAGCGCTGGCGTTCGACGATCAGCACGTCGTGGCCCTGGCGCTTGAGCAGCGCGCCAGCGATTGCGCCGGACGGGCCGGCTCCGATGATCACGACTTCACGGTGTTGCGTCTCAAGCGGCGCCATACGGCCTCCCTGCCTGTGGTGGTGGGTCTTGCTGATGGATGGCCCAGGGGGCCAGGAAAAAACTGAATGCCAGGCCGAGGCTGACGGTGAGGCCGAAGTTGCTTACCGCCGGCGTGCTGGACACCGCCAGCAGGCCGAACGACAGCCAGGTGGTGGTGGCCGCCAGCAGGGTGCCGACCAGGCTGACCGCGGCGCCGCCGACCTGCTCGCGCATCAGAATGGCGTAATCCACGCCGATCGCCGTGACCAGCAGCAGGCCGAACAGGCCAAACAGCGTCAGCGGCTGACCGAGCCAGCCGAGGCTGGCCAGGCTCGCCAGGGCGGCCAGCAGGGGCACGGCCAGGCAACGCAGGGCGCCGCTCGGCCCGAAGGGAAAGCAGAGCAGGGCAAAGATCAGCAGGCTGGCGAGCAGCTTGAGTTCGCCGGCCTGAAGCTTGGTCGCGGCAAACAGCTGGTTGAGGCGGGCCGGCTGGTCGACCAGTGTCGTGCCGGGCACGTCTTCAGCGATGAGTTCCAGGGCGGCTCCGTCGCGCAAGCCCTGCAGGCTGATCAGCCCGGCGACGCCGTCGTTCTGCGCGCCGAGCCAGAGCGCGCGCCAGGGCTCGCCCAACGGGCCTGCCAGCGCTGCCTCGATGGTCACCGGTGGCTGTGCCTGCAGGCGCTCGATCTCGGCCTGCAGGTTGCTCCTCGCCGCGCCCAGCGCGGCGAGCGGCTGACTGGCTGCAAGCAGGTGCGGCAGGGCGGCGCGCAGGCGGTCCTGTTCGGCAGTCGGTGCAACCAGCTGGCTCAGGGCAAGGTGCCCGCCCAGGCGTTGCTCGGCCTGTAGGTCGGACAGGCGGCGGCTGAGCTCGGCCTGGCGTTCGAGCAGCCCGTCGGCATCGGCGGCGCGCACGAGGAGGTACTGGCTGGTGGGCAGGAAGCCGGTGATCGTACCGATACGCTCGGCTTGCTGCTGCAGTGCCGGCGCGCGGCTGACCCACTGGCGCAGGTCGTCCTCAAATGACAGCTGCAGCACGCCGCCCAGGCAGAACAGTCCGAACACGGCCAGCAGCCAGGGCGAGCCGATGCGTGCAAGCAGGGCCTGGCGCACCTGCAGCCAGCGCTGCGCCCAACCCAATGGGCGTGGCCAGGGCTGCAGGCGACCATTGAACAGCTGCGGCAGCAGGCAGGTGGTGCAGAGGAAGGCGCCGAGCAATCCGGCTGTAGAGAAGACCGCCACCTGGGTCAGTGCCGGGAAGGGCGTGAAGGCCAGCGCGAGATAGCCGATCAGGTTGGTTAACAGGGCCAGCGCCAGTCCCGGCAGGATCAGACCCAGCGCGCGCCGGCCGTGCCAGGGCTGCAGGGTCCAGCTCTTGGACAGATAGTGCAGCGGGAAGTCCAGGCTGACGCCGATCAGGCTGGCGCCGAGCACCAGGGTCAGTACGTGCATCTGGCCGAACAGCGCGACGCAGGCGGCCGCCCCCGACAGCGCGCCGACCAGCACCGGCAAGGCGGCGAGGAGGATGCGCGGCGTACGGAACAGCCAGAGCAACAGCAGCAGGGTGGCACCAAGTGACAGGCTGCCGATCAGGCTCGCCTCGGCGCGGGCCGAGCGCTGACCATGGGCGGCATGCAGCACGCCGCCGGCAGCGAGCAGTTCGCCGCCGGCGGTTTCGACAGCGCTGCGGGCGGCCTCGACGAGTGCGGCTACCTGTTGTGGCAGGCGCTCATCGAACGCATCGCCCTGCGTGCGCGCGTGCACGACGGCCCAGCGCTGGCCGGCGTGCTCGGCAATCAGACGGCCATCGCCACCGGTGCGAAGGCTGCCCGGCTGCGGCAACCCTTGCAGGGCCAGGCCGGCGATGCCGAACCAGTCCTGTTCGAGCGGCAGCGGGCTGGCGGCGAAGGGGTCGTAGAGGCGCTCGATGCGCTGCTGGACGAACCGCGCGGGATGTTCGATGAGCTGCTGGCGCTCGGTATCGCCAAGCAATCCGAGGGACTGCTCGCGCAGCTGGCGCGCGACCGCCGGCAGGTCGGGCTGTACCCGCTCGCGCACCTGGGCGAACAGGCCGCTGCCACGCAGTTCGGCTGCCAGGCTTTCAGTCAGGCGCCAGGTTTCACGCTCGTCGTCATGTCGGATCAGCAGCATCAGGTCGCGCTTGAGCGGCTCTTGCATGCGCTCGGTCGCCAGCCCTTCGAGCGCGCCGTGACTCGCGTCGGGCAGGAGCTGCAGCAGGTTGGCGCTCAGCGGCGGGCCGTCGCGCCATTGCCAGGCATTCAGCGCCAGCAGGCCGAGCAGCGCCAGGCAGAACAGCGCGGCCGGCCAGCGCCGGGTCTGCAGGTGCTCAGTCGGCAAGATCGCGTTGCTCGCTGGCCGTGGGGGCGAGGTCGGTCCGGCTGTCGAGCAGACGGATCAGCGTGCGATCACCCTGGGTTTCGTGCAGCTCGATTCGAGTCACCGTCTCACCGCCCTGGATCTCGATGTTGGCGAAGATCTGCTTGAGCAGCGCGCCGCGTGGCGTCAGTTGCAACCGCCACGCGTCGGGGTCGCCTTTCAGCTGCAGGTCGAAGTCGCGCTGCAACGCCTGGGTGTCGCCGCTTAGCACGGCGAGGAACAGCTGGTTCTGTCGGGCCGAACCGCCCTGCGGGTCGACCGCCTGCCAGCCCTGCTCGCCGCGCCGCGCGATCCCCTGAGGCGTAATGCGATAGTCCTGGCGGATCGGCTGTTGCAGCAGCCAGAGCAGGCCGTGGTCGCGGGACAGGGTGAACTGGCCGTGACTGGTCAGCGGTTGCGGCAAGGCTCTCAGGTGCTTTTCCTGAATGAAGTCGCCACGTACCACGGCCGGCCCGCTCAGTTGTTCGGCGAGCTGTGGCAGGTCGAAGGGCTGCGCCATGGCGATGGTGGTGGCCAGCAGCAGGACGGCGGTGGCCAGCCATTTCTTGAAGAGCGGCGTCATGCCAGTGCGCGCTCCACCGCGTCGACGAACACTCGTGGCGAGGCCAGCAGCATCTCGCGGCTGGCGATCTCCACGGCGACCTGCACGGTGCTGCCGCGGGTCATGCGCTCGCCGGTTTCGGCATCGCGGATCAGGTAGTTGATCTTCAGGCGGTTCTCCCACTCCACCAGGTCGGCGCGCACCTCGATGCGCTGGTTGAAGCGCGCGCCGCGCATGTAGCGCAGCTGCACGTCGATGATCGGCCAGGCATAGCCGGCATCGCGCATCTGCTGATAGTTGTGGCCGATACGCTCGAGCAGCGCACAGCGGGCAACCTCGAAGTACTTGACGTAGTGGCCGTGCCAGACCACGTCCATGGAGTCGACATCGAAGAACGGCACGAGCATCTCGACCTCGGCCTGCAGTACGCCGTCCTTACGCATAAAGCCTCCAGTGGCGGTTGCGGATCTGTTCGAGGCACAGACGCAGTTCGCCTTCCAGCGCCCGGTCTTCGATCAGCGGGGGGAAGGTCGCCGCCAGCTCGCTGTGCATGGCCGCCAGTGGCGCGGGCAGCGGGCGCGCGTCTTCCAGGCGCTGGCGCAGCCAGACGCCCTGCTGGGCGGCGAGCAGCGTGGCCGCGGCGACCTGCTCGCTCAGCTCCAGGCTGCGCAGCGCGTCGCGGGCGGCGATGGTGCCCATGCTCACCTTGTCCTGGTTGTGGCATTCGGTGGAGCGCGAGAAGACGCTGGCCGGCATGGTGTGCTTCAGCGCTTCGGCGGTCCAGGCGCTGGCACCGATCTGCACCGCCTTGAAGCCGTGGTTGATCATCGCCGTGGCGGCCGGCGCGCCGGAGAGGTTGCTCGGCAGGCCGTGGTTGTAGCGCGTGTCGACCAGCAGGGCGAGCTGGCGGTCGAGCAGATCGGCGACGTTGGCCACCAGGTTCTTCAGGCTGTCCATGGCGAAGGCGATATGCCCGCCGTAGAAATGCCCGCCGTGCAGCACGCGCTCGTTGTCGGCATCGATGATCGGGTTGTCGTTGGCGCTGTTCAGTTCGGTCTCGATGAACTGGCGCAGCAGGCCCAGGCTGTCGGCCAGCACACCGAGCACATGGGGCGCGCAGCGGATGGAGTAGCGGTCCTGCAATCGATGCAGCGGCGCCGCGGGCGCATCGATGGCCAGGTCCTGACGAATCCAGGCGGCGACCTGAGCCTGCCCAGGATGCGGCTTGGCGGCGAACAGGCGCTCGTCGAAGTGCTCGGGGTTGCCCTGCAGGGCGATCACGTTCAGCGCGGTGATGCGGGTCGCCAGCTGCAGCAGGTAGTCGGCGCGGGCGTAGGCCAGGCAGGCGAGGCCGGTCATCACTGCGGTGCCGTTCATCAATGCCAGCGCCTCCTTGGGGCGCAGGGTCAAGGGTGTCCAGCCGAGCTGGCGATGCACTTCGGCGGCGCTGCGGCGCTCGCCGCGATACAGCACCTCGCGCTCGCCGGCGAGGGCGGCAGCGACATAGGACAGTGGGGTCAGGTCGCCGCTGGCGCCGACCGAGCCTTCCTCAGGAATCAGCGGCAGCACATCGTGTTCGAGAAATTCCTGCATGCGTTCCAGCAGCTCGATGCGTACACCGGACATCCCATGGGTAAGCGAACGCAGGCGCGTGGCGAGCACGGCGCGAGTGGCTTCGGCGTTCAGCAACTTGCCGAGCCCGCAGCCGTGAAAGGTGAACAGGTGCTGCGGCAACGCCTCGACCTGATGCAACGGCACCGCCACCACGCAGGAATCGCCATAGCCGGTGGTAACGCCGTAGATCACGCCTTCGCGGTCCAGCAGGGTGTCGAGAAACTGCGCGCCGCGGGTGATGCGGCTGCGAAAGGTCTCGTCCGCCTGCAGCCGTGCCGGCGCACGGCGCTGCGCCACGGCCAGCACGTCCTCGATGCGCAGAAGGTGTTCGCCAAAGATCACGGGCTCAGTCACGACGCGGGTCCTGTGTGTTCCAGAAGGGATAGAAGTTGAACCATTGCAGCGGCGCCTCCAGGCAACGCGCGGCGAGGCGGTTGGCGTAGCGCTGCACTGCCTGCGAGATCACCGCGTCGCGCTCGGCGCGGCGCCAGCGGATGCGTTCGGCGAAGGGCTCGAGATGCACATGGAAGCGCTCGTCCTGCTTGAGACAGAACAGCAGATTCACCGGGCATTCCAGCAGGCCGGCGAGCAGCCAGGGCCCCTGGGGAAAGGCTGCCGGCTGACCGAGGAAGTCCGCCACGGCGGTGCGCCCACCATGCAGCGGCACCCGATCACCGGCGATGGCCAGCCACTCGCCGCGCTCCAGACGCTGGGACAGCTGCAGCATGGTCGCCGGGTCCAGTTCGCTGACCTGGATCAGCCGCAGGTTGTCGGCGCCGGACTGGTCCAGCAGGCGATTGAACTGCTCGGCGTGACGGGTGTGCACCAGCACGTTCATCCGCACTTCGCCGCCGATCTCCGCCAGCGCCCGGCAGATCTCCAGATTGCCCAGGTGCGAGCCGACCAGCAGCTGACCGCGCGCCCCGGCGAGGCTGGCGTGCAGGTTGGACGGGTCGTGGATCACGAGGCGTTCCCGTCCGACGCGCCCGCTCCAGACATCCAGCTTGTCCAGCAGCGCTTCGGCGAAACTCATGAACTGGCGATAGACCGAGCGCGTGCTCGGCTGCAGTTCGGCGCGACCGCTCCAGCGCGCCAGGTAGCCCTGATACTGGCGCGCGCTGTCACGGGCGCTGCGGCCGAACAGATAGAAATACAGCACGATCAGATACAGCAGCGGCGCCATGGTGCGCCGACCAAGTACCCGTACCGCCCAGGCGGTCAGGCGCATCAGCGCGAAACTGCCGCGCTCGCGCTGCGCCGCCCAGTGCGAGGGCATCGGGGCTTCGCTCATCGCTGCAGGCGCCGGGCGAGCAGTTTTGGCGCGCGCAGCAGCATGCCGCAGAACAGCCGGGCATGCATGGTGGAGATCAGTGCATTGTCCAGCCAGAGGCGGAAGTGCGAGACGCCATCGGCCGGGTAATGCACCCGCGTCGGCAGCCAGACCATCGGCTGCTCCTGCCAGTGCAGGCGCACCAGGATCTCGGTGTCGAAATCCATGCGCCGGCCCAGGCGCACGCGGTCGAGCAATGCCAAAGTCGGCTCCAGCGGGTAGACACGGAAGCCGCACATGGAGTCGCGGATCGCCAGCGACAGGGTGTTGATCCAGACCCAGAAATGGGTCAGGTAGCGGGCATACAGGCGCCCTTTGGGCACNNTCCGGCGCCTGGCTGGCGCGGTCGAGGAACAGCTCGACACCGGACAGGTCGTGCTGGCCGTCGGCGTCGACCTGCAGCGCATGGCTGAAGCCCAGTCGCCGCGCCTCGCGCAGGCCGCTGATTACCGCACCGCCCTTGCCCTGATTGCGCGGATGGCGGAGCAGGAAGACGCCGTCTTGCTCCGCCAGTCGGTCGATGACCGTTGCCGCGGCAGGGGAGGAACCGTCATCCACCAGCACGCAGGGCAGGTCCGCCGCCCGCAGCGCGGCGACCACTGCCGGCAGGCTGCGCTCGTGGTTGTAAACCGGGATCAGCGCGCAGGGCTTGAACCAATCCTCTTCGTTGGCCAGGGCGGGCGCCACGCTGGCGATCGGCTGCTCCTCGACGGGCGGCAAGGGATTCAGCGTGGTCATGGGCGAGCTCCCAGCAGGATGCGGCCGGACGAGCAGGGCTTGCCGGCGTTGTGATAGGCGAAGTACAGCTTGCCGCGGGCATGATCGAAACGCAGGCTCAGCTCCAGGTGATCGCCCGGGCGAGCGAGCTGCTGGAACTTGAGCACTTCCATGCCACCGAAACGTGGCGGCAGGTCGTCGATCAGTTCGCGCGCGAGGTTCATCGCCCACTCGATCTGAACGACGCCAGGCAGGACCGGCGTACGCGGGAAATGGCCGCTGAAGTGCGCCAGGTCCAGCGGCACGCGCAGCTCGATCTGCCAGTGATCGTCCTGCCACTGCTGCTGCAGACGCTCCGGTTCGCGCGGGCGCGGCGCCAGCAGCAGAGCGTCGAGTTCGGCCTGGGGCAGTTTGCCCTGGGCATTGCCCGGTAGCTGATGCAGCAGTCGCCAGCGTCGCGGCAGGGCCAATGCTTCGCAGTGGTCGTTCAGATGCTGGCGCAGAGCCTGGGTGACGGCGCGCCGGCCCTGGTTGCGCAGGGCGAATATGCCAGCCTCGCTCAGCGCCACCAACGCGCCGAGATAGGCCCGCTGGTCCTGGATGACGCCCAGGCGGGCCTCGCTGACGTAGGCGTGCTCGGCCAGGGCGCTTTCCAGCATCGGTAGCGAGATCCGCTTCTCTTCCAGCTTGACGATGCGATCCAGCCGGCCACGCAGGGCGAAGCGGCCATCGGCATGCAACTCGGCACCATCGGCGGTCTGTTCGACGTGCCCGCCGGCGACCCAGGGCGAGGCCACGCGCAGCGCGCCCTGCTCGTCCTGGCCGAGCTCGACGCCCGGTAGCGGCTGCCACAGTTCGCCGCCCTGGCGCCAGGCGATGCCGCCGGTTTCGGAGCTGCCATAGATCTCCGTTGGCCACTGGCCGAGGCGCTCCCGCAGCAGTTGTGCGGCCTCGGCCGGCAGTGGCCCGCCAGAGGAGAACACCCGACGCACCTGGCTCAGCGCCGGCCAGTCGAGGTTGTCGCCCATGCGCTTGAGCAGGGCGGGACNNCCAGCAGAACGCCGGTTGTTCACGGCTGGCCCGCTGCATGTCTTCGGCGAACGGCAGGGGGCGGCGCAGCATCGGGCGGCCGGCGCACAGCGGCCAGAGCACACGGAACAGCAGGCCATAGATGTGTTGCGTGGCGACGCTACCGATCACGCTGGCAGCTCCGAGGTCGGCGCCCCACAGCGCTTCCAGCGTCTCGATCTCACGGGCGAGCTGCGCCAGGCGCTTGTCGATCAGTTTGGGCTGGCCGCTGGAGCCCGAGGTGCAGAGCGTCAGGCCGAGCAGCTGCGGATCGAGTTCGGCGGCATTCAAGGGTTCGCCCAGCAAATCCATCAGGCTGTGATCACCAGGCTGATCGGTCAGCCACAGCTCGGCCTGGGCGTCCAGGCGCTCACGGTTCGCCGGCTGCAGGTCCGCCGGCAGCAGCACGCGCGCGCCGGCGCGCCAGGCACCGAGCAGGGCGATCGCCAGCTGCGCGGCATCATCCAGGTGCACGGCCAGGCTGCGCACATTGCGTCGCTGCAGCCCACCGGCCAGCTGCAACGCCTGCTGTTGCACCTGGCCGAGCGACAGCGCGGGGGCATCGGTTACCTGCCGCGATTCGCCTGAAGTCAGCAGTTCACACAGGGCGATCCAGCTCATGTGCGGCCTCTGCTGACCCGCTGACGTACCAGCCACTCGCCGGCGAACAGCAGGCCCATCAACAGATAGGCGATCAGCCCGTTGTACAGCGTCCACCAGGCCAGCGGCGCCCAGAGCGTCAGGGCGGTGGCTATGGTGCCGTTGATGACGAAGAAGCCCACCCAGACTTTGGTCACCTGCCGCGTATAGCGCACGCCGGCTTCCGCCAGATCCGGCTCCTGCAGCCGGGCCAGACGCTCGATCACCGGCATGCCGACGAACAGGCTACCGGCGAACAGCGCGAGCATGGCGGCGTTGATCAGTACCGGATACCAGCGCAGCAGGACATCGTCGTCGAGCAACGCCAGGGCAAGGCAGAACAGCAGGGCGACAGCAGCCGTCCCGCGGCTGGCAGCGCGCGCGCTGCTCAGCAGGCGGGCAAGCCAGAGCGCCCCGAGTAGCGCGGCGAATACCCGCGGCGAGAGGTGCTCGATACCGAAGTAGACGGCGAACGGATAGGCCAGCCCGGCGAGCAGCAGGGCGAGGCCGGCCGTGCGGGCCAGGCCGGGCGCTATGGTGGAGGCACGTGTGAGCATCAGGAGTCCGAAAAACCGTGGTTGTGCTGCGGGGCAGGCGCGATGCCGGTCAGGCAGTTTCCGCGCTGGTCAGGCGATAGACCGCCTCCACCACGTCACCGACGGTGCGCACGGCCTTGAACTCCTCGGCGGCGATCTTCTTGCCGGTCTGGCGCTTGATATGGTCGATCAGGTCGACGGCGTCGATGCTGTCGATCTCCAGGTCCTGATAGAGGTTGGCCTCGAGGGTGATGCGCTCAGGTTCGAGTTCGAACAGTTCCACCAGGGCGTCGCGCAGGGTCTGGAAAATCTCGTTACGGCTGTTCACGGCAGATACTCCTCAGGCGATGGCGCGGCTGGCGCTGACGAAAGCTGCCAGGCTGTCGACGCTGGCGAAATGCTTGCGGGTGTCCTTGGCGTCGGCGTCGATCTTGATACCGAAGCGCTTCTGAATCGCCAGGCCGAGTTCCAGGGCATCCACCGAGTCGAGGCCAAGGCCTTCGCCGAACAAGGGCTGGTCGGCAGCGATGTCGTCCGGGCCGAGGTCTTCCAGACCCAGGGCGTCGATGATCAGTTGCTTGATTTCAAGCGTCAGTTGGCTCATCGAGTGCGAGCTCCTTTATGAAGTGTCGGTGCAGATGGTCGTTAAGGCGGCGCGAGGCGATCGGCGCGGCGCCCAGGGCGGCGAATGCCTGCGGGTCGATGTCGTCGCCCACACGCAGATGAAAGTGAAAGCGCCGCGAGGGGATGCGGTACCAGGGTTCGGCCTTGGTCAGGGTGGTCGGTGTCACGCTGATCACCACCGGCGTCACCAGCCGCGCGCCGCGCAGCGCGATGGCCGCCGCTCCGCGATGGAACTGCGGGGGTTGGCCGGGGGTGGTGCGGGTGCCCTCGGGAAAGATGATCAGCGTCTGACCCTGCAGCAGGGCCTCGGCGGCTTCGTCGAGCATCTCGGCGCTGCCGTTGTTGCTGATGTACTGCGCCGCGCGAATCGGGCCGCGGGTGAAGGGGTTGTCCCACAGACTCTGCTTGACCACGCAGTTGGCGTCGCGGATCAGCGCGATCAGCACCACCACGTCGATCAGCGAAGGATGATTGGCGATGATCAGCTGGCCGGGGCGCCCCAGCCGCTCGGCACCCTCGACCTCATAGGTCAGCACGCCGCTGCGGTACATGAACTGCACGAACAGCCAGAACAGCCGGCTTACGGTCTGCCGCGCGCGACGCCGCTGGGTGATGGCATCTCCCGGAAGGAGTGCGAGCAGCGGAAAGACCAGCACGCGCAGGCAAAGTCCGCCGATGCCGAACAGGGCGAACGACAGCCCGGTGGCGACCAGGCGCCACAGCCACGGCGCATTGGGCCGCTTCAGCGCGTCCGCTGCCAGTTCCATCTGCGCGTTTTCCAGCGATGTGTGAATCGGCTCCGGCCATCGAGCAGCGCCCGAATCAGCTCCAGCGCATGTGGCGTAGATGTCTGCAGGGCGGGCTCGTCGGCCGGCTGCAGCTGCAGCTGCCAGGCGTCGCCAGCGGTCAGTCGCAGCGCCAGCGCGTAGGGAGTCTGGACATCATCGATCCACGGCCGGTAGGCGTCTGGTGGCGTTTCTTCGGCAATCACCAGCAGCACGGCCGGCGCGCCGTCGTTCAACAGAAGCATGGCTTCCAGCACCGCGTGCTCGAGCCCGTCACCTTCGGCGGCGAGGGCCGTCATTTCGCTGGCGTCGCCTTGAAAGATCGACCAGAGACCGATGATCGCATTGTGGACCGACAGGCTGAACTGGGTGGGCGATAGCGGCTGCTGTCCGGCGAGATCGCTGAGCAGGGCGAAATTGCGTGTGGTTTCACCGTGACGCGAGGCATAGACCAGTGGCATCGGCGGCTGATCTTCGACCAGGGGCGCCGCGACGGCGAATACCATGCGCGCCAGCCGGCTCAAGCGACGACGTTGCATGGCCGGAAGAAAGGACACGTCTGGTTGCGCGTCCGGATCTTCCAGCCAGTCGTTGGCCTGCGCCCAGCGCGCCCAGTCTGTGCGGCAGGCGCGGCCCGGGGCCCAAGCCTGCCACTGCTCGATGTCGAAGCGTATTGCGCTCATGCTTGCGCGGCTCTCGTGGCGAGGCCAGCGCACAGACGTCCGTGTAATGCTTGCATTGGAAGTGCCGCTCGAAAAGTGCGGGCATTATCCAAGTGCCATCAACGCTAGGCAAACATTGCGATACAGATCCTGATAGGAGGTCGCAAATGTCCGCGGAACTCCGCGTTGCCATGATTGTCGCGCGGGGATTGCCCCCTCACCGCACGCCCTGCTGTGCCAGCCAGGCGAGCAGTTGCGGCAGTGGCATGGCACCGCTCTGTCGTGCCACTTCGCGACCGTCACGGAACAGGATCAGGCTGGGAATGGAGCGGATACCGAGCTGTGTCGACAGCTGGGCATTGGCTTCGCTGTCGAGCTTGGCCAGGCGGCAGCGGCCGTGCAGCTGGTTCGCTGCCTGGGCGAAGGTCGGGGCGAAGCTGCGGCAGGGGCCGCACCAGCTCGCCCAGACATCCACCAGCAGCGGCAGGTCGCCCTTGATCTGGTTGGCGAACTGGCTCTGTTGCAGCTTGAACGGTTGGTCCGGTAGCGCCTCGGACTTGCAGCGCCCGCAGCGTGGCGCGTCATGTACGCGGGCGGCAGGGATGCGGTTGAGGCTGGCGCACTGTGCGCAGGGAACGATCAACGAATCGGTCATGGCGAGGCTCCACGGCGGTATGCCGATAATGTGGAGCCTCGCCGGCGGATATCAAGCCGCGGGCGCTCTCAGCCCCTGGATGCGCTCAGCGCCTGGGCCAGGTCGGCAAGGATGTCGTCGATATGCTCGAGGCCGATGGATAGCCGGATCAGGTCCTGCGACACACCGGCCCGGGCCAGCTCCTCGGCATTCAGCTGGCGGTGCGTGGTGGTGGCCGGGTGGCAGGCCAGGGACTTGGCATCGCCGATGTTGACCAGGCGCACCACCAGCTTCAGTGCATCGATGAACCGTGCGCCGGCCTCCATGCCGCCTTCGATGCCGAAGCAGAGGATCGAGGCCGGCGTGCCGCCCATGTAGCGGCGTGCCAGTTCGTGTTCGGGATGATCCGGCAGGCCGGCGTACTTGACCCAGGCTACCTGCGGGTGGGCCTGGAGGAACTCGGCGACCTTCAGCGCATTCTCGCAATGACGCTCCATGCGCAGCGCCAGGGTTTCCAGCCCCTGCAAAATCAGAAAGGCATTGAACGGCGACAGCGCCGCGCCCATGTTGCGCAGCGGTACTACTCGGCAGCGGCCAATGAAGGCGGCGGGGCCGAAGGCCTCGGTGTAGGTGACGCCGTGGTAGGACACGTCCGGCGTGTTCAGCAGGGCAAAGCGCTCCTTGTGCTGTGCCCAGGGGAATTTGCCGGAATCGACGACGATGCCGCCGATGCTGGTGCCGTGGCCGCCCATGTACTTGGTCAGCGAATGCACGACGATGTCCGCGCCATGCTCGAACGGCCGGCAGAGCATCGGCGTGGCGACTGTGTTGTCGACGATCAGCGGTACACCGTGGCGGTGCGCGGCTTCGGCCAGGGGGGCGAGATCGACGACATTGCCCGCCGGGTTGCCGATGGATTCGCAGAACACCGCCTTGGTGCGATCGTCGATCAGCGCTTCCAGGGCTGCGATGTCATCGTGGGCGGCGAAACGCACCTCGATGCCCTGGCGCGGCAGGGTGTGGGCGAACAGGTTGTAGGTGCCGCCGTAGAGTTTGGCGATCGAGACGATGTTGTCGCCCACTTCGGCGATGGTCTGGATGGCGTAGGTGATCGCCGCCATGCCCGAGGCCACGGCCAGTGCAGCCACGCCGCCTTCAAGCGCTGCGACGCGCTGTTCGAGCACGTCGGTGGTGGGATTCATGATGCGCGTGTAGATGTNNGCGTAGGTGATCGCCGCCATGCCCGAGGCGGTGGCGAGCCCGCCGATGCCGCCCTCGAGCTCGGCGACGCGCTGCTCGAGCACCGCGTTGGTCGGGTTCATGATGCGGGTGTAGATGTTGCCCTGCACCTTGAGGTCGAACAGGTCGGCGCCGTGCTGGGTGTCGTCGAAGGCGTAGGAGGTGGTCTGGTAGATCGGCACCGCCACCGCCTTGGTGGTGGGGTCGGGGCTGTAGCCAGCGTGGATGGCGAGGGTTTCCAGTTTCATGGCGCGCTCCTTTTTCTTGTTCGTCATGGCAAAGGCCCGAGAGCATGAAACTGAACACCTGACCGGTCAATGATCCAGCGCAAGCCTTGCCGTCAAATCGGCGTGAGTGGCCAGAACAGCGGGATCACCAGCGTTCCGACCAGCCAGAGCAGCAGGTTCAGCGGGATGCCGATCTTGAGAAAGTCGGCGAAGCGATAGCCCCCGGCGTTGTAGACGAAGGTGTTGGTCTGGTAGCCGATCGGCGTGGCGAAGCTGGCGCTGGCGGCGAACATCACCGCCACCACGAAGGGGCGCGGGTCGACGCCCAGGTGCTGCGCCAGGCCGATGGCGATGGGGGTGATCAGCACCGCCACGGCGTTGTTGGATAGCATCTCGGTGAGCAACGAGGTCAGCAGGTAGATGAACGACAGCATGAACAACGGCCCGGCCCAGGGCGTCACGGTGGTCACGTTCTGTACGATCAGCTGTACCAGACCTACCTTGTCCATGGCGATGCTGATGGCCAGCATGCCGAAGATCAGGCTGAGGATCTTCCAGTCCACGGCCTTGTAGGCGTCCTCGACATCGAGGCAGCGCGTGGCCAGCACCGTGGCGGCGCCGATGATCGCCAGGCCTTCGATCGGCATTACGCCGAAGGCGGCGAGCCCCATCACTGCCAGCGTGGCGATGATGGCGATCGGCGCCTTGTCACGGCGGAACGCGCGTTCCTGTACCGCGTTGAGGCTGATCAGCTCGCCGTTGTCGGCGAAACGCTTGATCTGCGCCGGCGTGCCTTCGACCAGCATGACGTCGCCGAACTGCAGCTGGAAATCATCGAAGTTGCCTTGAATGTTCTCGTCCTGGCGGTGCACCGCAAGCACGCTGATGCCATAGCGGGCGGACAGATCGAGATCGCGCATCGGCCGGTGGCTGTAGCGCGACCCGCGGCCGACAATGGCTTCGGCGAGAATCACGTCTTCGCTGCTGATGGTCTCGAAGGCGTCGCCGCGGTTGAAGGTCAGGTGGCCGCTCTCGCGCAGCTCCACCACATCCTTGACCTGCCCGTGGATCATCAGCAGGTCGCCGGCGCTGAGGACGAAGTCGTGCTCCGGGCGGCTGAACAGCTGGCTGTCGCGGTTCACCTGCAGCACCTGCAGGCCGCTGCCGCCGTTCAGGTTGGCCTCGGCGATGGTCTTGCCGATCACCGGGGAGTTGAGCGGCACGCGCAGTTCGGTCATGAAGTTGCGATCCAGGCGCGGGCCGAGCAGCTTGGACAGGGTGTCGCGCTCCGGTAGCAGATGCCTGCCGACCGTCAGCAGGTAGAGCATGCCGGCAGCTGCCATGATCAGGCCGGCCGCGGTGATCTCGAACATGCCGAACGGCGCCAGACCGGCCTTGCGCGCCACGCCATCGACGAGGATGTTGGTGGACGTGCCGATCATGGTCAGCGTGCCGCCGAGAATGGTCGCGTAGGACAACGGAATCAGCAGCTTCGACGGCGTGGTGCCGGCGCGCTTGGCCAGCGAAATCGCCACCGGCGTGAGGATTGCGACCACTGGCGTGTTGTTCAGGCAGGCGGAAATCACCAGCGCGGTGATCGTCAGGCCGAACAGTACGCGGGTAGGGCTGGTGCCGACCAGGTCGCCGAGCCAGGTGCCCAGGGCATCGATACAGCCGGTGCGCTCCAGCGCCGCGGAGATGATGAACATGCAGGCGATCGTCACTGGCGCCGAATTGGACAGCACGCCGAGCACCTCGCCCGGTGTCAGCAGCTGGGTGGCCAGCAACACCGCCACCGCGATTGCGACGACGATATCCGGGCTCCAGCTCTCCCTGATGAACGCCACCAATACCCAGATCAGCAAGGCGCAGACGAACAACAGCGGCAGCGATTCGGGAAACATGGACATCCTTAAGGTGGCGACGACGAAGAGCCGAACAGCGGCCCCGCGCGCACGATAGAGAGGTCAGCTTAGAGAGTCCAGAAACCTTTCCTGCTGTTTATATGCGATCTGGTTATTAGCGAGCGGCGGCAGTAGCCAGCACTGCAGCGCGACAGCTATAGGGCAGACATGGTGTCCTGCACAAATGAAAAAGCCGCGCAGTGCGCGGCTTTGAAGGTGGTGGGCCCACACGGACTCGAACCGTGGACCAAAGGATTATGAGTCCTCTGCTCTAACCAACTGAGCTATAGGCCCCCAGAAGGCCGGCGGATTATAACGGCGGATGACAATGGCGCCAATCGAAGCGCCCTGTTTGATAGGCATTGGTGAAAAAAGAAACCCCCGGCATGCCGGGGGTTCTGGTCTCACTCGTCGAGGAAGGAGCGCAGGTGCTCGCTGCGCGTCGGGTGGCGCAGCTTGCGCAGCGCCTTGGCTTCGATCTGACGAATCCGCTCGCGGGTGACATCGAACTGCTTGCCGACTTCCTCNNGTTCATGTCGATGCCGAAGCGCATGCGCAGCACCTTGGCTTCACGGGCGGTGAGGCCGGCGAGCACTTCGCGGGTGGCTTCCTTGAGGCTTTCCACGGTGGCTACGTCGATCGGCGACTGCATGGCCGAATCTTCGATGAAATCACCCAGATGCGAGTCTTCGTCGTCACCGATCGGCGTTTCCATGGAGATCGGTTCCTTGGCGATCTTCAGTACCTTGCGGATCTTGTCTTCCGGCATTTCCATGCGCTCG
>JABAHQ010011697.1_pt1 | contig 26170 bp, 27 predicted proteins | sample 7062091 | NCBI WGS metagenome assembly JABAHQ01 (sample SAMN14534359, study PRJNA622989) | marine sediment metagenome | biome: marine biome [ENVO:00000428]; feature: marine pelagic biome [ENVO:01000023]; material: deep marine sediment [ENVO:00002113] | place: India: Gulf of Kutch | collected...
GTCGGTCGGGAACGCCGGATACGGCGCGGTCCGCACGTTGACCGCCTTCGGCCGCTTGCCCTTCATGTCCAGCTCGATCCAGTCACTGCCGGTATCGATATGCGCGCCAGCCTCCACCAGCTTGTGCAGCACAGCCTCGAGCAGCGTCGCGTCGGTATCCTTCAGACGTACACGCCCGCCAGTCGCCGCAGCGGCGACCAGATAGGTTCCAGTCTCGATACGGTCGGGCATCACGCTGTAGCGACCACCACCGAGACGCTTGACACCATCGATGACGATGGTATCGGTGCCGGCGCCGGACACCTTGGCGCCCATGGCGTTGAGGAAGTTGGCCAGATCGACCACCTCCGGCTCGCGCGCGGCGTTTTCCAGCACGCTGCGGCCGTTCGCCAGCGCAGCGGCCATCATGATGTTCTCGGTACCGGTCACGCTGACGGTGTCGAAGAAGAAGTGCGCGCCACGCAGGCCGCCGGCCGGCGCCTTGGCCTTGATGTAGCCGCCCTCGACGTCGATCTGTGCGCCCATGGCCTCGAGTCCGCGGATGTGCAGGTCGACCGGACGCGAACCGATGGCGCAACCGCCGGGCAGCGAGACCTCCGCCTCGCCGAAGCGCGCAACCAGCGGGCCGAGCACCAGGATCGACGCACGCATGGTCTTCACCAGTTCGTACGGCGCCACCAGAGTCTTGATGCTGCTGGCGTCGACCTCGACGCTGAGCTTCTCGTCGATGATCAGCTGCACGCCCATGCGGCCGAGCAGCTCGATCATGGTGGTGATGTCGTGCAGGTGCGGCAGGTTGCAGACGGTAACCGGGGCGTCGGCCAGCAAGGTGGCGGCCAGGATCGGCAGTGCGGAGTTCTTCGCGCCGGAAATGCGAATCTCGCCATCGAGGCGAATGCCGCCGGTAATGATCAGTTTGTCCATGGATATACCCGTAAGCCGCAGGCTCGAAGCACTGTCGAAGGGGGCGGCGCGGTCATCGAGACGCGCTCTGCCTGGAATGATTGGTTGCGCGGGCCTGAGCCGATCAGGCGCGAGCGGCCCAGTCTGTGCGACTGAAGAACTTCATGGTGACGGCGTGGATGCTGCCGTCGGCGATCCATGGATTGAGATGAGCGTAGATCTGCTGCTGACGCTTCACCGGGCTCAGGGCGGCCAGTTCATCACTGATCACATTGAGCTGGAAGTTGCAGCCTTCGCCTTCCACTTCCACCTGGGTTCCCGGAATCTTCGCTTCCAGGAAATTCTTCACTTCTAGGGCCTGCATGTTCTACCTCGATCGGGCGCAGGACGCGCACGGGCCGGCCATCATACAAAAAAGCCCGAAGGCTGCGAACCCCGAACCTCGCGCACAGATCTCAATCCAGCGTTTCGGCCCCCTGATCGCGCTCGCGCCGATGCCGGGACAGCCCGCTGTCGCTCTGCACGGCCGGGAAGCGCGAGGAAGCGAAGCGCACCACCAGGATCGCCAGCGCCAGCAGCAGGATCGCGCCGGACACATAGACCACGCCCATGTCCGGACGGTGGTGATGGGAAATATCGGAAATCAGCAGGCGGGTCAGCGCGGTGATCGCCACATAGATAAGGAAGCGCACCGGCATGTGGTTGGTCTTGAAATAGATACCGACCATCGCGCCCAGCTCGAGATAGATGAACAGCAGCAGGATGTCATCGATCGTGATATGGCCCTTCTCGACCATGCCGAGAAACGCCATGACTGCCGCCCAGGCCGTCACGGCGCCGATGGCGAACAGCGCCAGGTAGTGAAAACTCTCGACCAGCAGATTGCCGAGGGACTCGGCCAGCTCGTGCAGGCTATCGCGCAGATTTTCTGCCCAGCGCAGTTTCATACGGCATCCTTTTCTAAACCCGGGAAGCTTCCAGCGGCAGGATATCCAACAAGCCGGACACCTTGGCAATCTTGTGCATATCGCCTGGCAATGCACTGACGCGCAGATCGATGCCCGCAGCCTTGGCATCGCGCATGAAGGCCAGCAGCAGCGACAGCCCGACACTGCTGGAACGCTCGACCGCCGAGCAGTCCAGCGTCAACGGCGCCCGGCTGCCGGCGATCAGCGCCCGACCAGCCTCACGCAAGGCCGGGCCGCTGCGGTAATCCAGCACGCCGATCAGGCGCAACTCGCCTTCTCCACCGCGCTCGATCCGGGCCTCACTCATCGCCGACTGCCTGCTGTCCAGCCTCGGTGTCCTTGGCACGCGCCACGACCTCGGCCCAGCCATCGATGGTTTTGTCCAGATCACCGCCGTTGCGCTGCATAGAGTCGGCGAACTGGTCGCGGAACAGCTTGCCGATGTTGATACCGTTGATGATCACGTTGCGCACGCGCCATTCGCCGTCATTGACCATGGTGTAGGACACCGGATAGATCTCGCCCTGGCGCCCCACCACCTCCATGCCGACGCTGGTGCGCTTGGGGTCCTGCTTGCCGCTGGGCGGCAATACGCGGATCTGCTGGTTGTTGTACTCGAGCAGGGCGTTGCCGTAGAACTGCATCAGGCTGCGCTTGAAGTTCTCCTGGAAGCGCTTCATCTGCTCGGGAGTGGCGTTGCGCGAATACTTGACGGTCATGATGCTGCGCGAGATCCCGTCGGCATCGACCACCGGACCGAGAATCTCGTTGAGCGAGTCATAGAAGGCCGCCGGATCGCTGCGGTATTGCTCCTTGTTGGCCTTCAGGTCGGCCAGCAACTCGTCGGTGGTCTTCTGGATCACCTGATGCGCAGTCAGCGCGGCATGGGAGAACAGGGGCAACACGGCCAGCAGAACCAGCAGACCGCGACGCAGGGCAGTGATCATGAATGTCTCCTTCAATCTTTATTCACAGAATTGAGCAGGAACTTGCCGATCAGATCCTCGAGTACCAGCGAAGACTGGGTGTCCTGAATGGTGTCACCATCCTTGAGCACTTCGTCGTCGCCGCCCACGCTGATTCCGACATATTTCTCGCCCAGCAGACCAGCCGTCAGGATCGACGCCGTGGAGTCAGCCGGCAGGATGTTCACGTCTTCCTGGATTTCCAGGGTCACCCGACCGGTGTAGCTGTCGCGATCGAGGTCGATCGCCGTGACCTTGCCGATGGTCACACCCGCCATGGTCACCTTGGATCGGACAGTCAAACCGGCGATATTGTCGAAATAGGCATACAGCTTGTAGGTATCGGCACTGCCCACGCTCAGTCCGCTGACGCGCAGCGACAGCAGCAGCAGGGCCAGCAGGCCGGCAAGCAGGAACAGGCCGACACCCATTTCCAGTGTGCGGATACGCATCAGAAATCTCCAAACATCAACGCGGTCAAAATGAAATCGAGGCCAAGTACTGCCAGCGAGGCATACACCACGGTCCGGGTGGTGGCACGACTGATCCCCTCGGAAGTCGGTTCGCAGTCGTAGCCCTGGAACACCGCGATCCAGGTCACGACCAGTCCAAAGACGACGCTCTTGATCACGCCGTTGAGCACATCCGAATGGAAATCGACACTGTTCTGCATGTTCGCCCAGAACGAGCCTTCGTATACGCCGAGCCAGTCCACGGCGACCATCGCTCCACCCCAGATGCCGACCACATTGAAGATCAGCGTCAGCAGTGGCAGGGAAATGAAGCCGGCCCACAGACGCGGCGCGATGATGTACTTCAGCGGATCGACGCCAATCATCTCCAGGCTCGACAGCTGCTCGGTGGATTTCATGTTGCCGATCTCGGCCGCCAGCGCGGAACCTGCGCGACCGGCGAACAGCAATGCGGTAACCACCGGGCCGAGTTCGCGCAACAACGTCAGCGCCACCATCTGCCCGACCGCCTGCTCGGAGCCATAGCTGCTGAGGATGTTGTAGCCCTGCAGCGCCAGCACCATGCCGATGAAAATACCGGACACGACGACGATCGCCAGCGACAGCACGCCAACCGAGTACAGCTGCTTGACCAGCAGCGAAAAGCCGTTGCGCAAGCCGCTGCGGCCAAACAGCGCATGGACGAGGAAGATCGTCGAGCGCCCCAGCGCCGCCAGCACATCCAGGCCGGCACGCCCAAGCAGGGCGATCCGGTCCATCAACGAACGCTTACGCATCGGCGCCTCCCAGCAGGTCATCGGCGTAAGCCGGCGCGGGGAAATGGAACGGCACCGGCCCATCGGCCGAACCCTTCATGAATTGTCGAATACGCGGATTGTCCGACTCCATCAGCTCGGCCGGCGTGCCCTGGCCAAGCACCTGAGCATCGCCGACCACATAGATGTAATCGGCGATGGAGGCGGTTTCGGCCAGGTCGTGGGACACCACAATACTGGTGATGCCCAGCGCATCGTTGAGCAACCGGATCAAGCGGACCAGCACGCCCATCGCGATCGGGTCCTGACCGGCGAAAGGCTCGTCATACATGAGAATCTGCGGATCCAGCGCGATGGCCCGCGCCAGCGCGACACGCCGCTTCATGCCACCGGACAGTTCGTCGGGCATCAGCTCGATGGCGCCACGCAAACCCACCGCCTGCAATTTCATCAGCACGATGTCGCGGATCATTTCGTCAGGCAGCCGGGTATGCACGCGCAGCGGAAAGGCGACGTTCTCGAACACGTCGAGATCGGTGAACAGAGCTCCGCTCTGGAACAACACGCCCATCTGCTTGCGCATGTCGAACAGCTCGCTGCGCGAGAGGCTCGGCAGATTGTTGCCCGCCACCCAGACCTCGCCGCGCGCAGGCATCAGCTGCGCAGCGATCAGCCGCAGCAGCGTCGTCTTGCCACAGCCGGACGGCCCCATGATGGCCGTGACCTTGCCTCGCGGGATCGCGATGTCGACGTTATCGAAAATACTGCGCTCGCCGCGCTTGAAGGTTACTCCCTTCAGCTCGACCGCGTAGTCGTTGCAGGCGCTCATCTGGTCTCCTTGCATGCAGTCTGCGAAACAGACGGCTCCCGATGACGCCGGGATACTTCTGCCTGACCGTTTTCGGGCGCGCACTATAGCACCGCGCCAGGGGCCGCCCAACCAATGAGCGTTTCAGCAGATGACCAGCGAGACGCCTGTTCAGCCAGGGTTCAGCTTGGTGATGTACACAGCGCTGAGGGCGCCGCCCTGGCACCTGCCACATTTTCCATGAGCCACAAGTCGAATCTCGCTATAATCCTCGCCTTTTAATCGGACGACCTCGCCAGCCATGAGCCAAAGCAGTCAATTGATCGAAACCGCGCAGCGCACCATTCGCCTGGAAATCGAGGCAGTTGAGCAGCTGAACGCGCGTATCGATGCCAGCTTCGTACAAGCCTGCGAATTGATCCTCGCCTGCAAGGGCCGTGTCGTTGTGGTCGGCATGGGCAAGTCGGGCCATATCGGCCGCAAGATCGCCGCCACCCTGGCCAGCACCGGCACCCCCGCCTTCTTCGTGCACCCCGCCGAGGCCAGCCACGGCGACATGGGCATGATCACTCCGGACGATGTGGTACTGGCGCTTTCCAATTCCGGCACCACCAGCGAGATCGTCACCCTGTTGCCATTGATAAAGCGCCTGGGCATCACCCTGATCAGCATGACCGGCAACCCCAGCTCGGTACTGGCCAAGGCTGCAGCAGTGAACCTGGATGCCAGCGTGGCTATCGAGGCCTGCCCGCTGAACCTCGCACCGACCTCCTCCACCACCGCCAGCCTGGTGCTCGGCGATGCCCTGGCGATTGCCCTGCTCGAGGCTCGCGGCTTCACTGCCGAAGACTTCGCCTTTTCCCATCCCGGTGGCGCCCTCGGCCGACGCCTGCTGCTCAAGGTCGAACACGTCATGCACACTGGCGAACGCCTCCCCAGAGTGCCCCGCGGCACCTCGCTGCGCGATGCCCTCCTGGAAATGACGCAGAAAGGGCTGGGCATGACCGTGATCGTCGAGACCGACGGGCGCCTGGCCGGGATTTTCACCGATGGCGACCTGCGTCGCGCCCTGGACAAGGGCGTGGACGTGCGCCAGACCCGCATCGACGAGGTCATGACCGTTCATGGCAAGACCGCCAATGCCGAGATGCTGGCTGCCGAGGCACTGAAGATCATGGAAGACCACAAGATCAGCTCACTGGTGGTGATCGATGAACAGGAGCTGCCCATCGGCGCCCTGAACATGCACGACCTGCTGCGTGCGGGGGTCATGTAATGCACGAACATCTTCTGCAGCGCGCACGTGACATCCGCCTGGCCATCTTCGATGTGGATGGCGTACTGACCGACGGTCGCCTGTACTTTCTCACCGACGGCAGCGAATTCAAGACCTTCAACACCCTGGACGGCCACGGCATCAAGATGCTGATCAACTCCGGCGTGCGCACCGCTATCATCAGTGGGCGCAAGACGCCAGTGGTCGACCGCCGCGCGCAGAACCTCGGCATTCAGCACCTGTATCAGGGGCGCGAAGACAAGCTGGTGGTTCTCGACGAGCTGCTGGCCGAACTCGGGCTGAGCTACTCTGAAGTGGCCTATCTCGGTGACGACCTGCCTGATCTGCCGGTGATCCGCCGCGTCGGCCTGGGCATGGCGGTCGCCAGCGCCGACGCCTTCGTGCGCGACCACGCTCACGGCGTGACCCAGGCACGCGGCGGCGAAGGCGCGGCACGTGAGTTCTGCGAATTGATCATGCGCGCCCAGGGCACCCTGGCAGCCGCTCAGAACGCCTATCTGTAGAGGTCTGGATGCTCCGCAAACTGCGCTTTCCCGCCCTGCTCACGCTGATCGCTGCCGTACTGGTGGCCATCGGCTACTGGAACATCCGTCCGGAGAGCTTCATGCAGCAGCCAACCGTGGCCAGCGGCGAGACACCGGATGTGGATTTCTATGTGATCAATTCACGTACGGTCCAGTACCAGGCGGATGGCAAGCGCAACTACGAGATGACCGCGGAGAAGGTCGAACACATCAAGGCCAGCGACGTCAGCCTCTTGACCAAACCCGACCTGTTGTCCTACCGCGGCGGCGAGCACCCCTGGCATGTGCGCAGCGAGCGCGGAGAGGTTTCGGCGGAGGGTGACGAGGTCCTGCTGATCGACAAGGTCCGGGTCGAGCGGACCGACGCCAAGGGCCGTCCGACGATCCTCACCACCAGCCGGCTGACGGTGTGGCCGGACAAGGATTATGCCGAGACCAATCAAGCCGTTAGAATCGACGCCGCCAATGGCGTGACCACGGCGACCGGCATGAAAGCGTATCTGGATGACGGTAGGATGCTCCTGCTGTCCAACGTAAGAGGCCAGCATGAGCTGCGTTAAGACTCTCCCCCTCCTGCTCGGTTTGAGCGCATTCTGGCTCGGCGCCAGTGCCTGGGCGCTTCCCGAGGATCGTGAACAGCCCATCCGCGTACAGGCTGACTCGGCCGAACTGGACGACCGACAGGGCGTGGCCGTGTACCGCGGCGATGTGGTGATCACCCAAGGCACCATGAAGATCACCGGCGACACCGTCACCATCACCCAGGACAGCAATGGCGATGTGGAAGTCTTCACCTCCATCGGCAAGCCGGCCTACTACGAGCAGAAGCCGGCCGTGGACAAGGAGATCGTCAAGGCCTACGGCCTGACCATCCAGTACTTTGCCGCCAACGAGCGCATCGTGCTGCTCGACCAAGCCAAGGTCGTCCAGGAAGGCAACACCTTCGAAGGCGAGAAGATTGTCTATGACACCCGCCGCCAGATCGTCAACGCCGGCCGCGCCACCAATACCGACGTCAGCACGCCGCGTCCGCGGGTCGACATGGTCATCCAGCCACGCAAGCGCGAGCAGGCCGCGGAGCAGCCCCAATAATGGCCGTCCTCAAAGCCCAGCATCTGGCCAAGAGCTACAAGAGCCGGCAGGTCGTTCGCGACGTCAGCCTGTCCATCGAGAGCGGGCAGATCGTCGGCCTGCTTGGCCCGAACGGCGCCGGCAAGACCACCTGCTTCTACATGATCGTCGGACTGGTGAATGCCGATCAGGGTCGCGTGCTGATCGACCAGAACGACGTGACCCACCTTCCGATGCATGGCCGGGCCCGTGCCGGCATCGGCTACCTGCCGCAGGAAGCCTCGATCTTCCGCAAGCTGTCGGTCGCCGACAACATCATGGCGATCCTCGAGACCCGCAAGGACCTGGACCGCGGTGGCCGCCAGCAGGCACTGGAAGGCCTGCTGCAGGAATTCCACATCACCCATATCCGCGACAGCCTCGGCATGAGCCTGTCCGGCGGCGAGCGCCGGCGCGTGGAAATCGCCCGCGCCCTGGCTACGGAGCCGAAGTTCATCCTGCTCGACGAACCCTTCGCCGGTGTCGACCCGATCTCGGTGGGCGACATCAAGCAGATCATCCGCCACCTCAAGGCCCGGGGCATCGGGGTGCTGATCACCGACCACAACGTTCGGGAAACTCTGGACATCTGCGAGACGGCCTACATCGTCAACGACGGCCAGCTGATCGCCGAAGGCGATGCCCAGAGCATCCTCGCCAACCAGCTGGTCAAGGAAGTCTACCTGGGCCACGAATTCCGACTGTAAGAGCGGATTTTTTGCTCGGCTCGGCAAATCGGCTCTAGGCAAAGGCTTCGTCGGCAGGCATATAATTTGCTTTCATCGGCGCCCCGAGCGCCGCATGTCGGAACAGGCGCGGTTGCGCCGGCATACAAGGTTCGAAGTCCTCTGCCATGAAACCATCGCTAGTCCTGAAGATGGGCCAGCAGCTGACGATGACACCGCAGCTGNNCTCGATCTGCAACAGGAGATCCAGGAAGCGCTGGATTCCAATCCCATGCTCGAGCGTGAAGAGGACGGTGACGACTTCGACGGCTCCGACCCCATGGCCGAGGCCGTCGATCGTTCGAGCGACGCTGGCAGCGAAAAGATCAGCACTCAGGAAAGCACCTATGAAGAGCCTTCGCACAGCGGCGAAGGCCTCGACGAGGCCGACTGGGGTGAGCGCATCCCCAGCGAGCTACCGGTCGACACCGCCTGGGAAGACATCTACCAGACCAGCGCCAGCAGCCTGCCGAGCAACGACGACGACGAATGGGACTTCACCAGCCGTACGTCCAGCGGTGTCAGCCTGCAGAGCCATCTGCTGTGGCAGCTCAACCTCGCCCCCATGAGCGACACCGACCGCCTGATCGCCACCACACTGATCGACTGCATCAACGATCAGGGCTATCTCGAGGAGTCTCTGCAGGAAATCGTGGACAGCTTCGACCCGGAGCTTGAAATCGAGCTCGACGAGGTCGAAGTCGTGCTGCGTCGCGTACAGCAGTTCGAACCTGCCGGTATCGGCGCACGAGATTTGCGCGAATGCCTGCTCCTGCAGCTGCGCCAGCTCCCTGACCGCACCCCTTGGCTCAGCGAAGCCCAGCGGCTGGTGAGTGACCATCTGGACCTGTTGGGTAGCCGCGACTACAGCCTGCTGATGCGCCGCATGAAGCTCAAGGAAGACGAGCTGCGCCAGGTCATCGAGCTCATCCAGAGCCTCAACCCACGCCCGGGCTCGCAGATCGAGGCGAGCGAGCCGGAGTACGTGGTGCCGGACGTCATCGTACGCAAGCACAACGATCGCTGGCTGGTGGAGCTCAACCAGGACGCCATGCCCCGACTTCGCGTCAATGCCCAGTACGCCAGCTTCGTAAAGCGCGCCGACTCGAGTGCCGACAATACCTTCATGCGCAACCAGCTGCAGGAAGCGCGCTGGTTCATCAAGAGCCTGCACAGCCGCAACGAAACCCTGATGAAGGTCGCCACCCAGATCGTCGAGCACCAGCGTGCCTTCCTCGAACACGGCGACGAGGCGATGAAGCCGCTGGTGCTGCACGACATCGCCGAAGCCGTGGGGATGCACGAGTCGACGATTTCCCGCGTCACCACGCAGAAATACATGCATACGCCGCGTGGCATCTTCGAACTCAAATACTTCTTCTCCAGCCACGTCAGCACGGCGGAAGGCGGCGAATGTTCGTCCACCGCGATCCGCGCGATCATCAAGAAGCTGGTCGCCGCGGAAAACCCGAAAAAGCCGTTGAGCGACAGCAAGATCGCTGGTTTACTGGAGGCGCAGGGCATCCAGGTGGCCCGCCGCACCGTTGCGAAATACCGCGAGTCGCTCGGTATCGCACCGTCCAGCGAGCGTAAACGATTGCTGTGATCGGCCACTGGTCGAACTGTCCCGGCGGCAGGCCTCAAGACCTGCTCTTCGCACAAGGCAAAGGAGATAGCAGTATGCAAGTCAACATCAGCGGTGTTCATCTGGAAGTTACCGATGCCCTGCGTGACTACATCGAGGAGAAATTCGACCGACTGGCCCGTCATTTCGACCGCATCATCAGCGTCCAAGTGGTCCTGCAGGTCGAGAAACTCAAGCAGAAAGCCGAAGCCACCCTGCACGTCGCCGGCCGCGAAGTGGTGGGCAATGCCGAACACGAAGACATGTACGCTGCCGTGGACCTGCTGGTCGACAAGCTCGACCGTCAGCTGATCAAGCACAAGGAGAAGCAGCTCGACCACACCCAGGGTGCCGTCACCCGCTGACGCTCATTATGATCCGACTCGAAAACATCCTGACCCCCGGACGTTCCCTGGTGAACGTCCCGGGCGGTAGCAAGAAGCGCGTCCTGGAGCAGATCGCCAAGGTGATCGCCCAGGACCTTTCCGACCTCGACTCCCAGACCATCTTCGAAAGCCTGATCGCCCGTGAAAAGCTGGGCTCGACCGGCTTCGGCAATGGCATCGCCATTCCGCACTGCCGCATGGTCGGCTGCAACGCCCCCGTGAGTGCCGTGCTGCGCCTGGAAACGCCGGTGGACTTCGATGCCATCGATGGCGCCCCGGTGGACCTGCTGTTCGTCCTGCTGGTCCCGGAGGCGGCCACCGACGAGCACCTCGAGCTGCTGCGCCAGATCGCCAGCATGCTCGACCGTGAAGAGGTACGCCAACGTCTGCGCGAGGCACCCAGCAACGACAGCCTGTACCAGGTTGTCGTGGATGTGCAGAACGGTGCCTAGCGCGATGGGGTACAGATGCGGCTGATCATCGTCAGTGGGCGTTCGGGCTCGGGCAAGAGCACCGCGCTGAACGTACTCGAAGACAACGGCTTCTACTGCATCGACAACCTGCCGGCTGGCCTGCTGCCCGAGCTTGCCGAGCGCGCCCTGCTGCACACCGAACTGCTGCACCCGCAGGTTGCCGTATCGATCGACGCGCGCAACCTGCCCAGCCAGCTCAAGCGTTTTCCCGAACTGCTCGAAGAGGTTCGCGCCCGGCATATTCAGTGCGACGTGCTGTATCTGGATGCCGACGACGAAACCCTGCTCAAGCGCTTCTCCGAAACCCGTCGGCGCCACCCGCTGACCAACGAAAGCCGTTCGCTGGCCGAGGCGATTCGTGACGAGGAGCTGCTGCTGGCGGCAATCATCGATCATGCCGACCTGAAGATCGACACCACGCACCTGAACCTCTATCAGCTGCGCGACATGCTCAAGCTGCGGCTGCTCAACAAGCCTGAGCCGGGCACGGCCTTTCTCATTGAATCATTCGGATTCAAGCGCGGAATGCCGGTCGATGCCGACCTGGTATTCGACGTGCGCTGCCTGCCCAACCCGTACTGGAAGGCCGAATTGCGCGACTTCTCCGGGCTCGATCAGCCGGTGATCGACTATCTGGCCGCCCAGTCCGATGTGGAGGAGATGTTTCAGGACATCCACGCTTACCTGAGCAAATGGCTGCCACGCTTCGCCGCCAGCAACCGCGCGTACGTCACCATCGCCATCGGCTGCACCGGAGGCCATCACCGCTCGGTGTACCTAGCCGAGCGACTCGGCCTGGCGCTCAAGGAGCCGCTGAAGAACCTGCAGGTCCGTCACCGGGATCTCGCCTAGGAATACGTAAACCCATGCCCGCCCGCGAAGTCACCATCATCAACAAGCTTGGCCTGCACGCGCGTGCGGCGGCCAAGTTCGTCGCCGTCGCCAACCGCTTTCCCTGCAAGATCCGGGTGGGCCGCTGTCCCGCCACGCTGGTCGACGGCAAGAGCATCATGGCCGTCATGATGCTGGCCGCCAGCAAGGGCACTACAGTGCATCTGCATGCCGATGGCGAGCAGGAAGAAGAAGCCCTCGACGCCCTCGTGGCGTTGATCGACGACTATTTCGAAGAAGGCGAATAGCCCTCCGCTCATTCGGGCGTGCTCGCAGCGAGCACGCCACACCCTCCCGCTTACTTCCCGGCCACCATCATTCGCTCGATCAGCACCGAGCCGGTCCGCACGTTGCCTCGCGTCTCGATGTCGCAGCCAATGGCGACGATCTGGCGGAACATGTCGCGCAGATTGCCGGCGATGGTCACCTCCTGCACGGGGAACTGGATCTCGCCGTTCTCCACCCAGTAGCCGCCGGCGCCGCGTGAATAGTCACCGGTGACCAGATTCAACCCCTGCCCCATCAGCTCGGTCACCAACAGGCCGCGCCCCATGCGTCGCAGCAGGGCAGCCTGATCTTCTTCACCGTGGCTGACGAACAGGTTGTGCACGCCACCCGCGTTGGCAGTGCTCGGCATGCCCAGCTTGCGCCCGGAATAGGTCGAAAGCACATAGGAGATCAGGCGGCCGTTTTCCACGAAAGGCTTGGCGTAGGTCGCCAGGCCATCGCCATCGTAGCTGGCGCTGCCAAGCGCACGCGGGATATGTGGGCGTTCGTCTAGGCTCAGCCATTCGGGGAACAGCGTCTGACCCAGCGCGTCCTCCAGATAGGAGGCCTTGCGATACAGGTTGCCGCCGGAGATGGCGGCGATGAAATGGCTGAACAGCCCCGTCGCCAGCTCCGGCGCGAACAGCACTGGCACCTCGCAAGTCGGGATCGGTCGCGCGCCTAGGCGCCGCACTGCACGCTCGGCTGCGCGCCGGCCGATGGTCTGTGGATCGATCAGCGCCTCGCCGATACGGTTGACGTCGTAGAAGTAGTCGCGCTGCATCTGGCCTTCGCTTTCGGCGATCATCACGCAGCTCAGGCTGTGCCGTGTGCTGCAATAACCACCGATGAAGCCATTGCTGTTGCCGTAGGCACGGCAGCCCTGATGCGTGTTGAGACTGGTGCCGTCGGCGTTGCGGATGCGTGCATCGAAGTCGAACGCCGCGCTTTCACAACTCAGCGCCTGCTCGATCGCTTGCTCCGGGGTGATCGACCATGGATGGTAAAGATCGAGATCGGGAAGCTCCCGAGCCATCAGCGTGGCGTCGGCAAGGCCGGCAAACTCGTCCTGCGAAGCGTGCCTGGCGATGGCCATCGCGGCGGCCACGGTTTCCCGGATGGCCTCGTCGCCGCTGCCGGTGGTGCTGGCAGAGCCCTTGCTCTGGCCGACATAGAGGGTAATGCCGAAACCCTGGTCCCGATTGAACTCGACCGTTTCCACTTCACCCTGGCGCACCGTCGTGGACAGCCCCTGCTCCATGGAGACAGAGACCTCGCTGGCGCTGGCGCCCTGCCGTCGCGCTTCCTCGATGATGCGCTCGACCTTCTCGCGCAAACCGGGCAGCGCATGCGGACCGATGCCGTCTACTTCACTCATAAGCACTCCCAAACAACACCTGCAATCAAATCAATTGCAGCCCGGCGCGGCCCGTCTGGAGCCTGCTGCCAGGGCTGCTGCTATCATGGCGGCATTTCCTAGTGGACCATCCCCATGTCTGAACACTCCGACGTCGATGATTTCGACGAAAAAAGCAAATCCCAGGTCAAGCGCGAACTGCTCGCCCTGCAGGAACTCGGCGAACGCCTGACCACGCTCAAACCCGACCTCATCGCCCGGCTGCCGCTCAGCGACGCGCTGCACAAGGCCCTGGCCGACGCCCCGAAGCACAAGGCGCATATCGCCCGCAAACGGCACATCCAGTACATCGGCAAGCTGATGCGTGATCAGGATGTCGATGCCATCGTCGCCCTGGTCGATCAACTCGACGCCTCGACCCGCCAGTACAACGAACGCTTCCACGCCCTCGAGCGCTGGCGCGACCGGCTCATCGCCGGCAATGACGAGACGCTGGAAGCCTTCGTCGTCGAATTCCCCGAAACCGACCGCCAGCACCTGCGCGGGCTGATCCGCCACGCCCAGCATGAAGCGGCGCGCAACAAGCCGCCGGCTGCCAGCCGCAAGATCTTCAAATACATCCGCGACCTGGACGAGACCAAGCGCGGCCTGCGATAAACCGGTCCTTTCTCACGTGCCGGCTGGCCCGAGTCGGCACCTGATGATCGGCAGCCTCATGCGCCGGTCCCCCCCACCGTGATTTCGTCGATCTTCAGCGTCGGCTGGCCGACGCCGACCGGCACGGACTGGCCGTCCTTGCCGCAGGTGCCGACGCCGGGGTCCAGCGCCAGGTCGTTGCCCACCATGGACACGCGGGTCATCACCTCCGGACCGTTGCCGATCAGCGTCGCACCCTTGACCGGCGCAGTGATCCTGCCGTCCTCCACCAGATAGGCCTCGCTGGAGGAGAAGACGAACTTGCCGCTGGTGATGTCCACCTGGCCGCCGCCGAAGCTGGCGCAGTAGATGCCCTTCTTCACCGAGCGGATGATCTCCTCGGGGTCGCTTTCGCCGGCCAGCATGTAGGTGTTGGTCATGCGCGGCATGGGCAGGTGGGCGTAGGACTCGCGGCGGCCGTTGCCGGTCGGTGCGACGCCCATCAGGCGCGCATTGAGCTTGTCCTGCATATAACCCTTGAGGATGCCGTTCTCGATCAGTGTGGTGCACTGCGTCGGCGTACCTTCGTCGTCGACGCTGAGGGAGCCGCGGCGGTCGGCCAGGGTGCCGTCATCAACGATGGTGCACAGCTTCGACGCGACCTGCTGGTCGATGCGGCCGCTGTAGGCCGAGCTGCCCTTGCGGTTGAAGTCGCCTTCCAGGCCGTGGCCGATGGCCTCGTGCAGCAGCACGCCGGGCCAGCCCGGCCCCAGCACCACCGGCAGCGAACCCGCCGGCGCCGGCACCGCCTCGAGATTGACCAGCGCCTGGCGCAGCGCTTCGCGGGCGTAGCCCATGGCGCGGTCTTCGCTGAGGAAGTACTGATACCCGGTGCGCCCGCCACCGCCCTGCCCGCCGCGCTCCCGGCGGCCGTTCTGCTCGACGATCACACTGACGTTGAAGCGCACCAGCGGGCGGATATCCGCCGCCAGTCCGCCATCCATGGCAGCGACGAGAATATGTTCCCATACGCCCGCCAGGCTCACCGTGACCTGCTTGATGCGCGGGTCCAGCGCACGGGTGGCTACGTCGATGCGCTTGAGCAGGTCCACCTTCTCGGCGCGGCTCAGGCCATCCAGCGGATTGTCCTGATGATACAGCGGCGCGAAGGCCGCCCTGCCGAGCACCTTGACCTGCCCCTGCTGCCCACTGCGGGCGATGGAGCGGGCGGCCTGCGCGGCCTGGCGCAGGGCATCGGCAGTGATCGCATTGCTGTAGGCAAAGCCGGTCTTTTCCCCCGACAGCGCCCGTACGCCCACGCCCTGCTCGAGGTGGAACCCGCCTTCCTTGACGATGCCATCCTCGAGCACCCAGGACTCGGATACCTGGTCCTGGAAATACAGGTCCGCGGCATCCACGCCGGGGCCGGCGAGCTCACCCAGCAAACCGGGCAGATCGTCGAGTCCCAGGCCTCCGGGGGTCAGCAGTCGCTCGGTGACGGGTAACAGCAGTTCACTCATATCTACTCCAAAGGTTCCGTGCCCAGGCACGGTACGGAAAATCGGCGGTGACGTTGCACCGGCATGCGTTGGCGGATAGCGGCCTGTTCGATTGCGTCTCGCTCGGCAAGCAGAGCCGCCTCACCGCTCGGCTGCTCGCACTGCAGCCGGCCCCATGGGTCAACGATAGACGAATGCCCATGGGTGATGCGACCACCAGGGTGCTCGCCGCCCTGTGCCGCCGCCAGGACATAGCACTGGGTCTCGATGGCCCGCGCGCGAATCAGCGCGGTCCAGTGCGCCTCGCCGGTCACCGCGGTAAACGCCGAGGGCACGCTGATCAACTCCGCGCCCGCCGCCCGCAAAGCGGTGTACAGCTCGGCAAAGCGCAGGTCGTAACACACGCTCATGCCCAGCCTTCCGAGCGGCGTATCGGCCACCACCACCTGACTGCCCGCCGCATAGTCATCGGACTCGCGATATCGGCCGCGGCTGTCGGCGACATCCGCGTCGAATAGATGCAGCTTGTCGTAACGCGCCACCCGCTGCCCCTGCTCGTCGATGAGCAGCGAGCAGGCGTTGGGCTTGCCCTGCGGGCAATCGTCGGGCGGTAACGGCAGGGTCCCGGCGACTATCCACAACCTGAGGTCGCGGGCGGCCTGTTTCAACCACGGCAGGATCGGGCCCTCGCCCATGGCCTCGGCGCGGCCGAGGCTCGGCAGATCATCGCGGCCCATGGCAGCGAAGTTTTCCGGCAGCACCGCCAGACGCGCACCGGCCTCCGCCGCCTGTTCGAGCAATTGCCGAGCCCGGACCAGGTTGTGCGCGACCTCGGCCCCAGTGGCCATTTGAATCACGGCTAAGGACATAGGCTCCCCGCTGGTGAGATGCGAAGCCCGCTGCGAACCCGGCTCAGTTGGGCTTCTCGAAAGGTTTGTCGAAACTGATCTTCGGCGACTGCCACGGCCCCTTGACGTCGTACTGCACACTGGCGAAGCGCGCGACGCGATCACCCAGCAGCTTGTCAGCCACGAACAGCGCGCCGCCGATCGCTGGCGCACCGACGATCAGCGCCGCCAGCGGCAGGTTGTTGCTGATCGGCAACGTAACCAGCAGCTTGGCGTCGATCGCGTCGCGCGCCATGTCGAGCGTGCCATCCAGCTCCAGATTGCTCGACGGGCCACTGACGGTGATCGGTTCGCGGGTAGCGAAAACGCCAGCATCGGCCTGCAGGCTGCCGTCCAGCCGGTCGTAGCTGAGGCCCTTGCCGAAAAGATCGGAGAAATCCAGCCGTAGCCGGCGGCCAATGGAGTTGAAATTCAGCACGCCGAACACCCGCAGCGCCTGCGCGCTGCCGTCCACCTCGACGAACTGCCCCTTGCGCAGTCGGGGCTGCATGCTGCCGGAATAGCGCGCCATGGCGAACCAGGCTGGCGAGCCCGGCCAGCGCCCGTCGGCATCCAGGCGGAAGCTTTCGCTGGTCACCGAGGGCGCAAAGCCCCAGGCCAGCAGCACGTCGGCCAGGTTGCCGCCTTCCAGCCGACCCTTGTACCAGCTCTGCCCGGCGCCCCAACCTCCGTTTCCGCTGATCCTCAACCCCTTGAACTGCAACGCGAGATCGCGAAACTCCACACCAGAGCCGACTGGGCGCAGCTTGAGCGCCCAGGCGCCGAGCAGATCGTCACCAAGGGAAACCCGCTCGATGGCCAGGTCCATCGCCGGCAGGCTTTGCGGATCCACGTCGGCCAGGGGATCCGACCGCGCACTGGCGGCTTCGCCAGGCTCTGCCGCCGGCAGGCGCAGGTGGGTCAGGTTGGCTACGATGATGCCGTCATCGGCGTCCGGCAGACGCACCGTGCCGCCGACGAGGGAACTGCGCAGGCCGAGGGACCAGGCAGCAGAACCGCGTTGCAGGTCGATGCCCAGCCTGTCGATACGGGTGCCGAAGCCCTCGAAACGATCGATATCGACCTGCACCTGCCGCAGCAGCGAGCCGGTCGTCTGCTGCGGGTCGCCCTTGCCATGCTGATCAAGCACGGCACGCCAGGCATTCCAGTCCAGCTCCGGCAGGCGCCCCTTGACGTACAGCCCGGGTCGCCCCGGTAGATTCGCCGCACCGCCACCCAGGCGCAGCTCGCCGCGTCCCTGCGCCCAGGCATCAGGGGGCGCGACGAAGACCAGCGCGGCCAACTCGTCATGCCGTATGGAATAGCGTCGCTCCGCACCCTGCAGGGACATGCGCAACGTGCTGTCGCGCCGCACGCCGGCAGCCTTGCCGAACGGCGCCGGGAGGTCGATGCGCAGGCCCTGGAGCGACGAGTCGATCTGCAACTGGCTGCTTTCGGCCGCCAGTTCCAGGCGCAACTGATAGGGCAGTTCGCCGCTGGCCGGCACCGGCTGCTTGACGTCGAGCCATTCCAGCAGCGGTTTGAGTGCCACGCTGCCCCGCGCCTCGATGCGCGAGGCCGGCTTGCCGACCGAACCGGTCGCGACCGCCTTGCCGTTGACGGCGCGCCCGAACAGCCGTGCCTGAATCTCGTCGGCGCTCAGCCCACGCGCGGTGTCGTAGCGAAATCGGCCGCTGAGCCGCTCGAACGCCAGCGCGGGCTCCGTGATCTGTAGCGCCGCATCGCTGCTGGCAAAATCCACGACGACCCGTGGCGTGCCCTTGCCCAATGGAATCTGCAGATCGAGCGCACCGTCCAGTTCGCCCTGCCCTTTCCAGCCGGCGAAGGTCTCGCCGGTCCCGATCGGTGCCTCCTGCAGCAGGCGCAGCGCATCTGGCAGGCTGCTGCTGACCTGCCCCTTGATCGCCAATTGCGGCACCTGCCCGCTGCCGACATGAGCCACTTCCGCCGTCACGTCATGCACGCGACTGTCGAGAATCCGCCCTTCGGCAAGGCGCACACGGACGCCGCTGTCTTCCACCAGGACCTCGCCGCGCCCCTGCTGCAGGGCCGGCCAGCCCGGCTGGAAGGCCAGCTCGGCGTCACGCACCTTGAAGTACAGGCTGATGCTGCGAGCACTGTCTGGGGCACCTTTGTTCAACGCACCCTGATACTGGAAGTAGCCCTGCTCGACGGTGCCCGCGCGAACCGCATCCTTGAGCCAATGGACCAGCGCCGGGCTCAACGCCGGCGACTTCGTCGGCAGGTACTTCTCGGTGTAACGCGCATCACCCTCGCTGAGGCCGACGCGCAGGTCCATGTAGTCCTCGACTTCGGGATCGCGCGCGAGGCGAATCAGGAAATCGCCGGCGATCCTGCCCTCCTCTCCGTCGACGCGCAGATAGGGGGCGGCGAGGGTGAAAGCCTGCTCATCCAGCGTCCAGGTCAGCCGGCCGGCGCCGTGCCGATAGTGCCAGGGTTCAGGATAAAGAGGCGCCAGATGCAGGCTGAAATCATCGCTGTCCAGGCGTAGCTCACCGCTGGCCAGGTCACCCTGGATGCTGCCGCTGCCATTGCCTACTGCGGGAATCCAGTTCTGCGCGCTGAAGCTGATCCGCTCCAGGTTGGCCGCAAAGCGCAGTCGCTGCGGCGAATCCAGCTGGGGGTAGAAGTCCGCGCGCAGATTGCGCAGCGTTCCGCTGGGCTGCAGCGCACCCAGCGTTTCCACCGCCGTCTCGGGCAGCGGCGCCAGCGCACGCGCAAGGTTGGCGATCGGCGCGACGTTCAGCCGATCGGCCTGCAGTCGCCAGTGCTGCTCGGCTCGGCTCTCCTGCAGCAGCAGCCGCGCGTCGCCCCAGCGCTCACCTTCAAGGTCGAAAGCCAGGCGGTCGAGCAGCAGCCGATAACCCTGCTCGGTCAGGTCGACGTAGGCGTCGACCGCCAGATCCTCCAGCTGGACCGGCGAATGCTCGGCATAGGCGGCACGCAGCCGCGGCGCGTTCAACCGCAGCACGGCACGCTCGAGCTGCTGCGCCTTCCAGCGCAGCCAGAGCTCGCCCCCCAGCTGCGCCGTCTGCAGTTGCCAAGCGCCGGTCAATCGGCCTGGCAGCCAGGCGGCCCAGTCGCTTTGCGGCAGGCTCAGATACAGCTGCGCCTCAGCCTGCGCCCAGCGCTGCGGCTGCACGCGCGCGTTCAGGCGCAGGGCCAGCGGCTGGCCATCCGGCAGCACACTGCGCCCGTCCAGCCGCAAACGATTGCCATCGGTGCGTAGCGAAAGGTCCGTGTAGCTAAGGGTCAGCGGTGAATCACCGAAGGGCTCCAGGGTGATCTGGCTGTCGAGCAACGCCAGGCCACGAATATGCTGGAGCGCCTCGAGTATTTTCTGCGGATCGGGCGGCGGCGCATCGTCGCGTTCTGGCAAGCCCTTGACCTGCCATTTGCCATCTTCGCCCTCTAGCACGGACAGGTGCACGCCGCTGAACTCCAGCGAACTCAGCCGCCATGAGCGTGCCCAGAGGCTGCCGGCCAGATCGGGCACGACGGCGATGCGATCCAGACGCATCGCACTGTCGCCCTCGCCCAGCAGCACGTCATGCGCCAGCAGGCGCGGCGCAAGACCCTCCCAACGCCCCTCCAGGCGCCCCAATGTCACCGGCATATCGAGGGCGGTGCGCACCCTTTCCTGCAGTTCCGTGCGGTATTCGGCAACCAGCGGCACCAGCTGCCGGCCCAGGCTGACATAAAGCGCAGCCAGAATCAGGCCGAACGCGGCCACCCAGAACAACTGGCGCGACAGCGTGACGAGAAAGGCGGCGAGGCGGTTCATGCCGATGCGCTCCGGTTATCCCGGCCCTGGCGGTCTGGTGTACCTCTGTTCAGAGCAGCACCACGTCGTACTGTTCCTGGGAATACATGCTTTCCACCTGGAACTTGATGGAGCGGCCGATGAAAGCCTCGAGATCGGCAACATTGCCCGACTCCTCGTCCAGCAGGCGGTCGATCACCTTCTGGTTGGCGAGCACCCGATAGCCCTCGGCCTGGTAGGCGCGGGCCTCGCGCAGGATTTCGCGGAAGATCTCGTAGCAGACCGTCTCTGGCGTCTTCAGCTTGCCGCGACCCTGGCAGCACATGCATGGCTCGCAGAGCACCTGCTCGAGACTTTCGCGGGTACGCTTGCGGGTCATCTGCACCAGGCCCAGCTCGGTGACGCCGGTGATCTTGGTCTTGGCGTGGTCGCGCTCCAGCGACTTCTCCAGGGTGCGCAGCACCTGCCGGCGATGCTCCTCGTCCTCCATGTCGATGAAGTCGATGATGATGATGATGATCCCGCCCAGGTTGCGCAGCCGCAGCTGGCGGGCGATGGCAGTGGCCGCCTCGAGGTTGGTCTTGAAGATGGTTTCCTCGAGGTTGCGGTGACCGACGAAGGCGCCGGTGTTGACGTCGATGGTGGTCATCGCCTCGGTGGGGTCGATGATCAGGTAGCCGCCGGACTTGAGCTGCACCTTGCGCCCCAGCGCCTTCTGGATCTCGTCCTCGACGCCGTAGAGGTCGAAGATCGGGCGCTCGCCGGCGTAGTGCTCGAGTCGGTCACCCAGTTCGGGCATCAGTTCGCCGACGAACTGGCTGACCTTCTGGAAGTTCTCCCGCGAGTCGATGCGGATCTTCTCGATCCGCGGATTGACCAGGTCGCGCAGGGTGCGCATGGCCAACGACAGGTCCTCGTAGATCACCGTCGGGGCGGCGGCGGTCTTGATCTGGCCCGCGATCTGCTCCCAGAGTCGGCGCAGGTAGCGGATATCCATGAGAATTTCGTCGCGGCCCGCACCCTCGGCGGCGGTGCGCAGAATGAAGCCGCCGGCCTCCTGAATGCCCTCAGCCGCCACGCATTCGGCAACCACCTGCTTGAGCCGTTCGCGCTCGGCTTCGTCCTCGATGCGCAGGGAAATGCCGACATGGCTGGTGCGCGGCATATAGACCAGATAGCGCGACGGGATCGACAGCTGGGTGGTCAGGCGCGCGCCCTTGGTGCCGATCGGGTCCTTGGTGACCTGGACCACCAGGCTCTGCCCTTCGTGTACCAGTGCATTGATCGGCTCGACCGCGTTGCCTTCGCGCGCGGAAATCTCAGAGGCGTGGATGAACGCCGCGCGGTCCAGACCAATATCGACGAAGGCGGCCTGCATGCCGGGCAGCACCCGTACCACCTTGCCTTTGTAGATATTGCCAACGATGCCACGGCGTTGCGTGCGCTCGACATGCACCTCCTGCAGCACACCGTTTTCCACCACCGCCACCCGCGATTCCATGGGGGTGATGTTCATCAGGATTTCTTCGCTCATTGTTGTTCTCGGCGGTGGCTTGATGGGCAGCTCTGGCTGCGGGTCCTGCACGATTCTAACCGGCCTGCGGGCCGAAGCCGCAAGGCTCTAGCGTGAGGCTTTGGTCCAACGCGCCAGGCCGAACGCATCGAGCAGCTGCGCGGTTTCGCACAATGGCAGNNAGGCCGACCACCGCCGAGTAGCTGCCATGCAGTTGACTGACGAATACCGCCCCCCAACCCTGAATGGCGTAGCCTCCCGCCTTGTCCAACGGTTCGCCGCTGGCCCAGTAGCGTTCGGCCTCGTCATCGCTGATGGTGCGGAAGGTCACTTCGCTGATCACGGTGCGCACTTCGCAAGCCTCGCGGCTGGCCAGGGCCACTGCTGTCATGACCCGGTGGGTACGCCCGGACAGGGCCGCGAGCATGGCCAGACCATCGGCACGATCGACCGGCTTGCCAAGAATGTGCTGATCGAGCACCACGCTGGTGTCGGCGCCCAGCACGCAGCCCTGGCCATCGCCCAGGTTCGCCAGTCCGGTCAATGCCTTGTCTCTCGCGACGCGCTCGACGTAGGCCTCAGGGGTTTCGGTCGGTGATGGCGTCTCGTCGACGGATACGCTGAGCAGGGAAAACGGAACGCCGATCTGCGCGAGCAGCTCGCGGCGACGGGGTGATGCCGAGGCAAGAAACAAAGCGCCCATGGCGGGTCCTCAACGATAAATAAGCGACAGCGTCGCATATCCGGGTACGTCGAGGAAGGCGCAGAGGCCGGCGTAAAGGCTACGCCGGCCGGGATGACTCAGAATCGGAAGTTGACCACCTGGTCGCCCTTGAGCGACAGCGTGCGCTTCTGGGTCGTGCCACCGGAAGTGATCTGAATATCGTAGATGCCTCCGTCGAGCATCAGCGAGACCGGCGTTGCGCCATGGTCCTGATCATTGATGCGCACCCGATCGTCGTACTTGTTGCTGCGTACGATCAGCGAATACATCTTGCTGTCGCACTGTTCGAACGGCACGTCGAGGATGGCGCAGGGCATCATCTGCTTGGCGCTGATGGTGGCCTCGACATTCATCAGGGCCTGAACGGTACCGTCCAGGCTCATGCTCGCCTGAGCGAACTCGGTACGGGTGCGGTAGCGATACCAGCTGGGATCCATCCTCAGCTCGGTAACCTGCTCACGAATGTCGTCGGCCAGGACGCGCTGGTAGTTCTCCAGCACCCACTGCGACATCTGACCATCGTTGCGGTGCTCGGCGAGGCACGCGGCCAGGCTCTTGCTGGCCGAGCAACGGAAGGACACCGGCTGTTCGAAGCGGATGGTCTTGTCCAGCTTGCGCGCGATGCTCTGAATCTTCTTGCTGTTGCGCTCGCGGATTTCAGCCGCCAGTTGCGACTTGAGGCGTTCGACGTCGCGCGCGGCGAGAGAAAACTTCAGGTGCTGGCTGCCCAGGTCCTTTTCCAGCGCCTCGACACGCCCGGAAATGGCCGCCACAGCCTCCGCATTGCGCTTGTGCTCGTCGAGCAGCTCGTCAAGGCGCTTGCGCTCGGCGCTCTGCCCGAGAAACTCGTCTACCTCCATGCGAATCAGCTTCTTGCTGTTCGCCATTTGCAATTGCGCAGCCGCCAGTTCGCTCTTCTCGGTGCGAAGGGCGTCTTCGAGCTTCTGTTTTTCGAGAAGGATGGCGTCGAGTTCGGCGATCTTGCTGCTCAGCTGCTCGGCACGCGGCGATTCGGCGGAGGCTTCAACGGCGGAGGTACCGCCCGCAGCAGGAGATTCGGGTGCCGCCGGGGTGGATAGCTGTGATGCCTGCGGGGCAGCGTCGGCCTGGGTGTAGCTGCTGTTCATGCCCAGCGCCAGCAACGCTCCGACTGCGCTGATTGCCAGCAGAACGCGCGGAGCGCGAGTGCCTTCGGCCTTGGAAAAAATCGAAATGCCAGCTTCCATACTCGTCGCCCGTGCTGTTGTGCTTGTCGTGGTCTGAAGCGGAACAGGTGATGGCTGAACGCCATCCCGGCGCGGATGATTTCAGAAATGCCATACATCATCAAGGCACGGCCCGTGCCGAGCGACACAAACCCACACAAAACAGCAGACTTTTGACCGGATGCGCAGCGCGCGGAGGATCAATAAACGGCAAAACGCTGGCGCATTCCCTGCAACGCCACGAAGACCCATGGCCAGAGCAGCGCGCTGATGGGCACCGGCACCAGGAACAGCAAGGTCGGCGGACGATTGCCGGTCAGCGTGTTGAGCCAGAGCTGGACCAGCTGCGCGAGGCCAAGCACGACCAGCAGCACCATGCTCTGCTGCCACAGGGGAAACATGCGCAGACGCTGCTGCAGGCTCAGCACCAGAAAGGCGATGAGAATCAGCGGCAACGCGCTCTGGCCGAACAGGGTGCCGGCGAGCACGTCCTGCGCCAGCCCGAAGCAGAAGGCTGCACCCAGGCCGCCGCGATGCGGCAACGTCAGCGACCAGAAGGCAATCACCAGGCCCAGCCACAACGGCCGGGCGATTTCCGCACTGCCGGGCATCGGCGCGACGCTGAGCAGCAATGCGAGCGTCAGACTGAACCAGATGACCCAACCGTTGTTCGGACGCCCACTGATCATTGTCCCGCCTCCTGCGCTGGTGCCGCCGGCGCGGCACCGGCAGCCGGTTGTGCGCCTTCGGCAGCGCTGCCGGACTCGCCAGGCGCCTGGCTCGCCGCGGCCCCTTCGGCGGCAGCTTTCTGATCGGCGTCGGCCTGCGCTTCGGCGGCAGCGGCCGCGCGCTCTTCCGGTGTCCGCGAATCACTGAAGACCAGCATCAGGTAGCGGCTACGATTGAGCATCGCCGTCGGCACCGCACGCACGATGGCGAAAGGCTGACCGGAACCGTGCACCACCTCGGTCACCTGCGCCACCGGGTAACCGCTGGGAAAACGCTGCCCGAGCCCGGAGCTGACCAACAGGTCGCCGGCCTTGATGTCGGCGGTCTCGGCCACGTGGCGCAGCTCGAGGTAGTCGGGGTTGCCGGTTCCCACCGCAATGGCGCGCAGGCCGTTGCGGTTGACCTGGACCGGAATGCTGTGGGTGACGTCGGTCAGCAGCAGGACCCGCGCGGCGTACGGCAGCACTTCGACCACCTGCCCCATCAGGCCGCTGGCATCGAGCACCGGCTGCCCCATGAACACGCCGTCCTTCTCGCCCTTGTCGATCAGGATGCGGTGGGTGAAGGGGTTGGGGTCCAGGCCGATCAACTCGNNCGTCGACCCGGCCCCGATTAATGACGATGGTATGGCGCAGGGGATCCGGGGAAACGCCGATCAACTCGGCAACCAGCACCCGGTCGTCGACCAGTGCCGAGGAGTTGAGCAGCTCGCGCAAGCGCACGTTCTGTTCGGTGAGCGTGGCCAGCTTCTGCAGCCGCCGCTGCATCAGCAGCGCCTCGGCCTTGAGCCGCTCGTTCTCTGCCATCAGGCTGTTGCTGGTGGCTATCTGGGCAGTTGCCCCGCGCCAGATACGCACCGGCATATCGGCGACCCAGTAGAACGGCGTCAGCACCAGGCCCATCTGGCTGCGGACGGTCTTCAGCGCGTCGAAGCGGGCATCCACCACCATCAGCACGACACAAAGCACGACGAACACCAACAGGCGTACGCCGAGCATGGGTCCTTTGGCAAATAGCGGCTTGATCGCGACTACCTCTTGGCTGATGGCTGGGGCTAAACGCGACAAGCCGAAAGCCGGCGCAACCGGAGCTTTCGGCTTGTCATGAGCGACGAGGCGCTAACTCACTCAGTGGACAGCAGGTCCATGGCGTGACGATCCATCATTTCCAGCGCACGACCGCCGCCACGGGCAACGCAGGTCAGCGGATCTTCGGCAACGATCACCGGCAGACCGGTTTCCTGGGCCAGCAGCTTGTCCAGATCACGCAGCAGCGCGCCGCCACCGGTCAGCACCAGGCCGCGCTCGGCGATATCGGAGGCCAGTTCCGGCGGCGACTGCTCCAGGGCGCTCTTGACCGCCTGCACGATGGTCGNNGTTGCTGTTCAGCGTGAAGCTGCGCGGCACGCCCTCGGCCAGGTTGCGGCCGCGCACGTCGATCTCGCGCAGCTCGCCGCCCGGGAAGGCGGAGCCGATCTCCTGCTTGATGCGCTCGGCGGTGGACTCGCCGATCAGGCTGCCGTAGTTGCGGCGCACGTAGGTGACGATGGATTCGTCGAAGCGGTCGCCGCCGACCCGGACGGATTCGGCGTAGACCACGCCGTTGAGGGAGATCAGCGCGATCTCGGTGGTGCCGCCGCCGATGTC
>JABAHQ010006888.1_pt3 | contig 26169 bp, 22 predicted proteins | sample 7062091 | NCBI WGS metagenome assembly JABAHQ01 (sample SAMN14534359, study PRJNA622989) | marine sediment metagenome | biome: marine biome [ENVO:00000428]; feature: marine pelagic biome [ENVO:01000023]; material: deep marine sediment [ENVO:00002113] | place: India: Gulf of Kutch | collected...
CGCCGCCATGCGCTACACCGAGGCGCGCCTGTCACGCTATTCCGAGGTGCTGCTGTCCGAGCTGGGGCAGGGCACGGTCGACTGGGTGCCGAACTTCGACGGCACCCTGGACGAGCCGGCGATCCTGCCGGCGCGGCTGCCCAACCTGCTGCTCAACGGCACCACCGGCATCGCCGTGGGCATGGCCACCGACGTGCCGCCGCACAACCTGCGCGAAGTCGCCGCCGCCTGCGTGCGTCTGCTCGACGAGCCGAGTGCCAGCGTCGAGCAGCTCTGCGAGCATGTGCAGGGGCCGGATTTCCCGACCGAGGCCGAGATCGTCACGCCGCGTGCGGACCTGCTGAAAATCTACGAAACCGGCCGGGGTTCGGTGCGCATGCGTGCCGTCTACCGGGTCGAGGACGGCGATATCGTGGTCACCGCGCTGCCGCACCAGGTGTCCGGTTCCAAGGTGCTCGAGCAGATCGCCGGGCAGATGCAGGCCAAGAAGCTGCCGATGGTGGCCGACCTGCGTGACGAGTCGGACCATGAGAACCCCTGCCGCATCGTCATCATCCCGCGCTCCAACCGGGTCGATGTCGAGGCGCTGATGCAGCACCTGTTCGCGACCACCGACCTGGAGCGCAGCTACCGGGTCAACACCAATGTCATCGGCCTCGACGGCCGGCCGCAGGTGAAGAACCTGCGCACCCTGCTCAGCGAGTGGCTGACCTACCGCATCGGTACCGTGCGCCGTCGTCTGCAGTTCCGCCTGGACAAGGTGGAAAAGCGCCTGCACCTGTTGGAAGGCCTTTTGGTGGCGTTCCTCAACCTCGACGAGGTGATCCACATCATCCGAACCGAGGATCAGCCCAAGCCGGTGCTGATGGCGCGTTTCGAGTTGTCCGAACTTCAGGCTGACTACATCCTCGACACCCGCCTGCGCCAGCTGGCGCGTCTGGAAGAGATGAAGATCCGCGGCGAGCAGGACGAGCTGGCCAAGGAGCGCGAGCGGCTGCTGGCACTGCTCGGCAGCGAAGCCAAGCTGAAGAAGCTGGTGCGCAAGGAACTGCTGGAAGACGCCGAAACCTATGGCGATGACCGCCGCTCGCCGATTGTCGAGCGCGCCGAGGCCCGAGCCCTGACGGAGAACGAGCTGCTGCCGTCCGAGCCGGTTACCGTGGTGATTTCCGAGAAGGGATGGGCGCGCTGCGCCAAGGGTCACGACATCGATGCTGGCGGGCTTTCCTACAAGGCTGGCGACAACTTCAAGGCGGCGGCGGCGGGCCGCTCGAACCAGTATGCGGTGTTCATCGACTCCACCGGCCGCAGCTACTCGCTGGCAGCCCACACGCTGCCATCGGCACGTGGCCAGGGCGAGCCGCTCACCGGCCGGCTGACTCCGCCGCCAGGCGCCAGCTTCGAATGCGTGCTGCTGCCCGACGATGAAGCGCTCTATGTGATCGCCTCGGATGCCGGCTATGGTTTTGTCGTCAAGGGCGAGGACCTTCAGGCCAAGAACAAGGCTGGCAAGGCGCTGCTCTCCCTGCCGGCCGGCGCCCGCGTCGTCGCACCACGACCATTGGCCAGCCGCGAGGACGACTGGCTTGCCGCGGTCACCACCGAAGGCCGCCTGCTGGTCTTCCCGGTGCGCGATCTGCCGCAGCTGGGCAAGGGCAAGGGCAACAAGATCATCGGCATTCCCGGGGAGCGGGTGGCCAGTCGCGAGGAGTACCTGGTCGATCTCGCCGTGCTGCCGGCTGGCGCCACCCTGGTTCTGCAGGCTGGCAAGCGCACGCTGTCGCTCAAGGCCGAGGATCTCGAGCACTACAAGGGCGAACGTGGCAGGCGCGGCAACAAGCTGCCGCGAGGCTTCCAGCGCGTCGAAGGCCTGCTGGTAGAAGTGTGACAATGTGCATTGGCGCTGGAATCGACGGCCAGATTCACGGAAGATAGCGGCCTTTCCAGCCTGCGGCGTTTTGCCCGGTGCCTAGTTGCGCGTCGACGACATGCTGTCCGACGCGACATGGGCACGAGGCGACGGCGGCCGAGAGGGTCGCCAGTGGCCTGAACTGTGGTGTTATGACGGTAATGAAGAACTTGCTGCGTGTTCCGACTGTGTTGTTGCTGGCCAGCATCGGCCTGACCGGCTGTGTCGGTCTGCAGCCGGCACCCATGTATCGCCTGGACAGCGGTACCACCGAGGTGCCGGAGCGGATCGATGGCGCGGCCGTGCTGCTGGCGCCGGTTACCCTCGCCGATTATCTGCAGCGCGATGCGCTGCTGCAGCGTCTGGCCGACGGCAGCCTGGCTGCCGATGACCAGCAGGCCCGCTGGGCGGGCAGCCTCAAGGCCGATATCGAGCAGCTCATGCTGCGCCAGTTGGCCTGGCGCCTGGATACGCAAAGTCTGGTGCTCGGTCCCGCCGACGAAGGCTTCGCGCCGGAGGTACAGATCGAGCTGTCCATCACCCGCCTCGATTCCGGGCCTGCGTACCCGGCGGTACTCGAGGCGCAGTGGCGTCTGCGCGACAAGGCCGGCAAGCATCTGGGCAGCCGTCTGGTGCGCCTGCAGGAAGAGCACCTCGGCACCACCGCCGATCAGGTGCGCGCGCAGAGCGCCCTGCTGCAGCGCCTGAGCGAGATGGTGGCCGGGGCGGTCGAGCCCGCGCTGGTCGCCAAGACGCCGCCCAAGCCGGCGCCGGCCAAGCCACAGGTGAGCAAGTCGGCCGAACCGCCGGCACCGCGCATTCCGGCGGCCGAGCCGATCCGAACCGACCTGGAAGTCTTCCGCTTCTGACACCGCTGAGTGGTGAAGTACGACTGAAAAAGCCCGACTGGTGATCCTGGTCGGGCTTTTCTTTTTGCGGGTGGAAGGGGCCGGCGAGATGCGCTGCCGCCTTCGCCAATCGTTAGCCCGCCTTGCAGGCAGCGGGGGCTCGCCCGCGAGCGCGTCAGTAGGTGCGGCTGCGCAGCTCGTGCATCCGGGCCAGCTGGCGTTCCAGCAAAGAAGGGTAGGGGTCCAGCAGGCGCTCGACGCAGCAGGCACCTTCGGGGCTGGCGATCGGGCGGATGCGGGCGCGTTGCTGGATCAGCCGGTCTTCGCTGATGCTGCTTTCGACCAGCAACAGGTTGCGGCTGTGCAGCGACATGTCCAGTGCCGCCTGTGCCGGCTCGCTGAGCAAGAGGTCGCCCTGGCTCAGGTCGAACAGGCCATCACCCTGGGTCAGGCCCAGTTGCAGCTGCAGCGTGATGCCGCTGTCGGCGACGTCGATCTGCAGTGCATGAGCCAGCGCACGCATCAGCTCGCCACAGCAGATCGCATGGGTCAGGTAGTTCTGCTCGTCGTCCTGGCTGTGGAACAGCATCAGGCTGCTGCCGTCGTTGAGCGTGTGCAGCTCGGCCTGGTAGAGCGTGGCGGCCTGTTGCAGGCAATCGCGGTAGCGCTGCAGCAGCTCGGTCAGGCGAGGCCGCGGCAGGCGGCGCAGCTGGTCCTGGGCGCCGAGCTGGATGGCCAGCACGGCACTACGGGTCGAACGCGGAACGCTAGGCTGCGGCGCGCTGCTGGCTGGCGCCGGGCTATCGAATGGCGGTTCGTCGTCGGCGATCTCCAGTTCGTCGTCGTCGAAGTTGGCCGACAGTCGTGCCGGGCGCTGCGGCTCGTCATCGTCCAGATCGATGTCGAAGCGTTCGGGGCGAGACTGCGTGCGCTGCGGGATGGCGCGATCATCATCCTGCTCGAAATAGTCGTCATCCAGCGCATCGCTGAGGTCGAGTTCCGGCTCGGGCTTTTCCGGCACCAGCCGTGCCTGCAACTGGCGCGCAAGGTCACCGATCTCGTCCTGGCGCCCGGCACCCGGCGCAGGATCGTCCGGATCGCGCAGCCAGAGGCGCATCTGCATCAACGGTGTCGCCAGTTGGCGGCCGAGGCGCAGGCTCAGCATCAGCGTCAGGGCCAGCAGGATTAGGCTGAGCAGGCCCATGCTCTGCAGGCTGATGGTCATCGGCTGCTGGAACTGCTGCATGTCGAGGCTGACACGCAGGTGGCCGGCGATCACCTCCTGGAAGCTGATCGGGGTCGAATAAAGGCCGCTGTCATCGCCGAGCAGGCCCTTCTGCGGGCGCGTGCCGGACTCGGCCAGCACGCGGTTGTCGACGCTGTAGATCGCCGCGTGGGCGACCAGCGGATTCTTCACCAGATTGCTCAGCAGCACGTTCAGGCTGAGGATGTCGTTGGCCACCAGCAGATCGGTGGCCGAGGCGGCAGTCTGCGTGACCAGGCTCTGGCCGAGGGCATCGGCCTGCTGCGCCATGGCGTGCTTGAACTGCATGCCGATCACCCAGGCGTAGATGATCAGCGCCAACGCCACTAACAGCAGCGTATGGGCGGCGATGCGCAACACCAGCGGCACGCGGTGCTGGCGCACGGCGCGATAGAGCATGAGGAAGAAGTTGTCTGGCTTTACGGATGCGGGCCGGTTCACAGAGCGCGGCTCTTCTCGTCGGGAAATTGCCGAGCAGTATACGGATAGCGCGGGGGGCGCTAAAGGTCTGCAACGGTAAGCTGACGAATTGCGCCGCCGGCGCTGCGCGTGCGGAGGCGGTGGCGGCTGTCCAGCCCCCTTGCCAGCTGATGTAGAATGCCGGCCTTCATTGCCTGCCATGGGAGCTGCGCCTTGCGCGAAATCGTCCTGATCAATATCACCGGTGAAGATCGCCCGGGCCTGACCGCGGCCATTACCGGCGTGCTCGCCCAGGGTGGCGTGAACATTCTCGACATCGGCCAGGCAGTGATCCACGACACGCTGTCGTTCGGCATCCTGATCGAGATTCCGGATAACGAGCGCGCTTCGTCGGTCCTCAAGGACGTGCTCTTCATGGGCTACAAGCACGACCAGCAGGTGCGCTTCACGCCGGTTTCCGAGGCTGACTACCAGCACTGGGTCGCGGGGCAAGGCAAGGCCCGGCACATCGTCACGCTGCTGACGCGCAAGGTCACCGCCGAGCAGCTGCAGCGGGTCAGCTCGATCACCGCCAAGTACGGGCTCAACATCGACCACATCGATCGGCTGTCCGGGCGTATGCCGCTGGACATGCCCGAAGAGCGGGGCAAGGGCTGCATCGAGCTCTCCGTGCGCGGCGAGCCGGCCGACACGGCCGCACTGCGTGCCGAGTTCCTCAGCGTGGCGCAGGAGCTGAACGTCGATATCGCCTTCCAGCGCGATTCGGTCTACCGGCGCAACCGTCGCCTGGTCGTGTTCGACATGGACTCGACGCTGATCGAGGCCGAGGTCATCGACGAGCTGGCCAAGGCCGCCGGCGTTGGCGAGCAGGTGTCGGAGATCACCGAGCGCGCGATGCGCGGCGAGCTGGATTTCCGCGCCAGCTTCAAGGAGCGCCTGGCGCTGCTCGAGGGGCTGTCGGAAAACGTGCTGGCCGATATCGGCGCCAGCCTGCGCCTGACCGAGGGTGCCGAGGTGCTGTTCGCCGAGCTCAAGCGCCTGGGCTACAAGACGGCGATCCTCTCCGGCGGCTTCAGCTATTTCGCCAAGCAGCTGCAGGCCAAGTTGGGCATCGACTACGTATTCGCCAACGAGCTGCAGATCGAAAACGGCAAGGTCACCGGCGTGGCGGTCGAGCCTATCGTCGATGCCCAGCGCAAGGCCGATCTGCTGCGCCAACTGGCCGAGCAGGAAGGACTGTGCCTGGAGCAGACCATCGCCGTGGGTGATGGAGCCAACGACCTGCCGATGCTCGGCCTCGCCGGCCTCGGCGTCGCCTTCCGCGCCAAGCCGCTGGTCAAGCAGTCGGCCAAGCAGGCCATCTCCACCCTGGGCCTGGACGGCATCCTCTATCTGCTGGGCTTCCGCGACCGCGAGGGTTCGGAGTGATGCGCACCGGCCGGGCGGCGAACGGCGCGCCCGGCCAGCACAAGGGGCGTCAGGGCTTGATCGCCACCTTCAGCACACCGTCGCGCTGATTGGCGAACAGGTCATAGGCGGCACCGATGTCGTCCAGCGCGTAGTGATGGGTGACCAGCGGGGCGAGATCGACGCGGCCGGACGCCACCACATTGAGCAGTCGGCGCATGCGTTCCTTGCCGCCGGGGCAGAGCGAGGTGACGATCTTGTTGTCGCCCAGGCCGGCATGGAAGGCGCCCAGCGGAATGCTCAGGTCGCTGGAGTAGACGCCCAGACTGGACAGGGTTCCGCCCGGCTTGAGCACCCGCAGCGCACTTTCGAAGGTCGATTGCAGACCCAGCGCCTCGATCGAGGCGTCGACGCCGCGGCCACCGGTCAGTTTCAGCACTTCCTCCACCACATCCACATTGCGGAAGTTGAGCGTCACATCCGCACCCATCTTGCGCGCGATATCCAGCCGCGCATCCACGCCGTCCACCGCGATGATGGTGCCAGCGCCGCGCAGCCGGGCGCCGGCGGTGGCGCACAGCCCGATCGGGCCCTGGGCGAAGATCACCACGATATCGCCGATCTTGATATTGGCCGCCTCGGCGCCAGCGAAACCGGTGGACATGATGTCCGGACACATCAGCACCTGCTCGTCGGTCAGCGCGTCCGGCACCGGCGCCAGGTTGGCTTGGGCGTCGGGCACCAGCACGTATTCGGCCTGAGTGCCGTCGATGGTATTGCCGAAGCGCCAGCCGCCCATGGGCTTGTAGCCATGGCAGGAGCAGCCGCCGTCCTGGGCGCTGCAGCCGTCCTGGCAGGCGTAGGAGGTGAAGCTGGGGCAGATGGCGCCGGCGATCACCCGCTGGCCTTCCTGGTAGCCCTTCACGTTGCTGCCCAGCTTTTCGATGATGCCCACCGGTTCGTGACCGATGGTCAGGCCGGGAGCGACCGGGTATTCACCCTTGAGAATGTGGACGTCGGTGCCACAGATGGTGGTCGTGGTGATGCGCAGCAGCGCATCGTTGGGACCAATCTCGGGGATGGGCTTGTCCTGCAGCTCGATGCGGCCCGGCTCGACGAACACGGCGGCTTTCATCATGGCCATGGTGCGACTCCTCCTGGAAGTGAAGACGTCCGGACACTCTAGCCCAGCGTGGAAGCCGGCGGATGACCGCGATCAAGTCAGGGCGAGTTGGTGCAGGAGGCTGTCTTCGGGCTGGTGGGAGCCAGCCCGGAGGTCATTCTTCGTCGGAGGAGAAGTCGTAGTCCATCGACTGGCTCGGGCCCTGCAGGTAGTGGCCCTGGATATAGCTGACGCCGGCCTGCCAGAGGGTGGCAAGTACCGTGGCGCTTTCGACGAAGGGCACGATGCTCTGCTTCTGCTGCTCATGCAGCTCGGCCAGCAGTGCCTTCAGGGCTTCCTGGTTCTCCTGGCGGGTGAGGTCCTGGGTGTAGGAGCCGTCGACCTTGATGAACTCGGCGTCCAGATGCTTGAGCGTGTTGAACGGGTTGAGCACGCAGCCGAACTGGGACAGCGCGATGCGACAGCCGAGCCCGGCCAACCCCTGCGCCAGCGCCTTGGCCGGCTTCAGGTAGGCCACGGCGTCGGCTTCGCCCAATTCGAAGGCCAGCGAATCGCCCGGCAGGCGCGACGCCTTGAGCACGACGCCCAGCCAGGCCAGCAGGCTGGCGTCCTGGATGCTGGCAGCCGACAGGTGCAGGAACAGCCGTGTGCGATGGCCCTTGGCCCGGTGTTCGGCCAGCAGCTTGATGGAGTTGAGGATGACCCAGCGATCGATCTTGGTGGCCAGGCCCGCCTCGCTGGCGACGCTGAGGAACTCGCTGGGCGGTACCTCCACGCCTTGCGGATCGAGCAGGCGCAGCAGCACTTCGTAGTGTTCGAAACTGTCGCCACGCAGGCTGATGATCGGCTGGAACAGCAGGCGGAAGCTGTTGTTCTCCAGGGCCTGCTTGAGCATGGCGATGATGTCGCCGCGGTTGGCGGCGGCGGCCAGCTCGTCGGCCGGGTTGTAGATTTTCAGCGCATTGCCGTCGCTCAGGTCATCGGCACAGCGGTGTGCGCGCTCGATGGCGTCCTGAGCCTTGGCGGTCTTTTCGTCGAGGCCGGCGACGCCGATGCTGAGGGTGGTCTGCACCGTGCGGCCGCCGACGTCGAGCAGATGGCCTTCGACCTTGCTCAGCAGCTTGCGCAGTTCGGGTTCGGCCTGCTGCGGAGTGAGGCCGGGCTGCAGCACGGTGAACACGTCGTCGGCGAAGCGTGCCAGCTGGCTGTCGCCGGAAAAGTGTCCGCGCAGCAGGGTGGCCAGCTGACTGAGCAGCTCGTCCGAGTCGGCCAGGCCGATGTCCGCCTGCAGTGCGGCGAAGCGGTCGACGCGAACATAGGCCAGGCTGGCGCTCTGTCCGGCGTTCACGGCGCGCTCGACGGCGGCATCCATCACTTCGAGGAAGCTGTTGCGGTTGAGCAGACCGGTCACGGGGTCCTGACTGCTGATTTCGCGCAGTTTCTGCAGTTCGGCGCTGTCGTTCTCGGCACGGATCACGACCTGGATACAGGGCTCGCCGTCGTAAGCCGCGGGCGAGAAGATCATCCGTGTCTTGAGCGTGTCGCCGTCGGCGCGCACGCCACCGCAGGCAAGCTCGGCGGCGCCTTCGAGGGTCTGGTAGTTCTTCAGGAACGTCTTGAAGCGACTCTGGTCGGTGCCGGCGATCAGGTCGATCATCGGCATGCCTTCCAGATCCTCCACGTCGTCGTAGCCGAACAGCTCGAGGTAGGCGCGGTTGGCGTAGATGTGCATGCCATCGTGCACATAGGCGATGGCATCCACCGAGCTGTCGAGCAGCAGCTGGCAGCGCTTTTCGGCCTCGCGCAGCGCCACTTCCGCCGAGCGTCGTGCGCGACGCTCTTCCAGGTTGGCCAGCTCGCGGTTGGCCACCAGCAGGAGCCACTCATCCTCGCCCTGCGGCAGCGCATCCTGGGCGCCGAGCATCAACGCTTCGGTGATCGCTTCGGCATCGTTACCGGCAGTCAGCTGGATGATCGGGATGTCCTTGGCCTGCCGGCGAATGGCGCCGATCGCCTCGCTGGGGTCGAGGTTCTCGCTTTGCGGTGCATTGATCAGCAGGTCCCAGGTCTGCGTCAGGGCTTCGGCCAGGTCGTCGCTGGACGTCAGTCGATGCACCCGGGTCGCCTGTCCGGCATTGCGGAAAAGGCTGACCAGACGCTCAGCCTCGTTCTGCGAGTCTTCGAGAATCAGCAGGCGGATGGTTTTCTTTTGCAGGGCCATGGCAACAGCTTAAGTGCGCGCCGGTGCGGCGCGGGCAGGCAAGAATGCGAGAGTCGGCAATCTACAGCGACTTCCAGAGTGAGTCAAAATCTTCATCCCCGCCCGCCGTGTGGGTTTTCCAGCCTGTGACAGGTGTCTCTCGCTCCGGCGCCACCTGCCCGAGCGAGCGATATTCGAACTGGTTGTAGTTGCCGGTGCCGGTGCGCCGCCGATTGAGCACGGCGCGCTGTTCCTCGCCCTCACGCTTGATCAGGACCTTGTGGCCTTCCTGGAAGGGCAGGCGCGGTGCGATCAGCATGGCCGGTTGGGAAATCGCACCGATCTCCGGCAGCAGCAAGGCGCGCAGGTATTCGCTGCCCTGGTCGTCCTTGCGCAGCAGGCGCAACCCGCACGGCTGGGCCTGGGGCGCGATCAGCTCGACCCCCATCTGCGTGCTACCGCCGCGCACCTGGCGTATCCAGCGCACCACGGCGATGCTCCAGCTCTGCGAGCTGCCCTCGCGCAGCCCCAGCAGCTCGCCGGTCTGCAGCTGGCCGGGCACTTCGCCTTCCCATGCCAGGCAGTAGCCGCCGGGGCTGTGGTCGACCAGCTGCACCTGATACAGGGGATGGTTTTCCGTCTCGCTCGGCCGCCTGGGTTGAGCGCTGGCAGGCGCGGCGGTTTTGACGGCGGCGGCTGTGCGCGTCAGGTTCGGGCTGACGAATTCGATATGGTCATGGGTCGGCAGCAGCTCGACGGTACTGCTCTGCGCGTCGAAGGCATTCGCCCAGACATCCGCCGCGCCGTTATGCAGCTTGAACACCGCACGGTTGGAGGTGCCTTGCAGCTCCAGGACTTCATTGAACGGGCGTTGGCCGGCCAGTTGATAGTGCAGCGCGGTCATGCCGATGCACAGGGTCAGGCTGCCTTGGGCAGGGATGCGCTGAAAGGTGCGTTCGGAAATTGCGCCCCAGGCGGAGCAGAGGTGCCGCAGCAGGTCATCGTCCAGCCCCGCCGCCGCGGGCAGGCGGGTCAGCTGGCGATTGTCCGGCGCCAGACGAAGATGCTCCTCGATGACTTCCACCAGTGGCTGGGTGCTGATACCGAGCAGGTTCTGCTGCTCTCGCTCGGGAAACAGCGAGCGGTAGCGCGGTGGTCCGTCGACCAGCGGGGAAAACAGGAACAGGCTGCCGGCGGCACCGACCGCCTGGATCTGCGCCATGCCGCTCCAGGCCTCCAGCGCGGCGGCGAGCTTGACGATACTCTGCTGACGCATCTGATTGCAGCGCGCACAGCCGAGCAGCAGGGATGCCAGATAGCTTTGTTCCGCGCTCAACCCCTTGGCGTGACGGGCCAGCGGGTCGCGGATGAGCAGGCGCTCGGTGCCCTGTTCCACTGCCAGTTGGTAGAGCTGGTGCAGCTCCAGCCATAGCCCGGGTGCCGCTGGCCCGTAAAGCTGGGTCGAGCGGATCAGCAGTGCGCCAAGGCAGTGGATGGCCCGCTGCAGCGCGATGGACAGCAGCTGGTGACGCTCGCGATCGGGTTGCGAGACCACACGTATCACGATCAGCTTGTAGCCCACCGCCAAGTGGTTCTGCAGCGCCTGGCAGAGCCCGGCGACCTTGCGCGGGCGCTCGCTGAGCACGATCGGCTGGTTGACGAAGTGTTTTTCCAGCTGGTTGCAGACGAAGTCGACATCCGGACGCAGCAGCTCGAGCAACTGCAGGCGGGTGTCGGAGGCGATGCGCAGTTGATTGAGCTCGATCAGCGCTTGATAGAGCTGGCGCGCGGTCTCGCCGATGTTGGCTTTCGGCAGGCCGGCGAGCCAGCCGGTCACACCGCGAACGCTGGCGTCACAGAAGGACAGGGTCTGCCGAGTCGGTGCGGGTGCGCGCAACAGCAGATGATGGCTCTGTCTATCCAAAACGGGCGGACTCCGCGGCGGCTCAGGGCATGGGTAATGTGAACTCTATCAATATCTGCCGGTAGGGGCAGGACTAAATGATGGCTCGATGATATTACCCGACATTCGGCAGCCGAGGGCTACCGAAATGTCGCGCCCCGCCTTTTACTGAAGCTCGATGGCCTCGCTCGCGGCTGCGGTGATCGCCGCCTGACCCAGCGACTCGCCCATGCACACCGGGCTCAGCGGGCCGAGCTGTTCGGCCCAGCGCACGCGGTCCGGCCCGAACAGCAGGATAACGGTGGAGCCCAGTTTGAAACGGCCCATCTCCGCGCCCTTTTCCAGGTGGATAGGCGCGCGAGCCGCTTCGTCGTAGCGGAAGGTCTTCAGGCTGCGCTTGGGCGGGGTCACCAGCCCGGCCCAGACGGTCTCGATGCTGGCAACGATCATCGCGCCCACCAGAACCATCGCCATGGGGCCGTGCTCGGTGTCGAACAGGCAGACGACCCGCTCGTTGCGCGCGAACAGCTCCGGCACGCCCTGCGCCGTGACGGTGTTGACCGAGAAGATCCGGCCCGGCACATAGACCATCTCCCGCAGCGTGCCGCTGACCGGCATATGCACGCGGTGGTAGTCCTTGGGCGATAGGTACACCGTGGCGAAGGCGCCGCCCATGAACGGTGCTGCACGCTCATGATCGCCGCCGAGCAGCTCCATGGCGCTGAAACTGTGGCCCTTGGCCTGGAAGATGCGGCCCTGCTCGATCTTGCCGAGCTGGCTGATGGCGCCGTCGCAGGGGTTGAGGATCGCGCCGGGCGTGCTGTCCAGCGGACGGGCGCCGTCCTTCAGGGCGCGGGTGAAGAAGGCGTTGAAATGTTCGTAGGCCGTCGGTTCCTCGATCTGCGCCTCGCGCATGTCGACCTGAAAATGTCGGACGAACCACTTGATGAACGTGTTCTTCACCCAGGGCAGGCGGCATTCGGCCAGGCAGCCGGCCAGGCGGGAAATCAGGTGATGCGGCAGCACATACTGGCTGATGACGAACAGGCGGTCTTTCATGTGTGTCCTTTTCATTGCTGCACCGGGGTGTCAGGCAGGTTGCCCCATTCGGCCCAGGAACCGGCATAGCCCTTGACGCGGGGATAGCCCAGCGCCTTGGCCAGCAGGTAGGTGAAGCCGGAGCGGTGGTGAGTCTGGCAGTGGGTGACGATTTCCTTGTCCGGAACGATGCCCAGTGCCAGCAGGCGCTCGGCGATGTCTTCGCGGATGCGCAACGCGCGGGCGGGGTCCATGGCGGCGGTCCACTCGAAATTGACCGCCCCGGGGATATGGCCTCCGCGGGCGGCGAAGAGCTTCTCGCCGCGGTATTCGGCCGGCGAGCGGGCGTCCCAGATCACCAGGTCGTTGGCGCCGAGGCGGCTCTCGATGTAGTGGCGGGTGGCGGTCGGGGCGTCGTCCACGACCAGGTGTGGTGTACCGGTCGCCGCTTCGGGTATCTCCCGGCTCAGCGGACGGGCTTCGTCCAGCCAGGCATGCAGCCCGCCGTTGAGATAGTGGTAGTGCCGGTGGCCGATCACGTCGAGCAACCAGATGAAGCGTCCGGCCCAGCCGCCGCCTTCGTCGTCGTACACCACGTACACCGCATCGGGGCGATGGCCCAGCGCGCCGAACACCCGTTCCAGCTGCGCCTGTTCGGGCAGCAGGCCTGGTGCGGGCGGTCGGCCCAGTTGGGTCTGTTTGGGATCGACGAAGCGGGCGCCCGGCAGGTGGCCTTCGGCATAGCGGGCAGCACTGGTCAGATCGACCAGGATCAGCTCGGGCGCATCGAGGCGGGTGGCCAGATCGGCGGGCTCGATCACCAGTGGCAGATTGGAAAAGGCGGACACGGCAGGCCTCGACTAGTCGTTGAAGGGGCGAAGTCTAGCGAAAAAGCTCAGCCCCCGCGCCTGCCGAACAGACTCAAAGCGCGCTCGATGCATTGTGATGTTTTAGCGAATGTTTGCACGCTGGCGTCGGACAGCGGCGCGCCGTTCTGATCGGCCACGACCAGCATCAATACCCGACCGTCGACGCCCAGTGAGCGAAGTAGCAGGTGTTCGCCGGCGAACAGTGCCTTGAGGCCGCCGGGCAGCAGAGCGGAAAACTGTGCCATGTTGGCCGGCTGCAGACGCAGCTGGGCCGGTTTTTCCAGCAGGCGACGCACGACCTGGCTCTGCTCCGGTGCAAGCGTCAACCGTGCGGCATCGCCGGGCAGGCCGACGCATTGCTGGGCGACGAGGCGGTTCTGCTTGCGATCCACCAGCAATACCAGCGAGCGTTGCATGCCGGCGCTAGTCAGGGCCTGGCTGGCGGTGGCGGTCAGCTGCAGCACGTTGCTGAACGGGCTGGGTTCGGCAAGCAGACGGCGGCAGTGTTCGCGCCATTCGGTCAGATCGGCCGTCGGTGCAGATGTGGCCGCGGGTACTTCGCGCAACACCTGGAAGCGGCTGCCACTCGGCCACAGCAACCCTTGGGCGGGGTGCCAGAGATCGGTCGCGCCGAAATCGCGGGCGCTGATGACTGCCTGCTGGTGCACCATCTGCTGCAATTCCCCCAGCGGGACCTGCAGATACAGCCCGGCCAGGCGTTGCCAGCGCAGGCTGTGGATGCCGCTCCAGCTGTGGTGCGCCGACAGCGCCAGGCCGTTGGCCAGTACGATGGTGTTGCTCGGCAGCGTCAGCCAGCGCCGCAATTCCGGATCGGCGTCGAGCATCTGCTGCTGGTGCAGCGGGTGCTCGTTGTCGTGGGCGATGTGCAGCGCCTTGATCAGCCTGCGCCGGTCGGCGCCCAGCAGGCGGTAGCCCTGAATGATCCAGTCCGGCAGGCGCCAGTGCTCGGCGAGCGCGAGGCACAGCTCCAGCAGGGAAACGCCGAGCAGTTCGCGCTCGACGCGGCTGGCCGGCTCGCCCTTGACCAGCACTCGCTGCTCCCAGGCGTCCAGCAGATGCGGATAGGCGCCGACCAGCGCCCAGGCCGGGGCGAGAAACAGCAGGCTGCCCCAGTGGATGTCCTGCCACAGCCGTGCGAGGCGGGCGGCGAACAGTCCGTTGGCCTGCTGGCTGGCATGCCGGCTGATCAGCACCACCTGACGCAGCGGCCGCGGCATGTCCTGGGCCTCCATCGCCGGTATGCGAGCCAGCAGCGCCTCGGCGCGTTGCAGGCCGATGCGGCTGAGCGCGACCTCGAGGCTTTCCGCTGGCTGGCCATCGCCGATGCCGCGATTGGCTTCCTGAATGAAGCGCAGCGCCAGCACCGGGCTGTCCTGAATCAGCGCGGCAATCTGCCGCATCGACTTGCTGGCGTCGCGCAGCGCCAGGCGCACCTTGCCATGAACGGCGGCGAAGGCGGGCAGGGGAGCGTCATCGAGTGCCTTGATCCAGGCAGGTAGCGTACGGGGCAGCGGGGGTGTGATGGTCATGGCCGAACTAGCTTTTCATCGGGATGGCCTTTAGTCTGGCGCAAAAGTTCCGATAACCAGAACAATTCTTCCAACATTCCTTCTGCAAGGCCGTACGGCGGGGTTTTGCGGCAGTTGTTGCCGCAGTCCGAACGGCTCGTAATCAGGTTCCAGACGTACCTCCTATGGTCAAAATCATCGGCATCATCGTCGTGTTCGCCAGCGTGCTGGGCGGGTTCGTACTATCCGGCGGCAAGATCGGCGCGCTCATCCATCCCTTCGAGGTGATGATCATCGGCGGCGCGGCGCTGGGTGGCTTCCTGCAGGCCAACCCGGGCAGCACCACCATGATCGTCTTCAAGAAGTCGCTGAAGATGTTCAGCACGCGCTTCACCCACGCCTATTACCTGGAAGTGCTCAGCCTGCTCTACGCGATTCTGAACAAGAGCCGCCGTGAAGGCATGATGGCCATCGAGGCTGACCTCGAGGACCCGGCGGCGAGCCCGCTGTTCAGCAAGTACCCAGGCTTCCTGCAGGACGAGCGGATGACCGCCTTCACCTGCGATTATCTGCGCATCATGTCTTCCGGCAACATGGCGCCCCATGAGCTGGAAGGCCTGTTCGACATGGAGCTGACCAGCCTGAAGGAGGAACTCGATCATCCGGCCCACGCGGTCAGCAAGGTGGCCGACGGTCTGCCGGCGATGGGTATCGTCGCGGCGGTGCTGGGTATCGTGATCACCATGTCCATCCTCGCTGAGGCGGACAACGCGATGATCGGCTACAAGGTGGGGTCGGCGCTGGTGGGTACCTTCCTCGGTATTCTCGCCTCCTACGGCTTCTTCGGCCCGCTGGCGGCGGCGCTGGAGCACGATGCCAAGGAGGAGCTGAACGTATACGAATCCATCAAGGCGACCCTGGTGGCCTCGGCGTCCGGCATGCCGCCGAGCCTGGCCGTCGAGTTCGGCCGCAAGGTTCTCTATCCGGCGCACCGCCCGAGCTTCTCCGAGCTCGAGCAAGCCATGCGTGGCAGCTAAAGGTTCGCCATGGACAATACCCAACCGATCATCGTCAAGCGGGTCAAGAAGGTCGCTGGCGGTCATCACGGTGGCGCCTGGAAGATCGCCTTCGCCGACTTCGCCACGGCGATGATGGCGTTCTTCCTGGTGATGTGGCTGATGAGTTCGGCCACGCCGGAACAGAAGAAACTCATCTCCGGCTACTTTCAGGACCCCATCGGGTTCACCGAAAGCGCCAGCCCCCATGTCATCGATCTGGGCGGCACGCCGACGCCTTCGCCGGACCGCACCCTCAATCCCGAGCTGGAGCCGGCGCAGAGCGAGGCGCAGATCGACGCCCAGCAGGCCGAGACGTTCGCCGAGCAGATCGAGCGCGAGCGGCTGGAGTTGCTGTTGCAGGAACTGCAGAACAAGGTCGACGAGAACCCCGAGCTGCAGAAGTTCAAGGACCAGATCCTCTTCGAGATCACCCAGGACGGCCTGCGCATCCAGATCATGGATGCCGAGAACCGACCGATGTTCGCCCTCGGCAGCGCCCAGCTACAGCCTTACTTCGAGGACATCCTGCTGGCGCTGGTGGACACCATCGCCGCGGTGCCGAACAAGATCAGCATCAGCGGGCACACCGACGCCAAGCCGTTTTCCGGGCGTGGTGACTTCGGCAACTGGGAGCTGTCGGCCAGCCGCGCCAACGCGGCCCGGCGAACGCTGGTGTACGGTGGCTATCCGGAAGAGCAGATCGCGCGGGTGGTCGGCTACGCATCCTCTGCGCTGTTCGATCGCAAGGACCCGTTCAATCCGGTGAACCGTCGCATCGATATCCTTGTGCTGACCAAGAAGGCGCAGCGCTCCATCGAGGGCGAGCAGCCCGATGCGTCGCAGAAGTCCGATGCGGGCGAGGCGGCTCAGCCGCCAGCAAGCGGCGGTGGCGGTGGCGCGCCGGCGCTCAATGAGCCGTTGCAGCCGCAACAGCTGCGCGAGCGGCTGAACATCTTCGAGGATGGCGTGCTGAAGTTCAGTGAGCCCGGTGCGCGCTGATCAGCCCGCTTATCAGTAGTCCGATTACGGCAGGCTGCTGAGGATGTGCCGGTAGCTGGCCATGCGTTGCGGCTGGATGCGGCCGTCTTCCAGCGCCTTGAGCAGTGCGCAGCCCGGTTCGCGATCATGCTTGCAATCGCGGAAGCGACAGTGGCCGAGCAGCTCCTGGAATTCGATGAAGCCCGCTTCCACATCGGCGCGGCTGACGTGGCCGAGGCCGAATTCGCGAATGCCGGGTGAGTCGATCAGCTCGCCGCCACCGGGGAAGTGGAACAGTCGCGCGGTGGTGGTCGTGTGCGTACCCTTGCCGGTCATTTCCGACAGCGCGCCGACACGGGTGTCCACGCCCGGCAACAGGCTGTTGACCAGCGACGACTTGCCCACCCCGGATTGCCCGACGAACACGCTGACATGGCCGTCCAGGCGCGCCTTCAGCTCATCCATGCCGGCGCCGCCATGGGCCGAGACCTCCAGCAGCGGATAATCCAGTTGGCGGTACACGTCCAGGAGCCGGTTCAGCGCCACCTCGTTGTGTTCGTCGATCAGGTCGGCCTTGTTCAGCAGCAGCAGCGGCGCGATGCCCGCGTGCTCGGCGGCGATGAGATAGCGGTCGATCAGGTTGGCGTGCGGCTCCGGGAGCGGGGCGAAGACAATGACGATCAGGTCGACATTGGCCGCCACGGGCTTGAGCTGACCGCGCATGTCCGGCCGGCACAGCTCCGAATGCCGCGGCAGCTGCGCGACGATGACGCCGATGCCCTGGTTGCCCGGGCGCCAGACCACGCGGTCGCCGGTGACCAGTGCCGGCAGGTTGGCCCGCAAGTGGCAGCGGAACACCTGCCCGCTGTGTTCGCCCTCCAGTGCCTCGACCTCGACCTGTACGCCGAAATGCGCGATGACCAGCCCGGTCTGTTCCGGGCCCAGGTCGCCGCCCTCCAGCTCCTCGAGGGCACGGCTCTCGCGACGCGCGGCACGGGCGGCTCGCTCTTCCTGGATCTTCTCGATGCGCCAGCTTTGCCGGCGGTTGAGTTGGCGTTTGGCCATGGGTTGGGGCTGTCTCGGAGTTTTGGTGGGCGAGTCTAGCATGCCGAACCCGGCGGGCTGCGGCCTGTATGGCGCGTCGGTAGGCGGCTAGACTGGGTGACCCTGGTTAGATGATTGCCGGCCATGTCCGCCACCACGCTCACTCGTTTGCCCGTCCTGCGCGCGCTGCTGGCCCAGCTGCTGGCGCTGCCGCTCGTCTGGCTGCTGTCGCTCGGCCTGGTCTGGGGCTTTGCCGTGCGCCCGGGACTGCTCCTCGCGGCGTTCGCACAGGGCGCCCTGGCCGCACTGATCGGGGCGCGGCTCGGCCTGTCGGTCTGGTGGCTGCCGATCAACCTGCTGTTCGTGCCCGGTCTGCTGCTGTTCCGCGATCTGGACGTGCCGGCATGGGCGCCGCTGAGCGGATTCGCGCTGCTCTTGCTGCTCAACTGGAACGCCTTCGGCGAGCGGGTGCCGCTCTACCTGACCGGCTCGCAGACCGAGCGCCGGTTGCGCGCGCGGCTGGCGGCGTTGCCGACGGATTTTCGCCTCATCGATCTGGGCAGTGGGCTGGCCGGTACCCTGGTGCGGCTGGCGCGGGCATATCCTGCGGCGCGCTTCGTCGGGGTGGAAACCGCGCCGCTGACCTTCGCCCTGTCCTGGCTGCGCTGCCTGCCGCGGCGCAACTGCCAGGTCCACCCGCTCAGTCTGTGGCGCGTCGACCTCGGCGAATACGATGTCGTCTACTGTTTCCTGTCACCGGCACCCATGGCGGCGCTGTGGGAAAAGGCGCGGGCGGAAATGCGCCCCGGTGCGATGCTGATCAGCAACAGTTTCGCAGTGCCCGGCGTGGAACCGGCCGAGGTGCTGTCGATCGACGACTGGCGCGGTTCACGTTTGCTGATCTGGTACCCGGCCGGCCCGCCACCTGACGGCACCGGCACGAGCGGCTAAACTGCGCCGCACAGCCAAGGAGCCCCTCATGCAGAACCCGCAGAACCTGATCTGGATCGACCTGGAAATGACCGGTCTGGATCCGGACAACGACGTCATCATCGAGATGGCCACCATCGTCACCGACAGCCAGCTCAACGTGCTGGCCGAGGGGCCGGTCATCGCCGTGCACCAGAGCGACGAAGTCCTCGCCCGCATGGATGAGTGGAACACTCGCCAGCACGGCGGTTCGGGGCTGACCCAGCGTGTGCGCGAGAGCCGGATTTCCACGGCGGAGGCCGAGCGCCTGACCCTAGAATTCCTCGAGCAGTGGGTGCCCAAGGGCAAGTCGCCGATCTGTGGCAACAGCATCTGCCAGGACCGTCGTTTCCTCTACCGGCAGATGCCGACGCTGGAAGCCTACTTCCACTACCGCAATCTGGATGTCTCGACGCTCAAGGAGCTAGCAGCACGCTGGGCGCCGCAGATCATGGAAGGTTTCAAGAAGGGCGGTACCCACCTGGCGCTGGACGACATCCGCGACTCCATCGCGGAGCTGCGTCATTACCGCGAGCATTTCATCAAGGTCTGATAGAGCCGCTTCAGCGGCAAGCCACAAGCCGCAGAAAAAGCCTGATGGGCGTAGCGTCGATGCGAGAAACGACATCCACGCTACGTCGCTTGCAGCGTCCCGCCTGTTATTTCCCCAACTTGCGCAGTTCGTCCGACTCGACGATGCGCACGCCATCGCCTTCCTCCAGCGCCAGGCGCCAGAGCGCCCGCGCCAGGGTGCAGGCTTCGATCCCGTGGTACTTGCCTGGCAAGAGTTGCGACAGCGGCGCGGCGATGCGTTCGCTCAGGCGCATTTCCAGACGCGGGCCGAGCAGTTGCGACGGACGCGCGATGGTCAGCTGCGGCCAGTCCTGCTGCTGCAGCGCCGCTTCCATCTCACCCTTGACCTTGAGGTAGAAGATCGAGCTGTCCGGGTTGGCACCGAGCGAGCTGATCACCAGCAGATGCCGGGCCCCCATTTCCTTGGCGCGGCGGGCGAATGCCAGCACCAGGTCATGATCTATGGCGCGGAAGGCCTCCTGGCTGCCGGCCTGCTTGAGCGTGCTGCCCAGGCAGCAGAAGGCCGTGTCGATCGTGCCGCTCAGCGTCGGCAGCAGCGCCGGCAGCTCGCCGACCGGGTTTTCCAGGCGCTGATGCGCGGCCAGCGGTTTGCGCGTGGGCGCCAGTACGCGCTCGACGGTGGGTTCGTTGAGCAGTCGATCGAGCAGATGCTCGCCAGTGAGTCCGGTGGCGCCGGCAAGCAGAATGCGCTGTGGCGTCAAATACATGGTTGTGCTCCTGTGGCGATCATTGGGCGGCGCGCCGCTGCTGCAGTTCCTGCCAGCGTTGGACGACCGGTTCAGGTGCCCATAATTGCGGTTCCGATGCCTGATAGTCGTCGGCCTGCTCGCGTTCGGCAACCTTTGCCGAAGCGAGCGTGAAGGCCTGCACGATATCGTCGGTTTCCTGCAGGGCTTCGGCGAACAGCGCGCGGCCGAAGTAGGTGAAGTCGCTCTGTTCCGAGCAGCCGAACGACACGCGGTCGGCGCGCGCGGCGGTCATGATCAGGGTCTGCTGGTTCTTCAGCGGCTCGATGAAGCCGCCGGAATAGCAGGCAGAGATCACCACCACCGCCTTGCGCCCGGCCAGCGGCGCGAGCAGTCCGGCAAGGTCGCGGGCAGGCAGATCGTCCAGGCTCAGGCGTGGCTGGCTCAGCACCAGTTCGTGTTCGGCCGAGCCGTGACTGGTGAAGTAGAGGAAGATCAGGTCTTCCTCGCCGCTGCGCTCGGCCAGGGCACGGATGGCACGTGCCAGGTTCTCCCGGGTCGCCAGTGGGCGGTCGGCCAGGTGGTCGCGATGGTTGACCAGGCTGAGCTGGCCGTGGGCATCGAAACGTTCGGCCAGCAGCCGTTGCACGTAGTCCGCTTCGCGCATGAACACGCTCTGGCGACCATCGCCGGCGAGCGTCAGCGTATAGAGTTCCGCCGCCGGCGTGGACAGCGGCAGGGCGTCGATGGCCTTGCCGAGCAGGTCGCCCTGCTCCAGCAAGGCGATTTCCAGCGGATCGGGCAGGGCACGGCCCTGTTCGTCGCGGACGCGTCGGTCGTTGCGCCAGGTGCCGCGCATTTCGCTGCCGTCGGCAGCGGTCAGCACGCCTTCACCGTCGAAGCGTCCGAGGCGAAAGCCGCCGGTATAGAAGCTGCCATCGGCGCGATCGAGGCGGCCCTGGCCGTGATAGCGCCAGCCGCGGAACTGGCCGACGTAGCGGCTGCCATCGCTAGCGATGTGGCTGCCGGTACCATTGAGCTCGCCACGGACGAAGGTGCCGCTCCAGAGGTTGCCGTCGAGATCCTCGTAGCGGCCCTGGCCATGGAACTGGTCATTCTCGAACTCGCCGCTGTAGCGCTCGCCCTGGCCGGTCACGTAGCTGCCGGCGCCGTTCAGGCTACCGGCGCTGAAGTGGCCGCTGAGCTCGCCGTCGGCGTCGCGGCGCATGCCCGGCCCCTCCGGCTGACCCTGGCTGAACTGGCCGCGATGGCTGAGGCCGTCGGCATAGTCCAGGCGGCCCATGCCGTGGTAGAGGTTGTTGCGAAACTCGCCTTCGTAGACGGTGCCGTCTTGGCTGAAGCGACCGTGACCGTGCATGCGGCCGGCATGGAATTCACCCTGATAGACGCCGCCTTCGGCGTAGCTGAAACGGCCGAGGCCGTCGAACAGGCCGTGCTTGAACTCGCCCTCGTAGCGATCGCCGGTGGCGCCGTTCCAGGTGCCGAAGCCGTGCCATTGGCCGTCCTTGAACTCGCCGAAGTAGTAGCTGCCGTTCGGGTAGTCGATACGTCCACTGCCCTGCAGCAGGCCGTCGACGATCTCCCCGCGGTAGCGGCCGCCGTCGGGCAGCACCGCATCGGCAGGGGTGAATGGCTCGCCCTCACCGCAGGCGGTGAGCAGGCCGATCAACAGCAGGGGAACGAAGCGCAGCATGCGGGCATCCGCTCAGGCAGGAGGCCCGCAGTATGCCGCAAACCCAACGGCCTGCGACATCCGCGCAGGCGCGCTGCTCAGAGGATGCACAGGGCCAGCGTTTCGGCGATGTAGGCCGGTTTCTCCGAGCCTTCAATCTCCATCACTGCGCGGGCTTTGAGCAGCCACTGGCCGGGGTTTTTCTCGTGAGCGTCGATCAGCGTCAGCCCCAGCCGTACCCGCGAGCCAACGCGCACCGGCTGAATGAAACGCAGGCTGTCCAGGCCATAGTTGACCCCCATGCGCGTGCCCTCGGGCACGACCAGCAGGTCTCCGGAGAGCATCGGCAGCAGTGAGAGCGAGAGGAAGCCGTGGGCGATGGTGCCGCCGAAGGGGGTCTGGGCGGCCTTCTCGGGGTCGACATGGATGAACTGGTGGTCGCCGGTACAGTCGGCGAACCGATCCACGCGCTGCTGATCGATGGTCAGCCATTCGGAATGGCCCAGTTCCTTGCCGATGTAGTCCTTGAGTTGCGCGACGGGTACCTGTGGCATGTGTCCTCCGGATTGTTCTTGTGATCCCGCATGGATGGCTGTAGGGAGCGGCACGCGCCGAAGCGCGTCCTGGCACCGGGCTAGATCAGCACGGCGCGCAGCCCTGGCAAACCAGCATCGGCAGCGCGAATGGGCCGTCATAGCGCAGCGCGGGCGCCTGTGCGCGTTGCCCCTTATACTGTCGCCATTTTGCGGGAGGCTCCCATGCTGCTCAGAGGCCTGACCTGGCTGGTCGCGTTCCAGCTGCTCGGCACCGTCCTCAACGTGTTGCTGCTGCCCATGCTGCCGGGACCCATCATCGGCATGGTGCTGCTGTTCGCCGGTCTGCTGGCGCGCGGCCGCGCCAGCGAATCGCTGCAGCTGGCGGCAAGCAGCCTGCTGCGCTACCTGCCGTTGCTGCTGGTGCCGCCGGCAGTCGGCGTGATGGCTTATACCGAGGCGATTCTCGAGGACTTCTGGGCCATCGTCGGTGTGCTGGTGATTTCGTTGCTGATCTCGCTGGTTTTCACCGGCTGGCTGATGCAGGCACTGATCCGGCGCAAACAGCGCCGCCAGGAGGGCGCATGATGGAATTGCACTGGCACGCGGCCTGGCAGGCGCTCATTCATCATCCGCTGTTCGGCGTCGGCATCACCCTGACGGCATTCCAGCTGGCGTTCGCCGCCTACGAGAAGACGCGCTGGGTGTTCCTGCAGCCGGTGCTGGTATCCATGCTGCTTGTGGTCGGCATTCTGCTGCTGTGCGGCATCGACTATGCGGAGTACCGCATCAGCGCCCAGTGGCTGACGCTGCTTCTGGGGCCGGCCACCGTGGCCCTGGCAGTGCCGCTGTACCTGAACTTGCGGCGGATCCGCGAGTTGTTCGGGCCGATCGTGATCACCCTGCTCGTCGCCGGTGTGTTCGCCACGGCGTTGGGCATGGCGCTGGCCTGGGCGTTCGGCGCGGACGAGATGATCCTGATGACCCTGGCGCCCAAGTCGGTGACCTCGCCGATCGCCATGCTGGTGGCCGAGCAGATCGGCGGCGTGGTGGCGCTGGCAGCGGTGTTCGTGATGATCACCGGCGTGCTCGGCGCGATTCTCGGTCCGGAACTGTTGCGCCGGTTTGGCGTTCAGCATCCTGCGGCCCGCGGCATTGCGCTGGGGCTGACCGCCCACGCCGTAGGCACCGCGCAGGCGCTGCAGGAAAGCGACGAATGCGGTGCCTTCGCGGCGCTGGCCATGAGCCTGATGGGGGTGATGACGGCGGTACTGCTGCCGCTGGCGGTCGCCCTGCTGCTGTGATGGAGTCCGCATGAAGTTGCCGTTGTTTCCGCTGGATACCGTGCTGTTCCCCGGTTGCATGCTTGATCTGCAGATATTCGAGGCGCGCTACCTCGACATGGTCAGCCAGTGCCTCAAGGCCGGCCACGGCTTCGGTGTCGTGCATATCCTCGACGGCAGTGAGGTCGGCGCGGCGCCGGCGTCCTTCGCGCGCGTCGGCTGCGAAGCGCTGATTCGCGACTGGCAGCAACTGCCCAATGGTCTGCTCGGCATCCGGGTCGAGGGTGGGCGCCGCTTCGATGTCCAGACCTTCGAGGTGCTGCGCGATCAGCTGACCGTCGCTCAGGTCGCCTGGCGCAACGAGGGCGATGCCCTGCCGCTGGCGGACGAACACGCCGACCTGCTGGTGCTGCTCGAGGCGCTCGGCCAGCACCCCATGGTGAAGACTCTGGGGCTCGGCGGCCCGGTGCGCGATCAGGCCGCGCTGGCCAGCCAGCTGGCCTATCTGCTGCCGTTCGAGGCCCGGCAGAAGGTCGAACTGCTTGGGCTGGACGACCCGGAGCTGCAACTGGCGCAGATTCAGAACCTGCTCGAGCAGCTGCAAGAAGGGGCGTAGCGGTGGAGCCGTCGTACTACTGATAGCGATACATCTGCATCGCCGTCGGTAGCGCCCAGACGCTGAACGCACCGAGCAGGCCCAGGCAGGCCGGCAGGATCAGCCACCACACCTTGGCCGGCAGCGCCGCCATCGGTGCGCGCCATTGCACCAGGGTCAGGCTGAGTGCGCAGATGCTCGCCGCGAGCAATGCACCGGCGGTGACGTCGGTCATCCAGTGCACCCCCAGGTAAACCCGCGAAAGCGCTATCGCCGTGGCCGGCAGGCTGGCCAGTACCAGCCAGGCCAGGCGCAGGCGCGGCGGCTGGTCGCGGCCGGCGAGTACGCCCAGGGTGAGAAAAAAGGCGAACGCGGCCGAACTGTGCCCGCTGGGAAAGCTGTAGCTGCTCAGCGGCTCCATCAGCACCTCCGGCCTGACACGGGCGAAGGAGGCCTTGAGTGCGCCGTTGGCCATGGCCGTACCCAGCAGGGTAAGGATGGAAAAGATCGCGGCACGCCACTGGCGCAGGACCAGGAGCAGCACGCACAGCAATACGCCGGCCCAGAGCTGGGTCTGGAAGTCGCCCACGCGTGTGATCAGCACCATGACCCGATCGAGAGTGATGCTGCGTTCGCCCTGGATCACCGCAAGCAGCCCTTCGTCGAGCTCCTTGAGGTGCGGCCAGCCCAGAAACAGTCCGAGCAGGATCGCGATGCTCAGGCCGGTCGCCAGTGCAGTGACCCAGCGCAGCTGGCGCAGACTGCCGAAGGCAGTGGTGGCGATCAGCGTCAGCAACGCGCCGACGACCACCGCCGCCTCGCTCCAGAAACCTTCCTCCAGCGGCAGGCGCATGGCGGCGCCAGCGCTCCAGCCGGGCAGCAGATAGGCCATCGACCAGCCGGCGGCTGCGCACAGGCTGACCAGCAGAAAACGCCCGAACGGCATGTCGAGCATGCCGGCGGTCATCGGCAGCATCGGCCGCAGCGGGCCGATGAAGCGACCGACCAGCAGGCTGGCAACGCCGTAGCGCTGGAAGTAATGCTCGGCACGTAGCAGCCACTCGGGATGGTCACGCAGGCCGCGCAGGCTGCGGATGCCCTGGTGATAACGGCGACCCAGAGCGTAGGACAGCAGGTCGCCGAGCAGCCCGCCGATGAAGCCCAGCACCAGGGTTTCGCCCAGGGTCAGCACGCCGTTGCCGGCCAGCACCGCGATGGCGAAGACCATCACCGTCCCCGGCACGATCAGCCCGACCACCGCCAGGCACTCCATGCAAGCGACGATCACGAGCGCCAGCCCCAGCCATTGGGGGTTGGCGGCCAGCCATTGGGTAAGGGTTTCGAGCCATTGGCCCATGCCGGTTTCCTTGAAGCAAGACCGCCTTTCGACCCGGCCAGAGGGCGCGGGGTTTCCTCGGCAAAGCATACTCGCCGGGACTGCCATGCGTACGCTGCCGTCGCGGCGGACGAATGCCGTGCGCCACCGCATGCCTTTCGCCCGGCGCCGCTGTGCGCGGGCGCGCAGCGTGGCTATAATCAGCCGCTTTCCCTTCAGTCAGGCCAGCTAGATCCATGACCGAGTCCGTACTCGACTACATGACCCGCCTGGGCCGCGCCGCGCGCGAGGCCTCGCGGGTGCTCGCGCGCGCCAGCACGGCGCAGAAGAACCGCGCCTTGCAGGCCGCCGCCGCGGCGCTCGATGCCGCTCGCGACGAACTGGTGCGGGCCAATGAGCTGGACCTGGCCGGCGGTCGTGCCAATGGCCTGGACGCCGCCATGCTCGATCGCCTGGCGCTGACGCCAAAGGTGATCGACGGCATGATCGAGGGCCTGCGCCAGGTCGCCACGCTGCCTGATCCGATCGGCGCGATCCGCGACATGCGTTACATGCCCTCCGGCATCCAGGTCGGCAAGATGCGGGTGCCGCTGGGCGTGGTGGGCATCATCTACGAATCGCGGCCCAACGTGACCGTCGACGCGGCCAGCCTGTGCCTGAAGTCGGGCAACGCGACCATCCTGCGCGGCGGCTCCGAGGCGATCCATTCCAATCAGGCGATTGCCCGCTGCATCCAGCTCGGCCTCGCCGAAGCCGGTCTGCCGGCTGCTGCCGTGCAGGTCGTGGATACCACCGACCGCGCCGCAGTCGGCGCGCTGATCAGCATGCCGGACTATGTCGACGTGATCGTGCCGCGTGGTGGCAAGGGCCTGATCGAACGCATCAGCCGC
>JABAHQ010002295.1_pt1 | contig 26154 bp, 23 predicted proteins | sample 7062091 | NCBI WGS metagenome assembly JABAHQ01 (sample SAMN14534359, study PRJNA622989) | marine sediment metagenome | biome: marine biome [ENVO:00000428]; feature: marine pelagic biome [ENVO:01000023]; material: deep marine sediment [ENVO:00002113] | place: India: Gulf of Kutch | collected...
GCGCCCGCGGTCGTGCAACCACGGGCGAGCGGGCTTCGATCGCGGAGCCGGGAAGGGGAAAGGGAGCGCTTCTAGAGCCGGAAGCGGCCCACCGTATCCTGGAGCTGGACCGCCAGCTTGGCCAGGGTCTCGCCCGCCTCGGCGGTCTGCCGGGTACCGGCCACGTTGTGCTGGGCGACATCGGCGATGGCGGCGACGCTGTCGTTGATCTCTTCCACCACCTGGGTCTGCTCCTCGGCGGCCGTGGCGATCTGGGTGTTCATGCCGGTGATGCTCGCCACCGCCTCGGTGATGGCCTCCAGCGTGGTGCCCGCCTCGGCGGCCTGCTCCACGGTGGACTGGGCATGGTCGCGCCCCTGCATCATCACGGCGGCGGCGTCGCGCGCCCCGCTTTGCAGCCGCTCGATGGACTCCTGGATCTGCTGCGTGGACTCCTGGGTGCGCTGGGCCAGGGTGCGCACCTCATCGGCCACAACGGCAAAGCCGCGGCCCTGATCGCCGGCCCGCGCCGCCTCGATGGCAGCGTTCAGGGCCAGCAGGTTGGTCTGCTCGGCGATCCCGCGGATCACGTCGGACACCGATCCGATGTTCTCGGTATCGGTCTCCAGGCGCTGCATGGCCTCGGCCGCCCGCTCCACCTCCTCGGCCAGCGCCCGGATGCCCTGCATGGTGTCGGTGACCACCTGTTTGCCGCGCCGCGTCTGCACATCGGCCGAGTGGGCCCCTTCAGCGGCATTCTCTGCGTGGCGGGCCACCTCCTGGGCCGTCCTCGACAGCTCGTCCATGGCCGTGGCCACCTGCTCGGTCTCCGCCTGCTGCCGGGCGGCCCCATCGCTGGTCTCGCCGGTCACCGTGGAGAGCTCCCCGGCCGACTGTGCCACCTGGTCGGCGTGGCTGCGGATGGTGGTCACCTCACCGCGCAGGCTGTCCACCAGGGACCGCAGCCCCCGGCTGATCTCCGAGGTCTCCCTCAGCCCGCGGGCATCCACCTTCACCGCCAGATTGCCCTCGGCACACTCGCGCATGCCGGCCATGAGCCTGCGCATGGGCTGGAACAGCTGCCGGTCCAAGGTCCACAGGGCAAATGCCACCCCCAGCGCGATGATCGCGGCAAAGGCGGCCACGCTGGTGAGCTGGGTACGGCGGTTGCGGGCGAACAGCTCGCTCACGTCCTCCTGCGCCCCCAGGCGCACGGCCGGGCGCCCGTCAGCGCCGTCGAACACGTGGGCCACCGGCAGGGAGTCGCCCCCCGAGCGCTCGGCCCAGCCCTCGCTGCGATAACGGACCTTGCCGTCCGGGTGAGCGATGGCCAAGGGGGCCTCGATCATCTCCTCCACGGCGCGCAAGTTGTGAACAGGATCGGCCACCACCTCTACGTAGCCGATCGGGCGCAGCCCGCCCAGGGGCACGAGCACCGAATAGGCCGGCCCCAGAGGCGACAACCACAGCCCGCCGATGAGCTTCAGGCGATCGGCGCCGCTGCGGTCACTGGCCTGTGCATACAGGAAGTGAGGCAGCTCGCGCGGCAGGCCGGAGGCCCCCTCCCGGCTCTCGGCGACCAGGTTCAGGTCCAGATCATAGACCCGCAGCCGGATCAGCTTGAGAATGCCCAGGGTGACGTAGCGCTGGTGCCACTGCTCGTCCAGCACGTCGCGCATCGCGCCCCGATCGCCGGCCTTGAAGCCGGCGCGCAACGTGCTGTTTTGTTGGGTAGAAGAGCCCAGGTCGCCGGCCTGTTTGTGCACCTGGCGCAGGGTTTCCTCGCCGGCCACACCGATGATCCGCGAGAGGGTCTGGGTCTGGGACTCCAGGGCCCCGTCGAGGATCAGGCGCCCGGAAAACCAGGACAGCCCGACGGCCGCCGTCCCGAGCACCACCAGGATGCCCATGGTCAGGGCCTTTACGGAGATACGTTCGAAGCTCACGGCATCGCCCCCCTCAGTTTATTCGCCACCGGTGCGCTCCCCGCGTTCGGCACCATGCCGACGCGCCGCGCCCGGTCAGCATCCCCGTCCCTGGGGGGCGGATCTGCCCGCGCAGATGTTATTTCACGACCGGCATGGCCTTGGCCTGCCACTCCTCCATGCCGCCGCGGAACCAGTAGATGTTTGTGTATCCGGCACTCACCGCCGCGCGCGCCGACTCCACGCTGCGACCGCACTTGACCCCATTGCAGTAGAACAACACCGGGTGGCCCTTGGCAGGGATCACCTTGGCCAGCGATTCGGCATCGGTCTCCGTGTTGGGCAGACTGACGGCCCCCTCGATGTGGCCCTTCGCATAGTCGCTGGGCTTGCGCGCGTCGATGATGATCAGCTCGGGCATCTCGCCCACGAGGCTGACCACCTCCTCCGCGCTCACGCGGGTCGTCCCGTCGATGGCGGCGGGAACGCCCTCTTTGGCCGCGGCGCCACCCGCGGCCAGCCACAGCGCAAGGCCTGCGCAGAGGCATTTCCATACAGTGCTCATAACGAAACCTCCTGAGTGACCGAGATGGTGCGGGGCGCGTGATCCTTCCCCCCCTGTCTACGCTATCGGCCGGAAGGCAAAGTGCCTTGAGAAAAAATGTCATGGGGATGCATCTCTCGCTGCGGACCCGGACGGCAGCCTGCGAGCGCCGGCAGGCGCTCGCAGGGAGCGGGTGGCAAGCATGGGGATTGGCACCGGGGGAGGGCTTACCCCCATTGAGCTACAATACTTGATCAATTTACTTGGAATTGTGGGAGCCGCCATGACCGACCCCCCGGCGAACGCCCTGATCCACGAGACCAGCCCCTATCTGCTGCAGCACGCCCGAAACCCGGTGCAGTGGCACCCCTGGGGGGACGAGGCCCTGGAGAGGGCACGCCGCGAAAACCGGCCTGTTCTACTGTCTATCGGCTACTCGGCCTGTCACTGGTGCCACGTGATGGCCCACGAATCGTTCGAGGACCCGGAGACCGCCGCCGTGATGAACGAGCTGTTCGTCAACATCAAGGTGGACCGGGAGGAACGCCCCGACCTGGACAGGATCTACCAGCGCGCCCACCAACTGCTCACCCAGCGGCCCGGCGGCTGGCCCCTGACCATGTTCCTCATGGCCGACGACCAGGTGCCGTTCTTCGGGGGCACCTATTTCCCGAAGGAACCGCGGCACGGGCTACCCGCCTTCGGCGAGCTCCTGCGGCGTCTGGCCGAGGTCTATCACACTCGCGGCGACGAGCTCCGCCGGCAGAACAGCTTGCTGGTGCAGGCGCTGCAGGCCCTGGGGCCGGCGGCGCACAGCCAAGCCGTCCTCGGCGCCGCCCCTCTGGATCTGGCCCGCGGCGAGCTGGAGCGCGCCATCGACTGGCGCCACGGGGGCCTGGGAGGGGCCCCCAAGTTCCCACACGTTGCAGCGCTGGAACGCCTGCTGCGACACTGGGTGGGCTCGCAGGGGTGCGACGTCAAGGCGCTGCAGGCGGTGCGCCTGAGCCTCGCCCGCATGGCCGAGGGCGGGGTGTTCGACCAGATCGGCGGCGGCTTTTGCCGCTACGCGGTGGACGAGCAGTGGATGATCCCCCACTTCGAGAAGATGCTTTACGACAACGGGGCGCTGCTCGCCCTGTATGCCGAGGCCTGGCGGGCCACGGCCGATCCCCTGTTCCGGCGCACCGCCGAGCAGACCGCCGAGTGGGTGCTGCGCGAGATGCAGTCGCCGCAAGGCGGATACTACTCCAGCCTGGACGCCGACTCCGAGGGCGAGGAGGGCAAATTCTACACCTGGGGGCGCGAGGAGGTGCACGGCCTGCTCGACGAGAACGAGTACGCCGTCTTCGCCCGGCGCTACGGCCTGGACCGCAAGCCCAACTTCCGGGGCAGGTGGTATCCCCATACGTTCGCCGAGTGGGACGGATTGTGCGACAACCTTGACATCACCCCGCAACGCGCCCAAGGACTGCTGGCCGGGGCCCGTGGCAAGCTGCTGGCCGCGCGCGAGGAGCGGGTGCGCCCCGGGCGCGACGACAAGGTACTCACCGCCTGGAACGGGCTGATGATCAAAGGGATGGCGGTCGCCGGCCGCCACCTCGGGCGCCCCGATCTGATCCAGTCCGCCGACCGCGCGCTGGCGTTCGTGCGCGACACCCTGTGGCGCGGCGGGCGGCTGCTCGCCACCAGCAAGGACGGGCGCGCCCACCTGGACGCCTACCTGGACGATTATGTGTTCCTCATGGACGCCGTGCTGGAGCTGCTACAAGCGCGCTGGCGCAACGGCGAGCTGACCTTCGCGCTGCAGCTGGCCGACGTGGTGCTGGAGCACTTCGAGGACCGGGACCGGGGCGGGTTCTACTTCACTGCCGACGACCACGAGCGGCTCATCGATCGGCCCAAGCCCATGGGCGACGAGTCCACGCCCGCCGGCAACGGCGTCGCGGCCTGTGTGCTCGGCCGCCTGGGTCATCTGCTGGGTGACGCGCGCCTGCTGGGGGCGGCGGAGCGAACCCTGCGGGCGGGCTGGACATCCATGGAGCAGCTGCCCCATGCCCACACCGCGCTGCTGGTGGCCTTGGAGGAGTACCTGAACCCGCCGCAGACCGTCGTGCTGCGGGGCTCAACGGCGGCCATGGAGCCGTGGCACCGGCGCTGCATCGAGCCCTACGCCCCGCGGCGCTTGACCTTGGCTATCCCCGCCGGCACAACCGACTTGCCGGGCGCCCTGGCCGAGCGGGCCGCCGGCAACGAACCGGTGCGCGCCTATGTCTGCACCGGGACCGCGTGCGCGGCGCCGCTCACCTCGCTCGACGAGCTGGAGGCCTTGCTACGACCCATCGAAGTCGGCCCGTCAAGCGCTGGTTAAGGTGGTGCGCGGCTTGGGCTATCTGCTATCTAGTGGACAGTAGCCAGGGAAGAGCGAAAACCACGGTGTCCTTTGGCTGCGCAGATCACCGCAGATGTCGCAGATTCACTTGGCTCCCGTTCCCAGCTCTCCATCCTGTCTACTGTCTACTGTCCACTATCCACTACGCCATAGGGGGCCTCGTCGTTCGGGCGTTCCTGCCCGGAATTCGAAAATTCCTCAAAGGCAATAGCCGAACGCCCGCTTGAAGCGCTCGTCGAACTCGTCACGGTCGAAGCAGTGTTTCTGGGTCCCGTGATGCTCGATCTTGATCGCCCCCATCAGGGCGGCGATGCGACACGTGGTCTCCCAGTCCATGTCGTTCAACAGACCGTATAGGAGGCCGCCGCGGTAGGCATCACCGCAGCCGGTGGGATCGGCGAGGGTCTTGGCCTTGGCCGCCGGGAGCTCGATGCGATGCTTCGGGGTATAGACCATCGAGCCCTTTCCGCCGCGGGTTACGATCAGCGCCTCGACCCGCTCCGATATCTCATGGGGCGACCACCCGGTACGCTCCTGAATCAGCTGCGACTCGTAGTCGTTGACGGTCACGTAGGTCGCCTGCTCGATGAAACGCTTGAGGTCGGCGCCGTCGAACATGGGCAGCCCCTGGCCCGGATCGAAGATGAACGGGATGTTGGCCTCAGCGAACTGGGTGGCATGCTCGATCATCCCCTCACGTCCGTCCGGCGAGACAATGCCGATCTTAACACCGCCGGCGTCGCCCACCTGGTTGTAGTGGGCCAGCCCCATGGCACCGGGATGAAACGCGGTGATTTGATTGTCATCCATGTCGGTGGTGATATAGGCTTGGGCGGTATACTCCTCCTCGATCACCTTGACGTGGATGCGCGGGATCACCCACTGGTCCAACCAGTTGGCATAGGGCTCGAAATCCTTGCCCACCGTGCCCATGGGCAGGGGATCACCGCCGAGAAGCTTGAGATTATAGGCGATGTTACCGGCGCAGCCGCCGAACTCGCGGCGCATCTCCGGCACCAGGAAAGAGACGTTCAGGATGTGCACCTTGTCCGGCAGGATGTGGTTCTTGAACTGGTCGTGGAACACCATGATGGTGTCGTAGGCGAACGAGCCGCAGATCAGCGCTGACATAACTGCCTTCCTTTTATCGTTTTCGCGGAACGGTAATCTTCAAGCAAAACGCGGGTAGAGCACCAGCACCCAAACAACTATCACATTGACCAGGGCCACGAGCACGGCGGCCGAGCCCAAGTCCTTGGCGCGTCCCGAGAGGTCGTTCCACTCGTCACCGAAGCGATCCACGAGTGCCTCCAGGGCCGAATTCAACAGCTCGGCAACAAGCACCAGCAGCAGGCTTCCCACCAGCAGGGCGCGCTGCACCCCACTCTCCCCGAGCCAGATGCCGAGCGGCGCCAAGACCACCAGCAGGGCGAGCTCTTGGCGAAACGCGGCCTCCATCCGGAAGGCGGCCCGCAGACCGCGCCAGGAGTAGCCGGCTGCGCGGAATATTCGAGTGATCCCTGTACGGCCGGGCTTGGGCATATACCCTAGGCGGGCCGCTTCCACGCGAGATCGAGCTCGCGGGCGGCGCGCACGTCGTCGAGCCGGCGGACCGGCATGGTGTGCGGCGCACCGTTGACGAGATCGGGGTCGTTCCTGGCCTCGTGATCGATATCGGTAAGCGCTTCGACGAATGCATCCAGGGTGTCTTTGTCCTCGGTCTCCGTGGGCTCGATGAGCAGGCACTCGGGCACCAGCAGCGGAAAATATGTGGTAGGCGCGTGGTGGCCGTAGTCCAGCAGCCGCTTGGCGAAGGCGATCGTATTGACACCCAGCTCCTTGGCCTGGCGCTTGAGGGTGACGATGAACTCGTGGGTGGCACGCCGCTCGGGATAGGCCAGATCGAATCCGCTGTCGCGCAATCGCGCCATCAGGTAGTTGGCGTTGAGGGTCGAATACCCGGCAACCCGCGTCATGCCCTCGCGGCCGAGCAGGCGCGCATAGACATAGGCGCGCAGCAGCACGCCGGCATTCCCCATGAACGCCGAGAGCCGACCGATGGTCTGGGGGCGGTCCCGCTCCGTGAGCCAGCGGTATTCGTCGCCGTCACAGGCCACCACGGGGACCGGCAGGAAGGGCAGCAACCGCCCGCTCACGCCGACCGGCCCTGCGCCGGGCCCACCGCCGCCGTGGGGGGTCGAAAAGGTCTTGTGCAGGTTCATGTGGATGACGTCGAAGCCCATGTCCCCGGGGCGCACCTTGCCCAGGATGGCGTTCAAGTTGGCCCCGTCGTAATAGAGCAACCCACCCGCCTCGTGCACGATCCGGGCGATCTCTTCGATGCGGCGCTCGAATACGCCCAGGGTGGAGGGGTTGGTCAGCATGATCCCGGCCGTGCTCGGCCCCACCGCCTCCCGGAGCGCCGCCAGATCGACGTCACCGTCCTTGGCCGTGGGGAGCTCGCGGACCGTGTAGCCGCACATCACCGCCGAGGCCGGATTGGTGCCGTGGGCGGCGTCGGGCACCAGCACCTCGGTGCGCCCGTGATCTGCGCGTGCATCGTGATAGGCGCGGATCATGGCCATGCCGGCGAGCTCGCCCTGGGCACCGGCGGCGGGGGTGAGCGAGACACCCTTCATCCCAGTGACCTCTTTTAGGATCTCCTGCAGCTCGTAGAGACAGGCCAGGAAGCCCTGGCCCAGCGACTCCGGGCTCAGGGGGTGGCGGGCCAGGAAGCCGGGCAGCATGGCCAGGGTGTTGGACGCCCGCGGGTTGTACTTCATGGTGCACGACCCGAGGGGATAGAAGTGCGTATCAATGGAGAAGTTCCTTTGGGACAATCGCGTGTAGTGGCGCACCACCTGCATCTCCGAGACGGCGGGCAGCGGCGCACGCTCGCGGCGGCGAAACGCCTCGGGGATGCCCGACACATCGGCGCGCTGCACCGGCATCTGGGCGAGATTGGCGCGACCGGTTTTCGACTGCTCGAAAATCAACATGACATTACCATTGCCTATCGCATCTTCGGCTGGACGGGGCAGTTGAAGGCCCGCTGCTTGCCGAGGATGCGGTCCATCAACGCTGCATAGGTTTCGATGTCTTCCCGGGTTCTGGCCTCGGTGGCGCAGACGAGCACGCAGCCCTCTAGCTCCGGATACTCATTGCCGAGCGGATAGCCGCCCAGGACACTGCGCGCGGCCAGGGCGCGGGTCACGTCTTCGACATCCGCATTCAGGTGCAGCGCGCATTCGTGGAACACGGGCCGATCGAACACGGGGGCGACCCCCTCGATGGCGCTCAATCGCTCTACCAGCGCCCTGGTGTTGGCGTGGCAGGCCGCCGCCGCGCGCTCGAGCCCCTCGGCGCCCACCAGCGCCATGTAGATGGTGGAGGCCGTGACCATCAGGCCCTGGTTGGTGCAGATATTCGAGGTGGCCTTGGAGCGGCGGATATGCTGCTCGCGGGCCTGGAGGGTCAAGGTATAGCCCTCGCGCCCCTCCGTGTCCACGGTGCGCCCGATGATGCGGCCGGGCACCTGGCGCACGTGGGCCTGCTTGCAGGACAAGAAGCCATAGTAGGGCCCGCCCGAGGACATGGGGATGCCCAGGGGCTGTCCCTCGCCGCAGGCGATGTCGGCGCCGTTCTCTCCCCACGCCCCGGGCGGCTCCAGCAGCGCCAGGGCCATCGGATTGACCACCCCGACCACCAGCGCGCCGTGGCGGTGGGCCCAATCGGTCAGCGCATCCGCCTCCTCCAGCACGCCGAAGAAATTCGGCTGGGGCACCACCATCGCGGCGAACTCGCCGGGTTCGCCGGGCAACACCGAGGGATCGATGTGCCCGCCGGCACGATCGTAGTCCAGATCCACCAGCTCCAGCCCCTGGTTGCGCACGATGGCGTGCACGGTCTTGCGGTAGTTGGGATGCACGGTGCGCGGCATCAGGATGCGCTTGGACTTGCACTTGCGATTGGCGCGCACCGCCATGAGCACGGCCTCGGCCAGCGCCGAGGCGCCGTCGTAGAGCGAGGCGTTGGAGACGTCCATTCCCGTCAGGCCCGCCATCATGGTCTGGTACTCGTAGAGCAGCTGCAGGGTGCCCTGGCTGGCCTCGGCCTGATAAGGGGTGTAGGCCGTGTAGAACTCGCCGCGTGTGGTGAGCTCCCAGACCGCGGCCGGGATGTGGTGCTCATAGGCACCCGCGCCCATAAAGCACAGCGGGCGCCCGTCGCGCTCGGCGCGCTCGTGCATCAGGCGCGCCACCCCGGCCTCGCTCAGGCGCTCGGGCACGCCCTCCAGGCCCTTGCAGCGCAGCGCGCGCGGGACCTCGTCGAACAGGTCCTCGATACGCTCGACGCCGATGGCGTCGAGCATCTCTTTAACGTCTTGGTCTGTATGCGGTATGAACGGCATTCTCGACAATCCGACCTTCATGGTGACCCGGCGAGCCAGCTGTCGCGCGGGCGGCCCCAAGCTCGCGTCTGTGCACCGCAGCCGCCGTGATCAGGCTAGACCTACGGCGAAAGCAGCGCGGTCTCTCGGCTAGCCCCCATATCTCACCGGGATCGCGAGAGCAGGCGCCGGATCCGGGTTCGTAGGCGCCGCTCTGGAACGAAAGTGGTAGTCGTAGCTACCACTTGAGTGACAAATTCGCCGGGAGCGAATTTGGACAACGCGCAACGTTGGGCCCCGGAGGGGGCGAGGCCCAGGGACGGGCCGAGCAACAGCAAGCCTACGGGCGCGAAGACAAGCCTGAACCGCGATAGGACAACGGCGCAAACAGTGTGTCGTTGCTCGAGCCCTCTGCACTGTCCCTTGGTCCTCCTGCGCTTCAGGGTGTTGCGGTAAAGCCGTTGGCCGCCCGGTGAGATATTCGGGCTAGTGCTCCTCGGACTCCACGTGGGCGTTGTAGGCCTCGGCATCCATGAGGGCGTCAATGTCGTCCACATTGTCGGGCTTGATCTTCATTAGCCAGCCCTCCCCGTAGGGATCCTTGTTGACCGTTTCGGGGCCCTCGGCCAATGCTTCGTTGCCCTCCAGCACCTCGCCGGCCACCGGCGCATAGACATCCGAGGCCGCCTTCACGGATTCGACGACGGCGCAGGCCTCCTCCGCCTCGACGCGGGTGCCCGGCTCGGGCACTTCCACGTACACCATGTCTCCCAGCATATCCTGGGCATGATCGGTGATGCCGACGGTAACGGTGCCGTCATCCAGCACCTTAACCCACTCATGACTCTTGGCGTACTTGAGATCCGCGGGCACTTCGCTCATGGCTCCCCCTTTCGCGGTCATCCGCGATCGTCAGACATCGTCGGGCAATTGAGATTTTCCTCTGCGCACGAACGGCGGTTTTACGATGCGGGCGGGCATTCGCTTGCCGCGCATCTCCACCTCGCACGCGGCCCCGGCACCGGCCGGCACCCGTGCCAGTGCGATCGCCCTGCCGAGGGTGGGCGAGAAACTGCCGCTGGTGATCTCGCCCTCGCCCAGGTCGGCGACGAACACCTTTTGGCGGTTGCGCAGCACACCCTTGCCTTCCAGGACCAGACCCACCAGCTTGCGCGCTGGGCCGGCCTGGCGCTGCTTTTCCAGGGCCTGGCGCCCGATGAACTCGCGCTCCTCCGGCTCCCATGCCACGGTCCACGCCAGGCCTGCCTCCAGGGGCGTTGTGCTCTCGTCCATGTCCGAGCCGTAGAGGTTCAACCCGGCCTCCAGCCGCAGGGTATCGCGTGCACCCAATCCGATGGGCGGGACGCCCTGCCGGCTCAGGGCCTGCCAAAATCCCGGGGCTCCATCTCCGGGAACCATGGTCTCGAAGCCGTCCTCGCCAGTGTAGCCAGTGCGCGCAACGAACAGCTCGTCGAGCCGAGTCGCATTGAATGGGCGCAGGCTGCGCAGGGCCTCGCCATCCGCAGGCCGCACGGCGGCCTCCACCGCGCGCAGCGCCTCGGGACCCTGGACCGCGATCATCGCCAGGTCCTGGCGCTCGTCGGCCCGGACCGAAAAGCGCGCTGCCTGCCGGCGAATCCACACCAGGTCCTTTTCCCGCGTCGCCGCATTGACCACCATGCGAAATCGATTCTCTTCCACGAAATAGACGATCAGGTCGTCCACGATCCCGCCCTGCTCGTTGAGCATGCAGCTGTACAGCGCCTTGCCCGGGCGCCGCAGGCGATCCACGTTATTGGCGAGCAGGTAACCAAGAAACGCCCGTGCACCGTCGCCTTCGACATCGACGATGGTCATGTGGGAGACGTCGAACATGCCGACGTGCTGGCGCACCTGATGGTGCTCCTCGATCTGGGAGCCGTAGTGGATAGGCATCTCCCAGCCCGAAAAGTCCACCATCTTGGCTCCCGAGGCCAGGTGCTCGTCGTGCAGCGGGGTTCTCTTGAGCATCGATCACCTTCGGCTCAGGTGGCCCGCCCCATGCGCAGGGCCGTGGGCCGGAAAGAAAAAAGGGCGACGGTCGCCTTTGCCGCGACCGCCGCCCCTCTGTCCCGTAACCTGAGAGATTGAAGCATGCCCTCGGGAATGCTTCTGCCCCGTCGGTGGATCGGGCACGGCTCACGCCGCTGGCCCGAACGCTCTCCAGAGTCAACCATGATCCCCGTGGTCCTTTTGCCTGAGCGTTTCCGGGCGGGTTGCGCCTTCGGCGCCCCGCTGCCCTCGTCGAGCGCGCGGGGTCTCTCCCACGGGGAGTGAAGTTGAGCGCGTAGTATAACCGCATGACTCCCGCGCTCCAAATCCACGGCTATGTACCTGAAAACCGGAACGGTATGCGGGCTAGAGCTCCTGGGGCGCGCTGGGCCCGGCTCGCCGGTCGCGCACCAAGAGCCATATCGCCGGCAGGGTCCCCAACACGAGCATGAGCGCTGCCGGAGCGGCCTGCTCCAGCATCTCCTCGCTCGCCTCGATCCAGATACGCACCGGCAACGTGTCGAAGCCGGTTGGGCGCAGCAACAGCGTGGCGGGCAGCTCTTTCAGGGCGTCGATGAACACCAGCACCCAACCGCCGATCAGGCCGCCGCGGATCACGGGCAGCACGACACGCAGCAGATTCTCCAGCGGCCGCGCCCCGAGCACGCGACCGGCATGCTCGATGGACGGCGTGAGCTGCTGCAGCGAGGCCTCCTGGGACTGCACGGCCAGCGGCAGAAAGCGGATCGTCAATCCCAGCACCAGGGCGAGGGCCGTTCCGTACACCACGGGCAACAGCGACAAGACCAGGCTGAGCACCCCGAGGGCGATGACGGGCCCCGGAAGCACGAAGCCCACGCTGGAGGCTTGCAGGCACAACTGGCTCAACAGGGTGTGACGGCGTGCGTGATAGAGCGCTACCGGCAGAGCGACGAGAAGGGCGATGGTCGCCACGGACGCGGCCACCAGCAGAGAGTTCGTCACATAGCCCCAGAATCGCGCGTCCACGGCGCCGGCGGCCAGGGCGCGCCAGCTCCAGGACACCATCCAGGCCAGGGGCAGGCCGAAGGAGAGCGTCGCGAGGAGACCCAGCCACGACCAGACGAGCAGCTGCTCCAAGGGCCGGGCCGGTTTGCGGTCGTTCTGCCGGGCCCGGGCCCCGCTCGCGTAGTAGCGCTGGCGCCTACGGAAAAAGCGCTCCACGATGAGGAAGGTCAGGCTGAGCCCGACCAGCACCAGGCTCAACCCGGCGGCGGCGGCGTAGTCGAAGCGCCCGCTGAGCTGCAGGTAGATACTCAGCGTGAAGGTCTGATAGCGAAGCATGCTCACGGCGCCGAAGTCCGACAGCACGTGCAATACCACTAGGGCCAGCCCCGCGGCGATCGCCGGGCGCAGCAAGGGCAAATTGACCTTCCAAAACACCTGGTGCGGCCCCGCCCCGTGGACTCGCGCGGCCTCCTCCAAGGTCCTACTGGAGTGGGCCAGCGCGGCCTGCACCAGCAAGAAAACGTAGGAGAACCCGGCCAGCGACAAGATGACCGCGACACCTGCCACGTTGTAGAGGTCCGGAACGGACGCCGCGGGGCCGAAAAGGTACGCCCACAGGCGTCCCAGCCAGCCGTCGGCCTCCAACAGCGTCGTATAGATGTGCGCGAAGACGTAGGTCGGCACGGTCAGCGGCAGCACCATGAGCCAGATGGCCAAACGCCGCCCCACGAACCGGCGGCGTGCCACCAGCCAGGCGGCCGAGACCCCCAGCAGCAGGGAACCAAGCGCCACCAGCGCCGCCAACCAGAAGGTGTTCCACATCAGGCGCGGCAGGCGCACGCTCCATAGGGCGGCCCAATCTGCGCCGGACAGTCCGGCGCTGCGGTACATAACGAAGAAGAGCGGCGCTGCCGCGATCAACGCGACGAGCAACGCCGCGACAGCCGGCCCGGAAACGCGCATCACGGACATTGGGCGCCCGCGGCATGCTCCTTGGGGCGTGGGGCCGCCAAGGCGGCGACTTCAGCCGTTCGTCTAGGGCCCTTGCCAAGCGCGAGCACCACCTTCGAGCGCACTACGGCATTCCGGCCTGCTCGATCAGATCCAGAGTCTCGCGGCGTTTGCTGCCCAATAGGTGCATGGGCACCTCGGCGACCTCGAAGCCGCCGGCCGGCGGGACACCGGCCGCGGCGGGAACGTCCGGGCGAGTCGGGTATTCGCGGTTGACCTCGGCGAACATTTTCTGGCCGCGGCGCGACACCAGAAATTCGACGAGCCTGATCGCCTGCGCCTTGTTGTCGCTGTGCTTGACGAGGGCGACTCCGGCCACGTTCCACGCGACGCCCATGCCCCCGGCCCCCTGGTCGGGGATCAAGATGCGAATCGGTGCGTCCGGCCGGCGATCCAGATGACGATATATGTAATAGTGGTTGACCAGGCCGACGTCCTTCTTTCCCGCCGCTACGTCGCGGACGATCCTGCTGTGCTTGTTGTATACGCGGCCCTGCGCGTTGCGCCGCATACCCTGCAGCCACTCCAACACCGCGGGCTCACCGGCCATTTCTCGATAGACAGTCACCCCGGTGATGAAGCTGCCGTTGGCGCTGTGGGTGATGCCGATGCGCCCTTCCAGCCGGGGGTCAGCCAGGTCGAGCACGGAATCGACGAATCCGAGATCGCTGGCGCGGGTATTGACCACCAGCACCCGCGCCCGCGCCGACAGCCCCACCCAGCTGTTGTCGGGCGCCCGGTAGTCGGGAGCGACCGCGCCCGCGATGTCGGCGGGCAGCGGCTCGAACAGCCCGAAGTCGCTGCCCACCTGCAGGTTGCCGGCATCGTTACTGATGTACAGATCGGCGTCCGTGCGGTCGCCCTCGGCCCGCAGCCGGTTGATCAGCTCTGTGGACTTTGCGCTGTGCAGCACAACCGCGATGCCGGTCTCGCGGGTGAACGCCTCGGCCACGGGGCGGACGAACTTGTCGCTGCGGCCTGAATAGACCACCACCTCTTCGGCCGCCGCTGCGGCCGGGCTGCCCACGAACCACCCCAGGCAGACCAAGGATACCAGCAGGATACGCGTCATGACCCCCTCCCGATCGTTTTGATAGCGATAATGATAATGATTCTTATTTATATCACAAGGGGTGTTGGCCGCCCGGCCTCGAGGGCGGCACCCATTATATAAGAGGGAGGCATCCGCCGCTCAGGCCGGCGCCCGGGTTACAACCCGACCCACAGTAAGGCCTTGGACGAGGATGGAGAAAACCACCACGACGTAGGTGACCGTGAGCAGCACGTCGCGCGCCGGCCCCGCGGGAACAGAAAGGGCCAGGGCCACCGAGATGCCGCCCCGCAGCCCGCCCCAGGTCAGCACCCGCACCGCGCCGGGGCTAAAGTCCCGAAACACGCGCATGAAGGTCACCGGGACCCCGACGGCCAGCCAGCGGGCGAGGAGCACCACCGGGATCACCAGGACCCCCGCCAACAGGTACTGCCCGGCCAGGCTCAGCACCAGGACCTCCAGGCCGATCATCACGAACAGCACGGCGTTCAAGATCTCGTCCACCAGCTCCCAGAAGGTGTCCAGGTGCTCTCGCGTGCGCTCGGACATGGCCAGCACCCGCCCGTGGTTGCCGATCAGCAGGCCGGCGACCACGATGGCGATGGGTCCCGAGATGTGCAGCGCCTGGGCAAGCGCATACCCGCCGGTCACCAGGGCCAGGGTGAGCAGGATCTCCACCGGGTAGCGGTCCACGCCGCGCAGCATCAGGAAGGTCACCAGCCCGGCGGCCAACCCGAAGACGGCCCCGCCCAGCGCCTCGCGGGCGAACAGCAACGCGACGTCCCCGGCCTCGGTCTCGTGACCGCCGACGGCGATGTCGAGCAAGACCAGGAACACCACCACCCCCACTCCGTCGTTGAACAGGGACTCGCCGGCGATCTTGGTCTCCAGCGACTTCGGCACACCAGCCCGTTTGAGCAGCCCGAGCACGGCGATGGGATCGGTGGGCGAGATCACGGCGCCGAACAACAGACAATAGATCAATGGCAGCTCGATCCCCAGCACTCCCAGCAGGATCCAGGTCAACAGGCCGACCATTGCGGTGGAGAGCAGCACGCCGAAGGTGGCCAGCAGGCCGATGATCCATTTCTGGCGCGCAAGGTCGTTGAGGTTGATGTGCAGCGCGCCTGCGAACAAGAGGAAGCTGAGCATGCCCTGCATCAGGGTCTGATTGAAATCGATGCCCGCCAGCAGCGCGCCGACCGGCTCGCGAAGCCCCAGGCCCAGGCGGTCCAGGGCGATCAGTCCCAGGGACATCAGCAGGGCGATCAACATCAGCCCGATGGTGGTGGGCAGGCGAATGAAGCGATAGTTGATGAAGCTGAACAGGGCCGAGAGGGTCAGCAGGATGGCGAGGATATCGAAAAGCGTCATATCGGATCAGTTTCAAGTTGCAGGGGCGAGCTCCAAGCCCCTCGGCCCAGCCTGGATATTGCACCAAGGCACGCCCACCGGCCAGTGATTCGAATGCCACGCGGGTGCTTCAACCGAGCACGGGCGCCCGAGGACGAAGCATAAAACGGCGCCGGCAGCCGCTCACGGTCGCGACCCTCGCCCGGCCGCGTGCGCCCGTTGCCCCTCGCGCCTTGCGATTTGCGCCTTGGCCCCGCGCGCAAGCCGCGGCAGGTCCCCCTCCAGCCCCATGGCCCGGCGCATGATCGCCTGCTTGAGCGGCGGCAGTCGATCGAACAGCACGAGACCGGCGTTGCGCATCACGCGCAGGGGCGCGGCGCGGCTGCCGAACAGGCGCTTGAAGCCGTCCATGGCCGACATCATGAGCAGATTCTCGCCCTTGCGCCAGCGTTCGTAGCAGCGCAGCAGGCGTACCTCCCCCAGGTCCCGGCCCCGGCCGCGCCCTTCGGCCAGCACCTGCGCCAAGGCCGCCGCGTCTATGAAGCCCAGGTTCGCGCCCTGGCCGGCCAGGGGATGGATGGCGTGGGCGGCATCGCCTACCAGGGCCACGCGCTCGCCCACGTAGCGCTGCGCGTGCTGCAGCCGCAACGGGAAGCTGGCCCGCGGCGAGGCGGACACGATCCCGCCCAGCGTGTGCTCGAAGGCCGCGGCCAGGGTCTCGCGGAAGGCCCCATCCTCCATCACCATGAGCGCGTCGGCCTGCTCCGGGGTAGCGGACCAGACGATGGAGCAAAGTCCCTCCTGCAGCGGCAAAAAGGCGAGCGGGCCGGTGGGCATGAATCGCTGCCAGGCGGTCTCCTGGTGGCTGCGCTCGGGCCGCACCGTGGCCACGACGGCGGTCTGCCGATAGGCCCAGCCGCGCACCGCGATCCCCGCGCCGCTGCGTACGCGCGAATCGGCCCCGTCGGCACCCACGAGGAGCCGGGCGCGCAGCGCATGCCCGCCCTCGAGCATTGCCGTCACACCGTCCTCGCCGCGCTCGAAGGACTGCACCGCCCCGCTGTGCACCCGCACGTTCTCGCCCCATGCCGTCAACCGCTCGGTCAGGGCGTCGTGGATGACGTCGTTCTCGATGATGTAGCCCAGGGCCTGCTCGCCGATCTCGGCACTGTCGAAGTGCACCGCGCCGCTGCCCTCGGCATCCCACACGCGCATCTCCCGAAAGGGGCTCACCCGGCGCCGGCACATGCCCTCCCACGCGCCCAGGGCCTGAAACAGGCGCTGGGTGGCGAGCGTCACCGCCGAGACCCGCAGCCCGTAGTCGCCGCTACCCGAGCCCTGGCGCGCCGTGCGGGGCTCGACCACCGCCACCCGCATGCCCGCCTCGGCCAGCGCACAGGCCAGGGTGGCGCCCACCATGCCGCCCCCGGCAATGATCACATCACTGTCACGTTGCCTCTCCAGGCCGCTGCCTCCTGTGCATCGGTTTCGGCGCGCGACGCTCTGCGCCGCTACTGGCTGGCGCGCAAGGGGAGCCCCCGCGCCAGGCGCGGCAGCCGACCCGCCAGGCCCATAGACCGGCGCACCAGCCGCCGTTTCACGGGGGGCAGCAGATCCACCCCCAACAACCCCAGGCCCCGCACCCACGCGACCGGCAGCAGCGGATTGCTGAACAGGCGCACCAGCGCATCGGTGAAGCCGATCACCGTGCGATGATCTTGCTGCCGCCAGGCGGTGTATTCATTCAGCAGCCCCAACTCGCCCACGTCCGCCCCGCGCGCACGGGCGCCGGCCAGCAACTCGGCGAGCACCGCCACGTCGCGGATCCCCAGATTGAAGCCCTGGCCGGCCACCGGGTGCAGGGCATGCGCGGCATTGCCGATCAGCGCCACCCGTTCCTGTACCTGGCGCCGTACGCGCACCAGCGCCAGCGGGTAGGCGCTGCGCGCGCCCACGCGCAGGGCCCGCCCCAGACGATGACCGAAGCGCTCCTGGAGGCGGGCCAGAAACTCCGCGTCGTCCAACCCCAGAATGTCCTGGAGCTGTCCATTGCCCACGGTCCACACCAACGCGCAATACCCGCCCGGTTCGTCTACACCCGGCTGCGCGTGCAGCGGCAGCACGGCAATGGGCCCCGTCTCGGTGAAGCGCTCATAGGCCACATTGCGGTGCGCGCACTCGAAGGTAACGTTGGCTATGATCGCCGTCTGGCCGTAGTCCCATCGGGAGACGGGAATCTGCAAACACTCGCGCACCGTGGACTGCGCGCCATCGGCGCCCACGACCAAGGCCGCCTGCAGGACGCGCGGACCGTCGGGCGCATCCACCGACACCTGCACCGCATGGGGCGCGAACGTCAGCCCGCTGAGCCGTACCGGACAAACCATCTTCACGTTGTCCAGGCCGGTCAGCCGCCGTTGCAGCGTCTCGCCGAGGGCCTGCGCCGCCAACACGTAGCCAAGGGCATCGACTCCGTGCTGCGCACAATCCAGGCGAGCGGCGGCGAAGTGCCCGCGGTCGGAGACATGGATCCGGCGAATGGCCTCGGCCTCGGGCGCCAGCTCCGACCACAAGCCCATACCCTCGAAGATGCGCCGGCTGCCGTAGGCCAGCGCGATGCTGCGATCGTCACGGCCCGGCTGCCCAGCGGAGCGCAGGGGCTCGCCTTCGATCACGCCGACGCGCAGGGGCTGGTCGGCGAGGGCGCAGGCCAGGCTGGCCCCCACCATGCCTCCGCCAATGATCAGGACATCGTAGCTCTCCGACATGCGTGCACACCCCGGCCCGCCATCCTCGCCGGGATCGGCTGGGCAAGATGATGGCCGTGTAGAGCGCCCCAGGCCCCGCGCGCACCCCACGGACCAAAAATCCAACGCAAGGCTCGACTGCGGGCCGGCTCAGTCGGGATCTCTGGCGTTCGAGGAACCCCGCCCGGCGGGAGAGCTGCGGGTGCGGTCCGCAATCGCTCCCTTTGCGTCCTTTGCGCCTTGGCGTGTTTGCGTTGAGTTTCTTTTCCGCGCTCGGGCCCGCGCGGCCGCGCCCAGGCACCCTACCCAGCCATCAGGGCCTCGATCTCATCGATGTCCTTGGGCAGCTTCTCCGACAGCACCTGCGGATCGCCCTCGGTGACCAGCACATCGTCCTCGATCCGCACCCCGGTATTCCACCACTTCTTGGCGATGCCCTTGCTGTTCGCCGGGACATAGATGCCCGGCTCCACGGTGAGTACCATCCCCGGCTCCAGCACGCGCCACTCGCCTCCCACCTTGTAGTCGCCCACATCGTGCACGTCCATGCCCAACCAGTGTCCGGTACGGTGCATATAGAACCGCCGGTAGGCCTCGTCGCGAATCAGCCGGGGCACCTTGCCCTTGAGCAGCCCCAGCTCGACCATGCCTTCCGTGAGCGCCTCCACCGCCGCGGCGTGCGGCTCGTTCCAGCTGTTGCCGGGACGGACCTTGTCGATGGCCGCGCGCTGGGCGGACAGGACCAGCTCGTACAAGGCGCGCTGCCAGCGGCCGAAGCTCCCATTCACCGGGAACGTGCGCGTGATGTCGGCGGCGTAATAGTCGTACTCGGCGCCGGCATCGATCAACAGCAGATCGCCGTCTTCGAGCCGGCCGCGGTTTTCCGTGTAGTGAAGAATACAGGCGTTGGCGCCGCTTCCGACGATGGAGGGGTAGGCAGGCTCGGCCCCACTGCGCCGAAACTCGTAGACGAGCTCGGCCTCTATCTGGTACTCGTACACGCTGGGGCGGCACACCTGCATGGCATGCCGGTGGGCACGCACGGAGATCTCGGCGGCCCGGCGCATGTTCTTGAGCTCGGCCTTGCTCTTGAACAGGCGCATGTCGTGCAGCAAATGCTCCAGCGAGACGTATTCGTCCGGAGTGCGGCTGCCGCTGCGACTGCCGCGGCGAATGCGGTTCACCCAGGCGAACACCCGTTGATCGAACTCGGGAAAGATCCCCACGGTGTAGTAGACGCGCTCGCGATCCTCCAGCATGCCGGGCAGGATGTCGTCGACGTCACCCAAGGGGAAAGAGTCGTCGGCACCGTACGTGTCCACGGCCCCCTCCTGACCCGCGCGATAGCCCGTCCAGGTCTCTACGGCCGGATCGCGCTCGCGGCAGAACAAGATGTACTCGGCCTGCTCGCGTCCGGGGACGAGCACTGCGACCGCCTCCGGCTCGGGGAACCCAGTGAGGTAATAGAAATCGCTGTCCTGGCGATAGTGGTACTCCACCTCCCGATTCCGGTAGCGTTGGGGCGCGGCGGGCACGATCGCCACCGAGTCCGGCCCCATCATGCGCATCAGCTGCTTGCGCCGCCTAACGAATTCCTTGTGGTTCATGGATGTGGATCATACCAGCGATGGGCGGGGCCATGGCCACCGTTTCGGTCTCGGGGACATCAGTGCAGGAGCGGCCGATCGCCGCGAGCGAGCTCCTCGAAGATCAGCATTGCGCCAACGCGCACATATTCCACCAACTGCGCGTAGGCGTCTTCCTCATCCTCGCTGTCCTCCGCGACCTCCGTTTCCGCCTTGGTGAACTCCACGAGATCCGACAGCAGCTCTTGTACGTCCCCCGGCAGCGCATCGCGGTGGCCACGGCCGCCCAGGGCAAAGCCCGCCAGGAACCCCTGGCACCAATCTCGCAGCGCCGCCGCGCGCTCCGACAATGACCGTTCGTCGGGCGGGAGCAGAAGCTGAAAGGCCATTTGGCCTTCGTGGATTTGTTCCAGCGTGCGCTCACAGACGTGATCGAGGAGCTGAACGCTCTCGCGCGCGGGCGAATACGCATCGTCCGGCGGCCCGCCCAGGACCTCGGTGAGCCAGACACCGCGATCCACCTCGCCGCCCGCGCACAAGATGCCGCAAAGCAGACCGTGGCTCTCGGCGGCCCCGGCGGGGGCACCGGCGCGCTGCAGGGCGCTGGCGAGGGCATCATATTCGACCGCGTGTGCCATGGATACACCCATCGGCGGCAAGGTCAGGCGGAGCCGGCGCGGGCCGGGACCGCCGTCAATGCTAACACCCTGTGCCTTGGCCGAAAACGCCGATCCTGCGCCCATTGACCGTGCATGAGGCCCGCTCTATATTGGGACCATGGCAAACGGCAAGCCCACACAAGGCTCGGATCTCGACCTCAACAAGCTGGAATTTCGCGTTGAGGAGCTCATCGAGGTCTGTGAGCGCCTCAAAGAGGAGAACCGCTCCCTTCGCTCGCGGCAGGAGTCTCTGATGTCCGAGCGGGCGGGCCTGGTCGAGAAGAACGAGCAGGTGCGGGTGCGCGTCGAGGCCATGATCAACCGGCTGCGGGCCCTCGAGCGCAGCGGATGAGCGGGGACACACAGCCCGTATCGGTCCGCATCCTCGATAAGGATTATCTGGTCGCCTGCCCGGAGGACGAGCGGGACGCCCTGGAGCAGACCGCACGCTATCTGGACCGGCGAATGCGGGAAATCCGCGACAGCGGCAAGATCGTGGGCGTGGAACGGATTGCGGTCATGGCCGCCTTGAACATCACCCATGAAATGTTGCAGCATCGGTCATTGAGAGAAACGCAAAGCGAGTCCATGAGCACCCGGATTCGCGCCCTCCAGGAGAAGATCGAGGTCGCCCTGCACCAGGGCAAGCAAATGGAGTTCTGAGTCGGGCTTTGGCCCGCATGGAGCAAGGTTTCGGCATCCTCTGCGGTGTTCGCTAGTTGGCCGGGTATTACTCTTGAGCCTAACTAACGACCTGGGGAGCAGAAAGTGGGCGTTGTTGCGCATGTCCGCCGCGATGCGGAAAGCCTGATACGCTGCGGATGTTCCCACCTGAACTTCTGGTTCAAGGTCGAAGGCCGCGACGGCACACGCGGAGGATGCCACCCCTAACCCGCATTTCTCGCCGGGATCGCGCGAGCAGGTGCCGGTAGGAGCGGCGCTTCGAGCCGCGATCGACCGCCGTGCATCAACCCGTCGCGCCTCGTAGCGGCGCTCCTACCGCTGCCGCCGGTCAGTACCGTAGGATGCGTCAAGCGCGCCAGCGCGGACGCATCGGAACGGCCTCTCCTTCGCGCCCTCTGCGTCTTTGCGCCTCTGCGTTGGGCTTTGGCCCTCGGTGCACTGGTATACTCGCGCCATGCCGACGGAGACCGCCGCCGACGGGCCGCAGCCCGACCTGCGCCGCAGAATGCGGCGGCAACGCCGCGCACTGCCCGCCCGGGAGCGGACCGCCCGTGCGCTCGAGCTCACCCGGCACCTTGTGGACCACCCGCTGTTCCTGCGCAGCCGGCGCATCGCCGGCTATCTGGCCGTGAACGGCGAGATGGACGCCGCGCCCCTGATGCAGCGCGGCCTCGCCATGCGCAAGGCCGTACACTTGCCGGTCCTGGTGCCCTATCGCTACAACCGCCTGTGGTTCGCCCCCTGTGACGCCGGTACCAGGCTCGTTGCCAACCGTTACGGCATCCCCGAGCCGGCCGTGCCCCGACGTGCGTTGATCAATCCGGTCTCCCTGGATCTCGTCCTGGTGCCGCTGGTCGCCTTCGACAGGCACTGCAACCGGCTGGGGATGGGGGGCGGCTACTACGACCGGACGTTTGGATTTCTGCGCCACCGCGGAAACTGGCGCAAGCCCCACCTGGTGGGCCTGGCCTATGAGTTCCAGCGCGTGTCGAATCTGGATCGCCAGCCTTGGGACGTGCCCCTCACTGCCGTCGCCACGGAGCGCGGGTTGTACTGGCCCCAGCCCATTGAGTAGCGATCGGGTGCACTGATCGGCGGCGGCGCTGCCCTGCGAGCGCGGAAGATAGCGCGAGCACCTCGACCGGCAGCCTGGCATCGGCTGAACAGGGCCCTTGGCGCAGCCAAAGGGATTGTATTGCAATTTGCAATACAGGCGCGCACAGAGAAGTCCTGACCGTCATGCAGTATTGGCTGATAAAATCCGAGCCCCGCGAGCTCAGCATCGACGACCTGGCCGAGACGCCTTTGCGCACCACACACTGGGACGGCGTGCGCAACTATCAGGCGCGCAACATGATGCGCGACGAGATGAAGAAGGGGGACCTGGCGTTCTTCTACCACCCCAACTGCGCGCAGCCGGGCATCGTGGGCATCATCAAGGTCACGCGGGAGCGGTATCCGGATTTCACCGCCTTCGATCCGAACGACCCCCGTTACGATGCGAATAGCGACCCGGACCATTCGCGGTGGTACATGCTTGACGTGAAACTCGTGCGCAAGCTCGATCGCACCATCGGGCTGGGCGAGCTCAACACACACATCGAGCTGAGCGGCCTTCCGCTGCTACGGCGCGGCAATCGACTTTCCGTCATGCCGGTGAGCCGCGCGCAGTGGGACTTCATCCTCGCGCTCCAGTAGCCGCCGGCGGCCGCCGCGCCGGCGGCGCACCCGCGCGGAACCCCAGAGATTCACCCTGATCCGGCCGCTCTTCGCCGCCATCGCCCCGGTGGGCCGTACCGCGGCGGGCTCGCCGCCTGGTCGCGCGGGCGCACGCAATGAAGGGACGCATGGGGAGCGATTCGAAGCCGAGCCGTTGTACGGCAACATTGCGCAGCACCCTCCTTCGCGCCTGCAATGTGTTTGCTGTACTTTACACTTCGCGCGTGACTCCCTTGCGAAACGCGATGGCGTTTTCGATGTCGACGTGCGCCGAGTGCGCCGTTAACGACTGCTCGGGAAAAAACTTTAGAACAACCTGGAACGAATTTTTTGAATTACTGGAAAAATCACATAAGTCGTATATACTCAAGCGCGGGCAAACGATACACACCTTGGAGGTATGTATGGCTACGAAGAAGAAGGCCACGACCAAGAAGAAGTCGACAGCGAAGAAAAAGGCGGCCATGAAGAAGCGGGCCGCCGCCAAGAAGAAGGCAACCGCGCGCAAGCGGGCCGCCACCAAGAAGAAGGCGGGGGCCAAGAAAAAGAAGAAGACCGCTGCCAAGAAGAAGAAAAAGGCTCCAGCCAAGAAGAAGAAGGCCGCGGCTAAGAAGAAGAAAAAGGCCGCCGCCAAGAAAAAGAAGAAGGCCGCGGCTAAGAAGAAGAAAAAGGCCGCCGCCAAGAAGAAGAAGGCCCCGGCTAGAAAGAAAGCCACGACCAAGAAGAAGAGGACTACCAAGCGCAGACGGTAGTCCGCACCTCCGGGGCCCCCGGGGCGCGCCGCCAAGGCGGCCCCGGGCTTCCCGGCCCGAAAAGGCCCGCTTTGCGGGCCTTTTTTATGCCTGGCTCGGCGCCGTGAACGCCTTCTCCCACCCGTAAAAGGGCGAGAGGCGGTGGAATGGCGGAGGCGGAGGGGATGGCCGCCCGTGAAGGGCTACCCCAGCCCCAGGAACAGCTCGTAGGCCGGGTTGGCGGCCTCCTCCCGGTAGGTGTATCCCAGCTCGTCCAGGAACTGCTGGAAACGGGCGCGCTCGGCTTCGGGGACCTGCATGCCGACCAGCACGCGTCCATAGTCGGAGCCGTGGTTGCGGTAGTGAAACAGGCTGATGTTCCAGTGCTCTCCCATGCTGGAGAGGAACCTCAACAGCGCCCCCGGGCGCTCGGGAAACTCGAAGCGGTAGAGGATCTCGTTGTCCACTCCCGGGGCGTGGCCGCCGACCATGTAGCGGACGTGCAGCTTGGCCATCTCGTTGTCGGTCATATCGATCACCGGGTAGTCGCGGGCGCGCAGCTCCTCGACGATCTCCCTGCGCTCCTCGTCGCCGCGGGTGAGCTCCACGCCGGCAAAGACGTGGGCCTGCTTGGGATCGGCATAGCGGTAATTGAACTCGGTAATGCTGCGGTGGCCGAGAAGCTCGCAGAACGTACGGAAGCTGCCCGGGCGCTCCGGGATGGTCACCGCCAACAGCGCCTCACGGTGCTCGCCCAGCTCGGCACGCTCGGCCACGTGTCGTAGCCGGTCGAAATTGATGTTCGCGCCGCTGTTGATGGCGATCAAGCTCTTATCCTGGACTCCGTCTCGCTCGACGTACTTCTTCAGCCCCGCCACCGCCAGGGCGCCGGCGGGCTCCACGATGGAGCGGGTGTCGTCGAAGATGTCCTTGATCGCCGCACAGATCTCGTCGGCGCTGACCAGGATGACCTCGTCCACGCATTCGCGGGCGATACGAAACGGCTCCTCGCCCACCTGGCGCACCGCCACGCCATCTGCGAAGATCCCCACCTGCTCCAGCCGCACGCGCCGGTCCTCGCGCAGCGCCGAGTACATGGACGGGGCGTCGTCCGGCTCCACCCCGATGATCCGAATCTCCGGCCGCAGATATTTTACGTAGGCGCCGATGCCGGCGATCAGCCCGCCGCCTCCCACGGGCACGAAGATCGCATGCAGCTCGCCAGCGTAGTGGCGCATCAGCTCCATGGCGATGGTCCCCTGGCCGGCGATGACGTCGGGGTCGTCATAGGGGTGGATGAGGGCCAGTTCCTGCTCCGCGGCGAGACCCTGCGCGTGCTGGTAGGCCTCGTCGTAGGTATCCCCATGCAGGATGGCCTCGCCCCCCAGCCGGCGCACGGACTTCACCTTGATCCCGGGGGTGGTGGTGGGCATCACGATCAGGGCGCGGACCCCCAGCCTGCCGGCCGCCAGCGCCACGCCCTGGGCGTGATTGCCCGCCGAGGAGGCGATCACGCCCCGTCTGCGGACCTCCTCGGGCAGCAGCACCATCTTGTTGTAGGCCCCGCGCAGCTTGAACGAGAACACCGGCTGCAGATCCTCGCGTTTGAGCAGCACACGATTGCCCAGGCGTGCCGACAGCCGCGGCGCGGAGTCCAGGGGCGTCTCCTGCGCCACGTCGTAGACGCGGGCCTTGAGGATCTTCTCGACGTAACGGTCAGGCATAGCGCCAAGTTACCAATTTGACGGGCAAATGCATAGGACAGTCGCCGATTCGAGCCCGACCCGTCGTGCCGCCGGGGCTGGGGCACACGCCGCGACCGCCCAAGCCCGCTACCCCGGGGCCTGGCCTTGTTCGTGTCCACTGTCGACTGTCTACTGTATTCGGTATCATCCCCGCATCGCGTCATCAGGAGGTTCCCATGGCATCCCAGGACGATCTGAAAAAGCAAGTGGCCCGGGCCGCGCTGGAATACGTGGTGCAGGATACGGTAATCGGCGTGGGCACCGGCTCGACGGCGAACCACTTCATCGACCTCCTGGCCGAGATCAAGCACAAGATCGACGGCACGGTGGCGAGCTCGGAGGCCAGCGCGCAGCGGCTCAAGGGCCACGGCATCCCGGTGCTGGACCTCAACAGCGTGGGCGACCTCTCGGTGTACATCGACGGGGCCGACGAGTCCGACCATCACCTGCACCTGACCAAGGGCGGGGGCGGAGCGCTGACCCGGGAAAAGATCGCCGCCGCCGCCAGCCGGCGCTTCGTGTGCATCGCCGACGAGTCCAAGCTGGTGGACGTCCTGGGCAGGTTCCCGCTGCCGGTGGAGGTCATCCCCATGGCGCGCAGCTACGTGGCCCGCCAACTCGTC